>Ga0224495_10002329_pt1 | contig 12434 bp, 13 predicted proteins | sample SF_Jul11_sed_USG_FD_168128 | JGI IMG/M metagenome (GOLD analysis project Ga0224495, IMG submission 168128) | Sediment microbial communities from San Francisco Bay, California, United States - SF_Jul11_sed_USGS_4_1 | ecosystem: Environmental > Aquatic > Marine > Sediment | place: USA: California... | reverse complement strand
GAACTTTTAAGCTTGGTTTTGTAACCCTCCCTGTTGTTTTTGAGTACATGCCGCTTGGTAACATAATGGGGTTCATATGGTTTTTTCTTTTATTTTTAGCTGCCATAACAAGTTCTATTTCAATGATTCAGCCGGCCATTGCGTTTTTTGAAGAAGGGCTTGAAATTGGTCGTAAAACCTCCATTATTATATTAGGGTTTGTTACCCTGACAGGTACAGCCTTAATTTTATATTTTTCGGCGAACCTTGCAGCGCTCGATACATTTGATTTTTGGATAGGCACTTTTGGAATATTTATTTTTGCGACAATCGAGGTTATATTGTTCGGCTGGATTTTGGGAATTGATAAAGGCATGAAAGAAATTAATACCGGCGCTGCGGTAAATCTTCCCTACTGGTTTGGATATATTTTAAAATATGTATCGCCAGTGTATTTAATTACGATTTTTGCCGCCTGGGCATGGCAAAAAATGCCGGAATACCTTACAAAAATACATAACAACACTGCTTCACAAATTTCTCTGGTATTTATTCTGGCTTTTTTGTTTTTTTTAATTCTTTTAACCTACCAGGCCGTTAAAAAATGGGAAAAAAGGGAGATTAATCAATGAGTATATCTGGCTGGATTGTGATGATACTTTCGGTTGGCGGAGTTACTTTATTTTTTGGTTTTACTTTATTTCTGGTTTTTAAACATGAGTCTCGCAAGAAACAATTGCACAGTACTCTCGAAGAGACTCCTGATGTTAAGGATAAAAATTGAAAGTTTCAGGTGTTGGTTTGATTGAATTTAGAAGTGAAAATATTAGATTAAAACGTCTTCTCGATACGGCTTCATCTTTAAATTCGAGTCTTGATATTGAACATCTTTTGCCATTGATTATCATCTCCGCTCGGGATTTACTTGAAGCCGAGGCAAGTTCGCTTTTTTTACTTGATAAAAAACACGATTATCTTTTTTGTGAGGTTGCTATAGGCGAAAAAGGAAAACTTCTTAAACGATATTTGCGGCTTGAAATTGGCGAAGGCATTGCCGGTTGGGTTGCTAAAAATAAAAAAGCAATTTTACTTAAAGACGCCTATCAAGATCCCCGTTTTGATCAAAGTTGGGATAAAATCTCAGGGTTTGTTACAAGGTCGATCATTTGTATTCCTATTTATATTAAAGAACAATTTATCGGAACTCTCGAAGTAATGAATAAAAGAAATTTGGATTCATTTGATGAAACAGATTTGGAGACTTTAGAATATCTTGGTAACATTGCGGCCATTGCGCTTGAAAATGCCAGACTTCATGACGGACTCCAGATTAAAATTCGTGAGCTGTCTTTACTTACAAAAGTGGAAAAGAAAATTTCGTCAGGGTGGAATGCCGATCAGATCATAGATTGGACTCTTGCCAAGGCAGTGGAGATTTTACAAGCCAGGGGAGGTTCTGCATTATTAATTTCAGAAGATCGAAAATATTTAAAAGTAAAATGCTCCGTTGGATTTATAAAGGCACAAATTGCTGAAAGCCTGATTTCTATGGAGAAAGGAATCATCGGTATTGCTACACGAGAAAAAAGACCAGTTCTTATTAAAAATTTACATGCAGATACAAGGTTACGAGGAGAGCCCATACAGTCTCATGAAAGCACTTCGATGTTATGCGCGCCTTTAATCTCTCAAGGCGAATTATACGGAGTTTTAATTGTTAATGATAAAATGGACGGATTTTCATTTACGCGGGATGATTTAGAGTCGTTAAACAATGTTTCCGAACGTATTTCCATTCTTCTTCGAACTGCGCATCTTTTTGATAAGGTAAGCGAACAAAATCGAGAACAAGAAAGCGCTGGAAAATTGATAGAAAAAATATTACCGACATCCATTCCCGTTGTTAAAGGCCTGGAATTGTATACCAGATATATTCCCTATAATCTCATAGGAGGCGATTTTTATCGCTTTTTTGAATTTAGTGAAAACAAGCTCGGAATTTTAATTGTAGATGTTTCCGGTCATGGATTTTCTGCCGCTTTAATTTCTGTAATGGTAAACACAATGATATCAGCGATTCCTGTCGACATAACAGATTCGCCGGCATTGTTTTTTAATCATTTAAACCATAATTTAGTAAACAGGCTTGATGGAAATTTTCTAACGGGAATTTATCTCGTTATTGACATGGATAAAAGATCTGTTCGTTTTGCAAATGCAGGTCACCCCGGTTTAATCCATTATCAGAAGAACTCTAAAAAATTAATATCTGAAAATGTAAGGGGGCCATTGCTTGGCGTATGGGAAGATCCATTGCTTGATGAAAAAGAATTTTCTATTTCTCCCGGCGATCGTTTGATCATTTATACCGATGGACTTCTTGAGTTTGATCAGGGAAAAAATTACCCGGATATGGACGAACCTGAAATGTTTAAAGATGTATTGCAATATGTAGAGCAACCTGCCATTGAATTTTTAGATCAAATTGTACAAGCGATGTTGAAAAGATCTTCTAAAAACGAATTTAACGACGATGTTACCGTGATTGTTGTAGATATTAATAACAAATAATTGAAAGTCCGCATTATTTTAATCTATGTATTTAGAAATCTCAAAAATGAGTTTGTCGAGATTGATATTGTCTCTACCCGATATTGGAATTGGATATTGTCCTTTAGCGCGAAAAGACTCTATCCATTCGTTGAGAAAAGCTTCTTCAATTAAATCAATTTTGTTAAAGACTAGAATCGACGGCCTTTGGTTTAAAACAGGATTGTAGGAATCAAGTTCTCTTCTTAACATATTGAGCTCGTCATCAACATGAGCCATCGTGATATCAAGAACAAAGATTAACACGCGAACCCGTTCTATGTGTTTTAAGAAGGAAAGTCCAAGACCATGCCCCATTGACGCTCCTTCGATAATTCCGGGAATGTCCGCAATGATGCATTGTTTAAAGTTATTTACCTCAAGGGTACCAAGATTTGGAGAAAGTGTAGTAAATGGATAATTTGCTATTTTGGGGCTGGCATGGGTAATTGTTTTTAACAGGGTTGACTTACCGGAATTTGGTAATCCCACAAGCCCTACATCGGCGATCATTTTTAAAGACAGCTTTATTGTAAATTCTTCGGTGCTGATGCCAGGTTGAAAATGTCTGGGAGCTTGATTTGTTGATGATTTAAAAAATGCATTACCCTTACCGCCCATACCGCCAGTTACAAGAAGGTAGGGCGTCTCATCAGTTAAATCGCATATCGGTACATCGTCATCAGAAGTTATAACGGTGCCAAGAGGTACATTAATGATCAGATCCTGACCATTTTTACCGCTTCTTTGACGACCTTTTCCTGAATCGCCGTTTCCGGCTTTGTATAGCCGATTTCTTTTTAAATGAGCAAGGTTTATAATTCGGGAATCTGCCTGGATGTAAATATTACCGCCGGCTCCGCCGTTTCCGCCGTCGGGGCCGCCAAATTCTATATACTTTTCATGGCGAAACGATACGGCTCCGGGACCGCCGTCTCCAGATTTTACCCGAATGAAGATTTCATCAATGAATTTGTGCAAGTATTATCAGACTTTTGTGGTTTTAAGAATTAAAACAAACGCATTATGCGTTAGCTTTAGATTGAGTTTCTGCAACTGCAGGATAAACAGAAATTCTTTTTTTATGTTTATTTACCCATTCAAATTTTACATGTCCGTTAATGATTGTAAATAACGAGTCATCTTTAGCGCGCATCACATTTTTACCAGGTGCAAACAAGGTTCCCCTCTGTCTTACCAATATTGAACCAGCCGTAACCAATTCTCCACCAAATGCCTTTACGCCCAATCTCTGGGAATTAGAATCTCTTCCGTTTTTTGACGATCCGCCGCCTTTCTTGTGTGCCATACATCAAACAGTAAAAAAAGATTTGCAGTGTCAAGAAGAAAATGTAAGCGTTTTGAATTCGCCCACGCTCCACATGAAAAAGGGGCGTAGCACGCCCCTCATGCTGGTACACGGTACCTGCATGACCCCACGCGTAAAGTCGAGAAAAAAATAAAATGATATATTAAATTTCAGAAAGAATAAGTTTGTAGAGAAGTCTTTAAGGTTTTGTTTTTTTAAAGCAGGGCGGCGTATAAAACCAAAAAAAATTGACAGGATATATTAGATAAATTTAATGAAAAAATAATATGTTAACTGAAGCAGTCGCTATTGGCGCAGTCATTTCGTTTATTTCCTTAATTGTAAATAGAAAGGTTGTGAGAATGTATTCTGTTTCAACGAATATGTGGAATGGCTGGATTACTGCTATGATTTTTCGTTTCCTGGGGATTATTTTTTCGGCTGTGTATCTTGTTGTGTCTGAAATGGTACGTCAAAAACCGGTTAACGAAACTTTTTTTATGTTAATTGTTTTGTTGGTTATTGTTTTGGGGCTATTTGTTGACTTGTTTTTATCTATATTGAAAATCCAAAAAGTTAATGAAAAGGTGAATGGTTGATGTTTAAATTTTTAGTTGCATTTGCTTTTTCATTGTTATTGTTCGTAACTACTGCCGGCGCTCAGACAGGTATACCGGCTGCTCAGCAACCGCAGACAGAACAGGGTATTAACAAGCAGGTTCCATCGGCGGATAAAATAGAAGCTGCTGGCGCGGAAAGTGAAGAACATTCTACCGAAACTCATGAGTCGTCTGGAGAATTTGATTTAAATCATGTTATCAATCATCATCTTGGTGACGTAAGGCTTTGGGATGTGAATATCGCAGGTTATAACTTCCCAATTACAAAACGCGTCGTCATGATGTGGATTGCAAGTTTATTGCTGCTTTTAATTTTAATTCCGGCTGCGCGTCTTATTTCGCGCAATGCAATTAAACGTCCGGGCAGATTTACCGGTATTGTTGAGGTTTTTGTAAACTTTGTCCGAAATGATGTCGGCCATAGCAATATGGGTCATCATTCAAGGTCGTATGAACCTTTTTTACTTACATTGTTTTTCTTTATACTGTTTTGTAATTTAATTGGTTTAATTCCATCCGTAGGTGAAATCGTAATTACTGCAGGAGATTTTTTTGGTTTCCATTTTAATGTTGAACCGGGAGATGTTCCTTTGCCTGCAAAATTATGGTCAGGCATCACTCCGACAGGAGATCTTGGCGTAACTGCAACGCTTGCGATTTATAGTTTTATTTTTATACAGGTTTCAGGATTTGTTTATCAAGGTGTCTCTTATATTAAGAACATTGTTCCCGCCGGGATTCCATGGGCAATCTGGCCAATCATGTGGCCTATAGAGCTGCTTGGACAAGTTTCTAAGCCATTTGCATTGGCTATACGTCTTCTGGCAAATATGACGGCAGGTCATTTATTGATTCTGGTTTTTCTTGGTTTTATATTTCAGTTTCAACTTTATGCGATAATACCGGTAAGTATATCGGTAACCATCGCTATTTATATGCTTGAGTTGTTTGTTGCATTTTTACAGGCTTATATTTTTGTATTTTTAACGGCTCTTTTTATAGCGGGAGCACAACATAGACATTGATGGATTTTTATTATAATGATTTTTGAAAGGTTAATAACAGGAGAATAAAATGGAACTAGGTCAAGGATTAGCATTAATGGGCGCAGTAATCGGAGCAGGTCTTGCCGTACTCGGTGTAGGTATCGGAATTGGTAACATCGGTCGCGGAGCTACTGAAGGTATCAGCAGACAGCCTGAAGCAAGTGGAAAAATTCAAACAGCTATGATTATCGCAGCGGCTCTTATTGAAGGGGTAGGTCTATTTGGACTTGTACTTTCTATAATTGTCATTCTGGTAAAAGTAAAGTAAGAAAGGTTAACGATGCCTTTATTAGCAGAAGGATCATTTAATTTATTAAACGTTGATCCCGGTTTGGTTTTCTGGACATTTGTTACTTTTACATTTGTCTTGATAGTACTTTGGAAGTACGCCTGGACACCCATCATTACAGCGTTAGATGCCCGTAATGATAAAGTTGAAGGGGACTTAAAGAAGAGCGAGGACCTTCGTAAGGCCGCAGAAGATTTATTAAAATCGTATTCCGATAAAATAGATTCTGCAAAGCATGAAGTCAGTGAAATTCTTGATACAGCTCGTAAAGACGCAGAAGCTATGCGCAATAAAATTTTACAAACTGCACAGGAAGAAGCTGGAAATGTGAAAAATCGGGCGAAGAACGAAATTGAACAGGCTAAAGTAAAAGCGGTAAAAGAAATACAGGAATTATCCGTGGATATATCATTAAAGCTGTTATCCAGTATTTTAAATAAAGACGTAAATGACGAAGAGCATAGCAAAATCGTTCACAGAGAATTAGAGAAATTAAAAAGCAGTAACAACTAATGAACACGGATAGCGTAGCGTATACATATGCAATGGCTTTATCCCAGATTGATGGGGTGGATCTTAAAAAAAAAGAAGCTGAAATGATTTTAGTTTCCGAGGCTTTTCAGAGTCCTGAAATAAAACTTTATTTTGATTCACCGACCATATCAATTGCTGATAAAAAAGAAAAGCTTAAAAAAGCTTTTGGACAAAGTGTCTCCAAAGAAGTTTTGAATTTTCTCTTTTTAGTTCTCGATAAACATCGTGAAACATTTATATTGTCAATTTGTGCAGGATTGACAGAAATTGCAGATAAAGAATTTAACAGGGTAAGACCATATGTAATATTAAGTCGAAATTACCCGGAGAAAGAGTTAAAAAAAATTATCTCTGAGATTGAAGCTTTGATTAATGTTCACAGAAAAGATTTTGGTATTGAAAATCAAAGTGATAAAATAGAATTTATCCACAAGGTTGAAGTTCAACCTGATTTACTCGGTGGTATTTACATGCGCGTAGGGGATTATATGTGGGATTCCTCTTTAAGTCGTTTTCTTAAAGATTGGAAACAAAGAGTATTGTCCGGCGCGGTAGATCAAAATGCGGTGATAGTCGCAGAATAAGAATTTATTGTTTTAAAGAGGTTTAAAGTGAAAGTAAATACAGACGAAATAGTATCCGTTTTAAAAAGGGAAATTGCCGAATATGGTAAAGAACTTAACGTAGAAGAAGTTGGAACTGTTCTTGAAGTGGGCGATGGTATTGCTCGAGTTTACGGGTTAACCGGCGTAATGGCCAATGAAATGGTGGAATTTCAAAATGGAATTATGGGTCTGGCTTTTAACCTTGAAGAAAATTCCGTAGGGGTGGTTGTTCTTGGCGATTACCTGAATATACGTGAAGGATTCGTTGTAAAAAGAACTCAGAGAATTCTGGAAGTTCCAACAGGTGAAGCTCTCATTGGACGAGTTGTAAACCCTCTTGGCGAGCCTCTTGATGGTAAAGGCCCAATTAATACAAAAAAGAGTCGACCTATTGAAATCATTGCTCCAGGTATTGCGAAAAGACATCCAGTTCATGAGCCAATGCAAACAGGTATAAAGGCGATTGACTCTATGATTCCAATTGGCCGTGGTCAGCGAGAGTTAATCATTGGCGACAGGGGAACAGGAAAAACAGCTATTGCGATAGACACTATTATAAATCAAAAAGGAAACGGCGTAATTTGTGTGTATGTTGCGATTGGTCAAAAATCGTCGACTGTGGCAAACGTTGTGGAAAAATTAGCAAAAGCCGGCGCGATGTACTATACAATTGTAGTAAGCGCAAGCGCATCAGATCCGGCAGCTATGCAGTACATTGCTCCGTATTCTGGAACAGCTATGGCCGAAGAATTTATGTACACAGACGGTAAAGCGACTTTATGCGTATATGATGACTTGTCAAAACAAGCCAATGCCTATAGACAGATGTCACTATTATTAAGACGACCTCCAGGAAGAGAAGCTTATCCGGGAGACGTTTTTTACTTACACTCCAGATTGCTTGAAAGAGCCGTGAAAATGAATGAAAAATACGGCAATGGTTCATTAACTGCTCTTCCCATCATCGAAACTCAGGCAGGCGAGGTATCTGCTTATATTCCCACTAACGTAATATCCATTACTGACGGCCAGATTTATCTTCAGCCGAATTTATTTGCTTCAGGCGTTCGACCTGCGGTGGATGTGGGTATTTCAGTTTCCAGGGTAGGAAGTAATGCTCAAATAAAGGCCATGAAAAAAGTTGCCGGTACGTTGAGACTGGATCTTGCCCAGTTTAGATCGCTTGAAGCATTTTCTCAACTTGGTACAGAACTAGATGCGGCAACACAAAAGCAAATTGATCGTGGTTTAAGACTTGTCGAACTTTTAAAGCAAGGTCAATATCAGCCATTGACCGTAGAAATGCAGGTTGTTGGAATTTATGCGGGTACCAAAGGTTATCTTGACAGTATTCCAGTTGAAAAAGTACGTCTTTATGAATCGGAACTTTATAAATGGATTGAAGCTACGCATCGAGATGTTTTTGATGTGGTTCGTGAAAAGAAGGAATTACCTTCTGATGCCCGATTAAAAGAAGTATTAAGCGAATTTACAGAGTTCTTTAAAAAAGAGCATAAATAAAAAGCGATAAATTAATGGCGACTCTTAGAGAAATTAAAAATCGAATACAAGCTGTAAGCAATACACAGAAAATCACCAAAACAATGGAGATGATTTCTGCTGCTAAAGCCAAAAGAGCAACAGATAAAGTTCATGCGGCACAGCCCTATGCTCGAAAGTTAAATGAACTTGTCAGTTCTCTATCATCTGCAAGTAAGGGAACTTTCCATCCTTTACTTCGAAAGCCAGAAAGCATTAAACGAATCGGAGTGCTTATCGTAACAGCTAACAGAGGGTTATGCGGTGGTTTTAATAACAATGTAATTAAATTAGCGTTGCTTAAAATCATGGAACATACAAACGCAGGTATTCAAGTTGAAGTACATCTTGTGGGTAAAAAATCTGTAAATGTATTTAAGTATAAAAAAGTTGCATTTGAAAAAAGTTATACTCATATCGATGATAAGCCATCTTTTACAGATGCTTCTGAGTTTGCAGATTTTTTTATGGAAAAATTTGAAACAGGTTATTTTGACGCGGTTGAAATTGTTTCAACTAAATACCTTAGTTCATCAAAACAAACGGCGGATGTAAATCGTGTTCTTCCATTGACACTTGATAATAAAAGTGATTCAAGGGCAGGTTCTGCCGTTTTTGAACCGGATGCAGAAACCATAATGACAGAATTATTGCCAAGAGCTACTCGAGTAGCGTTTTATCAGGCTCTATTAGAATCTGTGGCAAGTGAACAGATTGCTCGTAGAATTGCAATGAAGAATGCTACTGATTCAGCCTCTGACATGATTAAAGATATGACAAGATCATATAATCGCGCCAGACAGGCTAAAATTACTCAGGAAATTTCTGAGATTGTTGCCGGTGCAGATTCGGTAAGTTAATTGATATAATAGATTTAAGGGAGATAAAATGGGTAAAGAAAAAAGCACAGGAAACGGAAATAATATAGGAAAAGTTGTTCAGGTAATCGGATCTGTAATGGATATTAAGTTTTCCGAAAATAACTTGCCAGATATATACAATGCAATAGAATTAGATGTAAATGGTAAAAAACTCGTCTGTGAAGTACAGCAACATATGGGTGGCGGAGTAGTTCGTGCTGTTTCTTTAGGCAGCACTGACGGAATTAAAAGACAACAGGAAGCAAAAGACACTGGTGCTCCTATTTCTGTTCCGGTAGGTTTAAATACTCTTGGTCGAATTTTTAACGTTCTTGGTGAAGTTATTGATGAAGCAGGTCCATTTGAAGTTAAAGAGCGACGAGCTATTCATAGACCTGCGCCGGAATTTCAGGAAATTGAACCTAAAACTGAAATTTTTGAAACAGGAATCAAAGTTATTGATTTGCTTGAACCTTATATTAAAGGCGGTAAAACAGGATTGTTCGGCGGAGCCGGTGTCGGTAAAACAGTTATCATTATGGAGCTTATCAATAACATTGCCAAAGAACACGGTGGATACTCTGTATTTGCCGGTGTTGGTGAAAGAACCCGTGAAGGAACAGATCTTTGGATTGAAATGAAAGAATCAGGAGTAATCAGTAAAACATGTCTTGTATACGGACAGATGAATGAGCCGCCTGGAGCAAGATTACGAGTAGCTCTTTCTGCACTTACGGAAGCAGAATGGTTGAGAGATCAGTCTGGCTCCGATGTACTTTTATTTATTGATAATATTTTCCGTTTTTCTCAAGCTGGTTCAGAGGTTAGCGCTCTTTTAGGTCGTATGCCTTCAGCTGCCGGTTATCAGCCAACTCTGGCTACCGAAATGGGACAATTGCAAGAGAGAATTACATCAACTCGCTCCGGATCTATTACATCCGTTCAGGCGGTTTACGTACCAGCGGATGACCTTACAGACCCTGCTCCAGCAACTGCATTTACACATCTTGATGCAACAACTGTACTTTCTCGTAAAATTGCTGAAAAAGGAATATACCCTGCGGTAGATCCTCTTGATTCAAGTTCGCGAGCATTATCGCCGCAAATCGTAGGCGATCGTCACTATAACACTGCCAGAGCGGTACAAAAAATTCTTCAACGATATAAAGACCTGCAAGATATCATTGCAATTTTAGGTATGGAAGAACTTTCTGAAGAAGATAAGGTTATTGTAACCCGTGCGCGCCGTCTTGAAAGATTTTTATCTCAACCTTTTCATGTGGCGGAACAATTCACTGGAATGGCCGGAAAATATGTAAAACTGGATGATACAATTCGTTCTTTTGAAGAAATTCTTACCGGTAAATATGATGAACTTCCTGAACAGGCTTTCGCATATGTAGGCTCGATAGAAGAAGTAATTGAAAAAGCCGAAAAGATGAAAAACGAAGGATAATCAAGGTTTAAAATCGTATGACTGAAAAACTGATACATGTAAGCGTCATTTCTCCAGAGAAAGTTCTTTATGATGGTAATGCTTCTAGTGTATCTTTGCCAGGGAATCAGGGAAACTTTACGGTACTTCGTGATCACGTAAATATTGTGAGTTTGCTTGATCCCGGGGCTCTGGTAATTAGTGAGGGTACAGATTCAAATGAAGAAGTACGCTTTATTGTAGATGGTGGGTTTGTAGAAGTAAGTCATAATAAAGTCAATGTACTTGTGGAAGGTTTAATTGATATTTCAAATGTTGATTTAGAAAAAGAAAAAAAGGCTATTGAATCAATTTTAACAAATATTATTCCTCATGAAAAGAGAAGTAAATTAGAAACTGCGCTTGCTGCCCATCGACTACGAATTGAATTGTCTCAAAAAAAATAATAGACGACTCAGTTTCTCTAAAATAAACGCTCTTTACAATCTAAGATAATTTTAATTAAGCTGGGGCAACTTTGTATAATTTAAATTTAGTACAGTATACCGTTTAATGGTATTAAAAAAAGAGTGCTATAAATAAAAATATAGAGTGATTTAAGTTGCCCCGGCTTTAAATAAAATATAAACTATTCTTATTGATTAATTGGTTATAATTCATAATGCGCACAAATATTCTATTGATTGAAGATAATCCCGTAAATGTAGAATATATTCGTGCGATGATCTATAAAAAACCTGAAGATACAATCAGCGAAAATCAAATTAACATAGAACTTTTTATCGCGACCACATTGCAAGAAGGTGTAGATATTCTAAATCAAAGTTCGATAAATCTGGTATTACTGGATTTAAGTCTTCCTGATTCAAGCGGTATTCAATCTTTAAAGACAATTCAAAAAATAAATGATAGAATACCGGTTATTGTTTTAACTGGAGTTGATGATACAGATCTTGCTTCAGAAGCAATCAGGGAAGGCGCCCAGGATTATCTGGTTAAAGGTAAAATTAATAAATCACTTCTTGATCGATCTATACAATATGCATTGCAGAGAATAAAAATATATAATGCACTTCTTGACAGCGAAAGTAGATACATGATTGCGATAAAAGCCACCAATGACGGTATCTGGGAGTGGAATCTACGTGAGAACTCTCTATATTATACTCCTCGTTGGAAAGAAATTATCGGTTATCTCGAAGACGATTTAAGCTCGAAACCTTCCGAATGGTTTGACCGTATTCATCCAGATGATGTTTTTGCCGTTGAAGAAGCTATCGCCAATCACCTGGCAGGGGAAAGCAAAAGTCTGGTTACCGAACACCGTTTATTACATAAAAATGGAATGTACATTTGGGTACGAGTACATGGTCTAGCTGTTTTAGATAGTCTGGGGAATGTTTTAAAAATTGCAGGTTCTTTATCTGATATTACCGGTGAAAAACTTATCGATTCATTAACGGGATTACCAAGTTTATCATTATTTACCGATAGAGTTCAGTCGTCCATTCAGCGAATACATGATGAAAAAAAATTTGGATTTGTATTGATAAAAATTGAATTTGAACAAATTAAACTCCTTGTAAATACATATGGTGCCAGTATCACAAATGAAGTTGTTCAAAAACT
>Ga0224495_10002328_pt1 | contig 12437 bp, 10 predicted proteins | sample SF_Jul11_sed_USG_FD_168128 | JGI IMG/M metagenome (GOLD analysis project Ga0224495, IMG submission 168128) | Sediment microbial communities from San Francisco Bay, California, United States - SF_Jul11_sed_USGS_4_1 | ecosystem: Environmental > Aquatic > Marine > Sediment | place: USA: California... | reverse complement strand
GAACCGATACATACCCAACATCCAATCGTAGTTGTTACCGGGCCAGGACCGGGAAGCGGCAAACTGGCCACGTGCCTTTGCAATTTGTACCATGAATACAAAAACGGCAAAGAGGCCGGGTTCGCCAAGTTCGAAACATTCCCCATCTGGAACCTGCCATTGAAACATAAGGTAAACGTTGCCTACGAGGCTGCAACTGTCGATCTAAAAGATGCAAACGGCATCGACTATCACCATTTGGAAGCTTACGGTGAAACAACAGTCAATTATAATCGTGATATCGAGGCCTTTCCGCTGCTTAAAAGAATAATAGAAAAAATTACGGGCAGAGATTCCTTTTACAAATCACCAACTGATATGGGCGTCAACCGTGCCGGTTTTGGAATTGTGGATGATGAACTCGTCCAGGAAGCCGCCCACCAGGAGATCATTAGGCGCTATTTCAGGTGTGCCTGCGAATACGCAATGGGATTCGTCGAAAGAGAAATTCTGGACAGGTCCGAGCTTATCATGGAAAACATTGGTGCAAAAGTGGAAGACAGACCCGTGGTATTACCGGCTCGAGAAGCTGCAAAAAAAGCTCAGGAACATGGTAAGGGAAACGAGGGCATTTTTTGCGGTGCTGCAATCAAACTCCCCGATGCTACCATTATCACCGGCGAGAATTCCCCCCTTATGCACGCCGCGTCGAGCCTGGTCATCAACGCCACGAAGCATCTTGCCGGTCTGCCGAAAAAAATGCATCTTTTGCCCCAGAACATCACCGATTCCGTAAGATTTCTGAAAAAGGAAATCATGAACGGAAAAATGATTAGTCTTGACCTTGAAGAAACATTAATCGCCCTAAGCATCAGTGCCATATCGAACCCCGCCGCCCAGATGGCCGTCGAGCATTTGAAGGAGTTCAAGGGGTGCGAAGTTCATATTACTCATATTCCCACAACCGGTGATGAAGCCGGGCTAAGAAAGCTGGGTGTCAATCTTACCTCAGACCCGGACTTTTCTTCGAAAAGTCTTTTCATTAACTGAAACGCAGTGACAGCGGCTTGTTTATGAAATATAATCACACTAACAGTATTTCATAAAAACCACCGCCGTGTATCTCCCGATGGATTTCTTCCTTCCGGTGAAAATACCCGCGAAAAAAATTATGTATCTGATATCGGATGTTACTAAAGGTGAAGCTGAAGTATCAATAGTACCCGCTGATGAGAAAGGTTGATCATTTGATACTTCACATTCGCTTTACTTAACAATTGACAGGTCTCATCAATCTCATTAGCTCCATGCACAAGGAAGATACCCCGTTCCTTTTTCCTTGTCATAACCTCAACTTCTGCCGAAACATGCTCTGTCTTTGTATAGGTTGGATACGGATCATCCTCTTTTGTAAGGTGCTCCACTTCCCGGATACCATAAAAGATCAATCCATCTGCCCGCTCGTCAACTGTTCCAAGCTCATAATTGTCCTTGCCAACCACTTTGGCTATCTCTTCTGAGAGTGCTCTCATGTCTAAATTCGTCGGATAGTAAGCCAAAGCAAGCTTTGAAACGATTAGCAAAGATATCCATGTGCCCGTTAAAAGCAAGAAACGTCCATATCGTTTAAGATTTGTTATCACATGGCCGGACTCGATATCACCGATTTTCGCATGCCAGAATCTTGCTGTGGCAATGGCAAACGGAGCAAAAAGCGGAAGTGCATACAATCCCAGCTTTGACTGTGCAAGGCAGAGAATTATCAGCGGGACAAAAAACAGTGACATCAAAAAAAGAATTTGAGGGTCGTTGTACTTGTTTATCCACCAGTATCTCTTAAAAATATCCGCAAAAAGCGCCTTTCTCTTTTCAAGCCATATATGAGACCAGGGAAGTGATCCGAAGATTAAAATCGGAAGATAAATCAAGGCTCCGGTTAAGCCGGCATTTCTGTGATATTTCCCGGAAAATAGACGTCCCCATATCTGGCTGTCAAAAAAATAGCTCAGTGAACCCGGAATCTTCAGAGAAACCAGGAAATACCAGCCAAATCCAACGATGCAGAATACCATCAATCCCACAATTGAAAATGGATTGATAAAATAGCGAAACGCCTTTTTCCTTAATACCAGGAAAACAAACATGCCTCCACAGGGAATAAGAACCGCAGGACCTTTCGCAAGAAATCCCAATCCTACAAACAGACACAGGAGAAGTTTCCATAAGAGGATTCTCTTCGCGTTTGGCTTAGCACTTTGCCAAAAGCTGAATGCCGCAGCCGTTGTCCACAGGCTTAGGAGAGTGTCGGGCGTAACAAAGTTAGCGGCAATGAAAGGAATGACCATCGTGGCATAAATCAAGCAAGACAAAAAGCCAATTTTTTTTGTACCAAACATGGAATAAGCCAACAGCCCAACCATGGCGGCGGTCAGTACAAATGACAAACCATGGAAGAAGCGGACGGCAAATTCGTTATGACCGAACAGTTTTAGTCCACCGATAATGCCCAAGTATATGAGGGGTGGTTTGTCCAGAAAAATTTCATCTTCCCCCAAATAAGGGATTGTTAGACTGCCCTTTTCTATCATCGTAACTGTCGTGCCAACGTAATAACCCTCGTCGGGTTGCCAAATTGCTCTTGTTCCCTGAAACACGAAGGCCAGGCACAGTAAGCATATCGTTAATATAATGACTTCAACTTGTATGTTCTTCACTAATTGTCATTCCTTCTATTTTAAAACACTTATAATACAATAAATAAAACCTGTTATTTTAACTTTCTCCTTACTATACCATGCAAGAGAAATATTGTTCGATTAGTTAGTTACGTTATGAGCCTGATCAGCGACAATTATTCTTACCGCAGGACGAAAGTTAAAATTACCGGTCAGAGACAAGGGTCAGTAAACTGTTAGGATTTCCTTATTTTGGGGAAGGAGTTCGATGCGAATTTCATATTACTCATATTCCCACGACGAGTGATGAAGCCTGGCTAAGAAAGCCGGGTGTTAATCTCACTTCAGACCCTGATTTTTCTTCGAAAAGTCTTTTCATTAACCGAACGCAGTGACCACCCCGTTATTATGGAATATAATCACACTAAAAGTATCTCATAAAAACCACCTTTGTTTCTCTTCCGACAGTTTCTTTCCGGTGAAAATTCCGGCGAAAAAATATTATCCCTCCGCCCACAGATTTATGAAACATTTATGTTTTGGGCCTATGTTGCATTATTGCTATTCACTATTATCGAGGATTGTCATAAATGCTTCCTGCGGTATCTGAACATTACCAACGCTTTTCATGCGTTTTTTACCTTCTTTTTGTTTTTTAAGCAGCTTCATCTTACGCGTCACATCTCCTCCATAGAGCTTTTGCGTTACGTCTTTGCGAAAGCCTTTGATGGTTTCTCTTGCGATGATCTTGCCGCCTATTGCGACCTGCAGGGGAATTTCAAACTGATGCCGGGGAATGGCCCTTCGCAGCTTTATTATGAGCTTTCGGCCTCTCGCCTCCGCTTTGCTACGATGGACAATCAAACTCAGGGCATCAACTGCAACCTTATTGACAAGAATATCAATCTTAACGAGGTCACTGGCCTGGAAAGCAGTAAACTCATAATCCATCGTTGCATAACCTCTGCTGATGCCCTTGAGAAAATCATAAAAATCATATACGATTTCGGCAAGCGGTGCCTTATACTCAAGCATCACCCTGGTGGTACTGAGATAATCGGTCTTTACAAGTTTACATCGACGGGACTCAGCCAGTTTCATGATGCCGCCGATGGTATCGGCTTCTGTTATAATCTCAAGCCGGACAAAAGGCTCTCGCAACTCTTCGATGTGACTGGGGTCAGGCAATTGGCCCGGTGATTCTATCCTTTTAACGACACCGTCCTTTGTCAGGACTTCATAACTGACCGTCGGGGCCGTCTGAATTACCTCTATATCATTCTCACGTTCCAGGCGTTCCTGGATTATCTCCATATGCAGCAGGCCGAGAAAACCGCATCTAAAACCAAAGCCCAGCGCCGGCGAATTATGCGGGCTGAATGAGAAACTGGCATCATTAAGTGTGAGCTTATCAAAGGCATCCCTGAGCTTTGAATATTCGGTATTATTGCCGGGATAAAAATCTGAAAACACCATCTGCATCGGCGCTTTATAACCGGGCAAAGGTTTCGATGCCGGTTCAGCCTGGTCCGTTATCGTGTCACCTATTGTGACATCAGCCAGCTCTCGAATATTTGCGATAACATAACCGACCTCACCGGTGCCGAGCTTGTCAATGGCGGTCATCTCAGGTTTGAATTTTCCCAGCTCGGTAATGGTATAAGTCCTGCCGCTGCGCATAAAGCTGACCTTTTGCTTTATTTTCAATGAGCCGGAAAATACTCTGACATAACATATCACGCCCTTGTACTGGTCGCAATGACTGTCAAATATTAATGCCGCTGTCGGCTCGTCACTTTTATCCTGAGGGGCGGGAAGAAATGTCACGATCGCCTCGAGAAGCTCATCAACTCCCTTGCCGGTCTTGGCGCTTATCCTGAAAGACTCATTGGCAGGGATCCCGATAACATAATCGATCTCTTCGGCAACGCGTTCGATATCTGCAGCGGGCAAATCAATCTTGTTGATTACACTTAACAGCTCGACATTGTGTTCAAACGCCAGATAAGCGTTAGCTACGGTTTGCGCCTCAACGCCCTGGCTGGCATCGACCACGAGTAACGCACCTTCACAGGCGGCCAATGCGCGTGAAACCTCGTAATGAAAATCAACGTGTCCGGGAGTATCGATGAGGTTGAGCATGTATGTTTTTCCCTGGTGCCGGTAATTCATCATTACTGCCGAGGCCTTTATGGTGATTCCCCGTTCACGCTCGAGATCCATATCGTCAAGAAGTTGTTCGACCTTTTGACGGTCGTTAATCGTACCGGTCAACTCAAGCATACGATCGGCCAGAGTGCTCTTGCCGTGGTCAATATGCGCTATAATCGAAAAATTTCGTATATGTTCAGTACTCATCAAATATGTTTTCAAAAAACACAAGGACCTGAACTTATTGTAAAACAATAACTTATGGAGACCAATATATTACCGACTGATTTTGCGTCCTTGACGCCGCCTGTCCGCCTCTTTCAAAAGCCTTTTACGGATTCGAATCGAAGACGGGCAAATCTCAACAAGCTCGTCTTCCTGAATATACTCCATCGAAGCCTCAAGACTCATCTTTCTTGCAGACCGGACCCGTGCCGCCTCATCTTTGCTCGATGCCCGAATGTTGGTAAGCGGCTTACTTCTGACGACATTGACAGGTATGTCTTTTTCCTTGCAGTGCTCCCCGACGACTTGACCTTCATACACCAGTTCTGCGGTCTCAACAAAAAAGGTGCCCCGGTCGTATAAGGCATCGAGAGCATAAGCTGTTACCTGCCCCGCAGCGGTCGCAATCATAACGCCGGCCTTTCGCTGGGGTATCGATCCCCGCATCAGCTCATATCTTTCAAACGTATGATGCATAACCGCTCTTCCCTGGGTCGCATTCATCATTTTGGCATGAAGGCCGAACAGACCCCGGGATGGTATCATAAATTCCATATGAATAAAACCGCTTGCACCGCTCTTTGCATCTATCTTAATAACTTCGCTTCGCCGGTCGCCGAGAAGACTCATCACAGAATTCTGACAATCCAACGGACAGTCCACGGCAAGCAATTCTATCGGCTCATGACGTAAACCGTCGACTCTTTTCAGGATGACACTCGGCTTTCCCACACAAACCTCATACCCTTCGCGCCGCATATTTTCCAGCAAAATCCCGAGATGCATCAGCCCTCTGCCGGACACATTGAATTCTTCAGGACTCTGGCCCGCTTCCAAACGCAATGCAACATTCTGATCGAGCTCCTTTTGCAGTCTATCTCCAATCTGCCTGCCCGTTACGTATTTGCCGTCTCTGCCTGCGAAAGGACCGTCGTTTACCCTGAATGTCATGGTCATCGTCGGCTCATCCACTGGGATAACCGCAAGCCTCGAAGGTTTGTCCGCACAGGCAATAGTGTCACCAATATCAACGGGATCCAGCCCCGATATCGCACATATATCACCGGCCTGAACCATTGATACCTGCTTTCGGCCAAGTCCGTAAAACTGGTGAATCTGCATAACCTTTTGCTGGGTATGCAAGCCCTCCGAGTCAATGACAGTTACTCTCTGGCCTTCAATGATCTGTCCTGAAAAAATCCTACCTATGGCTATTTTTCCCACGTAATCCGAATATTCCTGGTTTGTTACGAGCATTTGCAGCGGGGCATCAGGGTTGACCTGCGGCGATGGAACATTGTTTATGATAGCATCGAAAACAGGCTGCATATCGTCGGTCCTCTTCTCAATATCCATCGTTGCCCATCCCTCCCTTGCCGATGCATAAATAAGAGGGAAATCGAGCGCACCATCCTCGGCCCCAAGCTGAACAAGCAAATCGAATACTTCATTCACAACATCATCCGGCCGGCTGTTCGTGCGGTCTATCTTGTTCACCACGACTATGGGTCTTAGCTTGTGTTCAAGGGCCTTACTCAACACGAATCTTGTCTGCGGCATAGGCCCCTCAAAGGCGTCTACCAAAAGCAGCACCCCGTCAGCCATCTTCAAAACACGTTCCACCTCTCCCCCAAAATCAGCATGACCCGGTGTGTCGATGATATTAATTTTATATTCAGTGCCCGCTGGATCCGTGTACTCAATCGAACAGTTTTTACTCAGAATGGTGATACCTCGCTCCCGCTCCAGTGGATTCGAATCCATAATCAATCCATGCTCCCCCCCCGCCAGCTTATCAAGCTCGGCCTGCCGAAACATCCCCGACTGATACAGAAGCTGGTCTACCAAGGTCGTCTTGCCGTGGTCAACATGGGCGATTATCGCCACATTACGAATATAATCCGAATACATAATAAAGTCTCGAAAAGGAATCAAGAATCATTAAGGATTGGTCTAATCCTTGTCGTGCAAACACAATAAGATACATGATTTCTATAAGAATGTCAATAAAAAACCGCTTATCTCAGTAACCGGTCAGATAAAAAACCAGTGAGGGCTAAGATTTGCGACAAAACAGCACAGTTGTCATATAGGTTGTACGTCTTCTTCCCCCTACTCCACAATATGGGACCAGGGATTGTATTAAATATTAAATAAGAAAACATTATGCAGTGGCAACTTTGATGATAAATTCGTAGAATGTAAACTTGTAATAATCAAGTGAGTCCAAACAAGAGCAAAACTTATTTTCGAAAGGAGCAAAAGTGAAAAAGGCAATTATCTTGACGATGGTTAGTTGTGTGATGCTCATGCAATCCTGCGACGAGAAAACTTCTGTCCCGCCCAAAGCTCATCCGAACGTTATTCAATGGCAGGACCTATTTGCCGCCGACTTGTCCAACGCTACTTATCCTAAAGGAGTCTGGACGTTTGAGGATGGTGTCCTTACCGCCAGCGAAGACCAGGTCATCTGGACCAAAAAGGATTATGACAATTTTATTATCGACCTGGAATTCAAGACCGAAGACGGCACAAACAGTGGTGTGATAGTCTATTGTACCAATATGGAGAATTGGATTCCAAACTCCGTAGAGGTACAGATAGCTGATGATTTTTCAGAGAAATGGTCCAAGAGTCCCAAAACCTGGCAATGCGGCGCGATTTTCGGACACCTGCCCGCCTCGAAAAGCATGGTCAAGAAACCCGGCCAATGGAACCGTTTTACCGTAACCTGCAAGGACAAGATGATCTACGTCATGCTCAACGGCCTGATGGTCACTGAAATGAATATGGACCTCTGGACCAGTGCTACCAAAAATCCCGATGGAAGCGAAATTCCTTCATGGCTGAGCACGCCTTTTGCTAAGCTTCCTACTCATGGCAATGTCGGCCTGCAGGGCAAGCACGCCGGGGCACCGATATTCTTTCGCAATATAAAAATCAAAGAGTTAGACTGATTCCAAACGGGCTTCTCAGAATAAACAAAGCTGATTGCACAGAATCTATCTCTTCTCTTCTTTCCCGGGTCGTTTCTACCCGGCCCGTGTTTTCTTTTGCTGCTGCTCCGGCTGGAAAAGCTCTCGCTGGACGAAGATGGCAATGTAGTGATACGTTCCTGTAATCAACTCGTAGCGGGCAGGAATCCACCCGGCTTCATCTGCCTGCTGCATTAGCAGTCCCGGCGAAAAAGTATGTCCTTTACCTCGTCCTGAACCAAGTGAAGGGTGTTTCTCAATTATGCAGAGGCGTCCGGTAGGCTTAATAACCTTTCGCAGATGACTCAGATAATCAATGTGTCCCTTTAAGTGGTGATAGGTCTTTGAGAGAAAAGCCATGTCGCAGGAATTATCTTTCAGAGCCGTACTGTCAGTTGGACATAAGTACGGCTTAATCTGCGGTACATCCGTGAACTTCTCTTTCATCTTGTCCACTTGCTCCTGCTTAATCTCCGATGCGTGGATGATGCCTTCGGAGCCAACAAACTTTACCATCTTTTCGGCCCACCAGCCATCACCGGCACCGATATCAACCACGACATCGCCCTTCTTGAGATCTAATTCCTTCAGCACATACTCATACTTCTCGCGGTAAGGATAGCCGCCACCACCAGTGCAGGCATGTTGGTTGGGATCAATAACTCGCGTACTCTGAACTGAGTCGGAATAAGCTACTGCCGGTGCAGATAACAGTACAAGCAATACTAAGAAACGAATGAGATTGTACATCGTAAGTCTCCGTATTGGGACCTTTGAGTAACAGACCCTCGATCCTGTAATTATAAATGCTCAGTGACGCAACTGAGCTTCATTACTAAAATATATAATATCGATTCCGCCTTTGAAATTCAAACCTTTATTTCCTGTTCCGATAAAGCTGTAAACAACGCTGCGCGACTTCCACCAACCCGCGGTTCAGAGATTTTCTTCAGCCCTGCTCTTTCAGCATCATCACAAATAGCTTTATACAATTCCTTTCCAACGTGGAAATTCGGTTCCGCCAAAAGAAACCTTCCATCCGGCCTTAGGATGCCGCGTATCTGCCTGAAGAACCGGTCACGATCCGGCACTTCATGGGCAACCCACATGGACAAAGCGAAATCAACGTGTTTCGAAAAAATAAGGTCATCCCGGGTACATCGGATCACCTCTACACGCTCAGAAACAGCAGCTTTCTTTACTTTCCTTTCGGTGAAGTCGAGCATCTCTGGTTGGAAATCTACTGCAAATACCCTACCTTTTTCCCCAACCATAAGCGCCATTTCTCTCGTATAGAATCCCAATCCGCATCCGATGTCGGCTACGGTCATACCCGGCTTTACAAGTTCACCAAGAAACTTCCCCGGCCTCTGATGCAGACGCCTGAGCCAGTCCGGATAGATTAGGAGATGATACCATTTTGCAACAAAAATCTCTTTCATATCCTTCGTTCAAACCATCAATTTGGATTTCTTACTTAAAAACTCCGTTACAACAATCCAATAATACTACTTTAGAATCGTCTTATCAGGAACACCTCCATCTTCAAAATGCTTTTCCAACCAGCCGGAAACCACATTCTCCCGTACATCAAAATATTTTATGTAAGGCTTTATGTCCAGTACCGGCGTCCCATCCAAAACATCGACCTCCTTAAAATGCAACTTATTGCCTTCAATTTCACAGATCTTCACTACTGACAAACCGATATGATTAGGCCGATGAGGACTCCTTATGGCAAATATGCCATGCCTATTGTTTTCGAGAAAAGGACTGCCTTGAATTTGTTCCTTATTTGTTTTATGAAAGTAGTAAAGAAGAATAGCATGGCTGAATCCTTCCAGATCCTTCAAGCCATCACTATATTGCTCATGGAGCTCAATCCAGGCCCTAACATCCGGCTTGAATATCCCCTGTATTGGCATCTCCTTTGCCTTCTTGTATGGAGAGTGTATTACACCAATAGGATTCATTATGATTTGCATAGGTTCAGCCTCTCATTACCCATTTGCCTGTATCAATGACATCCGTGACTTCGACATGCATTTTCAGGATCTATCTCTTCAAGTTTAATTTCAGAAAAACTCTCAATTATATCATTAACCGTTGACTGATTAGTCCTTAACACCTTCATTCCACTGTCATTTAGTTTCTGTAAAGCTCTTCTACCAAGGCCCCTGCAAACAATACAGTCGATACCTGTGTCTTTCAGATTGCTCATCGGATGGCATGTTCCATGTTCATGGCTATGGTCCGAGTTGTTTATAGTCTCGTATGTATCCGCCTCGAAATCATAAATCGTAAAATATGGTGCACTGCCAAAGTGATCACACACTTCTGCGAATTGCTTATCTGCATTTATTGTTGGTATACATATCTTCATAATTATATCCTCCCGCATCTTCTTCTTCGGCCAAAACCTCCGGCTCGTGCATATTCCCTTTCTTCTTCTGCCCTATGAGTGTTCTTACTCTGACACCTGGGACACTCCTCGGGCCTACCTGAACCAAAGGGACTCTCCCAAACATGGCTACATTCATAACATTTAAATTTAATCATTCCAGCCATATCATATACACCTCCTTTTATCTTAATGGCTTTGCCTTTGACTAATGCATCCGCTATTTTCCTATGAGCGGACTTGACAATATTTCCAAAAGTCTGCCTGGAAACATCCATTTCTTTGGCAGCTTCTTCCTGATACATCCCTTCAATATCTGCCAGGCGAATCGACTCGAACTCATCTACAGTCAAAATCACTTCATCCAATTTGGTTAAAGGTATCCCTCTGGGTTTGAAATATGAAACCTCGGGCTCGCAATTTACTCGTCTGCATTTGAACGGTCTTGGCATAATTCACCTTATCATTATTGGCATATGCTAATAATATATCATAACTAATTCCACCCATCAAGAGGATTTTGTCAAAAAAATTAAAAAAACTGTAAGAGGCCGAAAATTGTTTTTCTTTGTTAAAATATCTTTACCTGCACACTAAAAATACTCCACTAAAACATGCTGAATCTTCTTATGGACACACCTATAAATAATACTGTAATTCGAAAATAAGGCAGAGATTTTCATGCCCCTTACCGTCTATTCCTCTCGCTCCTTTGAGGAAAGAGTGGTATGATATATCAGATTCCATGAAGATAGAAGTATGCGCTTTGGGTAACAATGTGTAACGGTATTTACAGGAGGACTCAATCATGGCTCGAAGACTTGGACGACGAAAATTTCTAAGCACCGCTATGGGCGCTACCCTACTCGGCTCTGTTTCCACAGCAAAAGAAATGTCCACCCCGGATTCAACCGAAAAACGCGAGGTTCGGCTTGAGTTTCTCCGCCCCAAAGAAATCAAACAGACACAGGCTGAATGTCCAACTATTTTCCAACCGCTTGGAACAATCGAATGGCATGGTGTACATAACGTTGTGGGAGTCGATGCGGTCAAAGCCCACGCTCTTTGTCTACAAGCGGCACAGAGAGCAGGATGCGTTGTTTCCCCACCCCTCTATGGAGGAGTCGGCGGCTTGAGCGAGCCGCACACGTTTATTATGGAACCGGAAAACAGCATTTTCTCGAACCTCCTTCGTCCCTGGCTGGAGCAGTTGTGCCGGGAAATGGTTCGTGATGGTTTCCGTGCCATTATCATCCTCACAGGCCACTATGGGGCCGCACAACAGATTGTAGTCCGCGAAACAGCCGTTCGCATGAGCCGTGCTCTGGGTATTCCGGTACTCGGCACACCCGAATACATGCTTGCTATTGACGTCAACTATACCGGCGATCACGCAGCATGGGGCGAGACTTCGCTCATGATGCACCTTTATCCCGATACTGTTGACCTCTCACGTCTCGGTAAACCGCCACACCAGGGTGTCGGCGGACGTGACCCCAGAGAATCATCAGCTAAGGACGGTAAGCTTATCACCGAAACGATTGTTTCACGACTTGCAATACTGGCCCGGAAAATGCCCAAATGGGACAACAAGAAACTCGACCGCTTTGTTGATGCTGAGGCAACCCTTGTAGCTAAACAGTTATCGGCATCAAGAGGCAAGGGCAACATCTGGGCCGCGTGGCGCAATATCGGCACCGCAATGCGTGATTACGGAAAGCAGCTTGCAGAAGAAAGTTTCGAAGAAATCAAGGCATCTGTTGCGAAACTGTAGTGATTATTTACAATAATTTGCGTATCCAGAGTAATTTACATGACTGTGAAACATCCGTTTATTGTGAAGAGAGGTCTCAAATGAGATACAAATCCATGATGCTCATTTTGTTAGTGCTGTTTGGACCGAGATTGCCGCTTATCGCCAATGAAGGCACAATCGAACCCGCGCATCAGCAGACAGACCTTCTGCGGCAGTGGCAGGAATTAAAATTCGGCATGTTCATCCACTATGGCCTCAGCACCTTTACCGGTGAC
>Ga0224495_10002327_pt1 | contig 12443 bp, 8 predicted proteins | sample SF_Jul11_sed_USG_FD_168128 | JGI IMG/M metagenome (GOLD analysis project Ga0224495, IMG submission 168128) | Sediment microbial communities from San Francisco Bay, California, United States - SF_Jul11_sed_USGS_4_1 | ecosystem: Environmental > Aquatic > Marine > Sediment | place: USA: California... | reverse complement strand
CAGGGTGATGCGGTGGGCCGCACGGGACAAATGGTATCCCCCCTGGGCGCCCCGCATGGAGGTGACCAACCCCGCATTGCACAACGCTTTTAATATATTGGCCACCATGGGGGCGGGCAGGCTGTTTCCCAGGGCCATTTCCCGTGAACTGAACGCCTGGGTGCCGCTGCCATCCGAGCCGCACAGCTCCTTCAGCACAATCAAACCGTAATCAATTTTTTTGGATAACTTCAGCATCCGGGTTCCTGGAATTTCGCAATGGGTCTGTCTGCCGTCCGGTTTTGATCAGCACCGTTTTGGTGCGATTTAACCCGCCAAAAAAAGCGGTCCGGGAACCGCAAACCAAATCCGCACTGGTTTTGTACTCTTTAAATTAAGGTACGGGAAGCGGGATGGCTTGTCAACCAACTTAAAAACATGCGGGGGAACGAGTCCCCCCGCCCCCCCTTTTTCGGGTTTTGAAGATAAGCCCATGCAGGGTCAAGGGAGCCTCGCTCCCTTGCGGGGTTTGGGGCAGCGCCCCAAAAAGAGCGGTTGTCAGCCGGGTTGGTTGTTTTGTGTGTGGATCATCTGCCGGATGACAGTGGGAAGGATGCCCCCGTTTTGGATGTACCCCACTTCCACCTGGGTATCCACCCTGGACAGGGCTTTGAAGGTGATCCGGGTTCCATCCGGTTTGCGGGCGGTCAGGGTGACGGCGGCCTGGGGAGGCAGTTGGTTCAGGTTTTCCTCTATATCAAACATTTCATCGCCGGTAAGACCCAGGGTTTCCGGGGTTTCCCCCTGGATGAATTGAAGGGGATTGACCCCCATCCCCACCAGATTGGAGCGGTGAATGCGTTCAAAGCTTTCGGCCAGCACCACCCGGACCCCCAACAGCAGGGTTCCTTTGGCGGCCCAATCCCGTGAGGAACCGGAGCCGTACTCTTTGCCCCCGATGATCATCAGGGGGATTCCGGCCTCTTTGTAGCGCATGGCGGCGTCAAAAATGGTCATTTGCTCTCCCGTGGGCAAATGGCGGGTGACACTGCCTTCCACCCCCGGAACCAACAGGTTTTTTAACCGGATGTTGCCAAAGGTGCCGCGGGTCATCACCCGGTCGTTTCCCCGCCGGGAACCGAAGGAATTGAACTCTGCCGGGACCACTTCCAGTTGTTGCAGGTAACGCCCGGCGGCACTCTCAGGGGGGATGGACCCGGCCGGAGAGATGTGGTCCGTGGTGACGGAATCCCCCAACAGAGCCAACAGGCGCATCCCCTTTAACGGTTTGAGGGGGGCGGGTTCCAGGGTCAGCCCTTCAAAAAAGGGAGGCTCCTGGATATAGGTGGAGGAGGAATCCCAGGGGTACAAAGTGGATGATTCCGCCGAAATCCCCTGCCAGGCGGCACTGCCCGCGGCTGAGTTTTGGTATTCCTTTAAAAACAGATCCGGCCCCAGGGCACTGACCATGGCGGTTTTGATTTCCTCGTTGGTGGGCCACACATCCCCCAGATACACCGGCTGGCCCTGGAGATTATGGCCCAAAGGCTGGGTGGAAATATCCAGTTTTACCGTACCGGCCAGGGCATAGGCCACCACCAGGGGGGGGGATGCCAGAAAATTGGCTTTGACCAGAGGGTTCACCCGCCCTTCAAAATTTCGGTTGCCGCTAAGCACGGCGGCGGTCACCAGATCGTGATCCCTTACGACAGTGGAGACTTCCGGATCCAGGGGGCCGCTGTTGCCGATGCAGGTGGTACAACCATACCCCACCACATGAAATCCCAGTTTTTCCAGGTACGGCAACAGGCCGCTGCGGGTCAGATACCCGGTGACCACCCGGGAGCCGGGGGCCAGACTGGTTTTGACATGGACAGGAACCGACAATCCTGCCTCTACCGCTTTTTTGGCCAACAGGCCTGCCGAGATCAGCACCGAAGGGTTGGATGTGTTGGTGCAGCTGGTGATGGCGGCGATGACCACCGATCCGTGGTCCAGATGAATTTTCCCTTTGGGGGTGTCGGCCTCCACCGGATGGCTTTGCTGGTCTGCCGGAAGGTTGTAGCCCCGCTGCCCGGTGGGGGCGGTCAGGGCCTTGGAGAAGGCTTTCCCCAGGCTGCTGATGGGGATGCGGTCCTGGGGCCGCTTGGGACCGGCCACCGCCGGGATAATGGCGGCCAGATTCAGGTTCAAGACGGCGGAAAAATCCGGTTCCCTGGCGGCGTTTCCCCCAAACAACCCCTGGGCTTGCAGCACCTGCCGCACCATGGCCACATGGGCCTTGGGTCGTCCGGTCAGGGTCAGGTATTCCATGGTCACTTCATCGGCCGGAAAGAACCCCATGGTGGCTCCGTATTCCGGGGCCATGTTGGCCACCGTGGCCCGGTCCGGCAGCGAAAGCTGGCTGACCCCTGGACCGAAAAACTCTACAAATTTCCCCACCACCCCGTGTGCCCGCAACATTTCGGTGATGTGCAGCACCAGGTCCGTGGCGGTGACGCCCTCCTCCAGATGACCGTGCAGCCGAACCCCCACCACCTCCGGCGCCAACATGTAATAGGGCTGACCCAGCATGGCCGCCTCCGCTTCAATGCCTCCCACCCCCCAGCCCAGCACCCCCAGACCGTTGATCATGGTGGTGTGGGAATCGGTGCCCAGCACGCTGTCCGGCATGGCGGTGGGGGCGCCCCCTCCCTCATCCCGGGTCAACACCACCCCGGCCAGATGTTCCAGGTTCACCTGATGGACAATTCCGGTGGAAGGGGGTGAAATCCGAAAGTTCTTAAACGCCATTTGCCCCCAGCGCAAAAAGGCGTACCGCTCCCGGTTTCGTTCAAATTCCCGGGTTTCGTTTTGGCCAAGGGCTTCCGGGGTGCCGTAATAATCCACCTGAACCGAATGGTCTATCACCAGATCAGTGGGAATCAACGGATTGATTAAAGAAGGGTCCCCTCCCAGAGCCTGCATGGCCCCCCGCATGGCTGCCAAATCCACCACCGCCGGCACGCCGGTGAAATCCTGCATCAACACCCTGGCGGGCAAAAAGGGGACCTCCCCCTCCAGGGGCACCCCCGGCCTCCAGCCTGCCAGCCGCCGCACATCCGCCTCCCGGACCAACCCCCGTCCGGCGTTCCTCAGCAGGGATTCCAACAAAATCCGGATAGAAAAAGGAAGCCGGAAAAGTTGACACAACCCGGCGGTTTCCAGGGCCTTCAGGCTGTATATCCGCACCGGCCCCTGGGGGGTGGACAGGGTCTCCAGGGCATGAAATGGATCAGGGTGGTTCACAGTCGGTTCTCTTGTTAATAATTTAATGCGGTGTAAAACAGCCATTGAGACGCGTTTCGGGGGCCTATCGCCCGAACCTATCAGAAAAACGGTACAAAAAAATCTTTCCGGCTTTTATTCGGGGGCTTCTGCAAACGTGTCTGTCTGTAAAACAACCCGGTGGAATATCCAAAAAATGATAGCCTTCTCCGGGTTGAAAGTGAAGGGAAAATCCTTCCCCCGATTTTGGGCGGTCTAAGATGTTTTCCCCCGAAATTCCCTGATTCTTTTTCCATCCATCCTTATTTTTTCCATCCATCCTTCCCAGCCCATCCCTCCCGGCCCAAAAAAGAGGCCGACGGCTCATTTTTCAGGGGGTTCCACCCCTTTCAGGCAACGGTTATCCTTGAGCAATCCCATCGGGACGGGTATAAATAATAGTTTAAACGGAGACCACCCGGAGATTGTCCCCCGGCCATCTGCTTTCCGCCCGGACCCGGCCCTTCAGGCAGGGCACCCAAAAGGGAGACCGAATGGAACTTGTGCCGGGAGAACCCACCCGGCCCGGCAGGCCGCACCCTGATCACCCCCAAGCCAAGAGACACAAAAACCATGAAGACCATCAACATCAAGGGCATTGAAGAAAACATCATTGAACGCAGCGATTACCCCCAGGCCCAATGCAAAGCGATTTTAAAGGATGAGGTGACCGCAATTTTGGGCTATGGCCCCCAAGGACGCGGCCAAAGCCTGAACATGCGCGATCAGGGGTTTAAAGTGATTCTGGGCCTGCGCCAAGGCCGAAGCTGGGACAAGGCCCTGGAAGAGGGATGGGAGCCGGGCAAAGACCTGTTTGAAATGGAGGAAGCCGCCCGGAAAGGCACCATCATCCAGTTTCTGGTGAGCGACGCGGGGCAGATTGCCGCCTGGCCCATGGTGAAACAATGCCTGAACGAAGGGGACGCCCTGTATTTTTCTCACGGGTTCGGCATTGTGTACCGGGATCAGACCAACATCATTCCCCCCGCCAATGTGGATGTGATTCTGGTGGCCCCCAAAGGCTCCGGCATGACGGTGCGCACCCTGTTTGAGGCGGGCAGCGGCTTAAACGCCAGCTTTGCCGTCCATCAGGACTATACCGGACGGGCAACTGACCGGGCTTTGGCCACGGCATTCGCCATCGGCTCCGGTCATGTGTTTGAAACCACCTTTGAAAAAGAGGTCAGCAGCGATCTGACCGGCGAGCGGTGTGTGCTGATGGGGTTGATTGAGGGGGCCTTCCGCGCCCAGTACAATGTGTTGCGCCGTCATGGTCACTCCCCCTCTGAGGCCTTTAACGAAACCGTGGAAGAAGCCCTCCAAAGCCTGTATCCGCTGATCAATGAAAACGGCATGGACTGGATGTACGCCAATTGTTCCACCACCGCCCAACGGGGTGCTTTGGACTGGGCGCCCAAATTTGAAAAAGTGCTGGCCCCGGTGATTGAAGAGTGTTACGCCAGCGTGAAAAGCGGGAAAGAGGCCGCCATTTCCATAGCATCCAACTCCAAGCCCGATTACCGGGAAAAACTGGAAGTGGAATTGAAGGAAATCTACGATTCGGAAATGTGGACCGCCGGACGCGCCTTGCGCCCCCTGCGTCCCGGTCGTAAATAATCTGGCTGAGACCTCTGCATAACTGCCAAAAGCTCCCGTTTTGATAAAAAAGCGGGGGTTCGGGGGCCGCAGGCCTCCAATCAAATCAACCCCCTTCCCCATGGGAAGGGGGCAGGGGGATGGGAAAAAAACGAGTTATGCAGAGGTCTCTGGCTGTAAATTAGCTGACCGTAAATAAACCGGCCGCAAAAGGCTCTGCCCCGAACCCAGGGCAGGACCTCCACTGAGTTGCCCCAAGAGAAAAAACTGGAGGCTGTGATGGATGCCGACAATCCGCTGTTGTGGGTGGGGATTTCCTCCCTGACCCTGCTGGCCAGCCACATGGGGCTGGCCGCGGCCCCCGTCCGGGGGCGGCTGGTGGCCTTGTTGGGGCTTAAAGTCTATCTGGGGGTGTATTCCCTGGCGGCCGTTGCGGCCCTGGGGTGGATGGTGGTCAGCTACCAGCAGGCCCCCCACATCCGCTTGTGGCAGGTTTCGGCTTTTCGCTGGCTGCCGCTGGTGTTGATGCCATGTTCTCTGGTGTTGATTGTGTTGGGCAACATCACCCCCGGCCCCACCGCCATTTTGCTGAAGGAACACCCCAAAAAAAGCTGGACCCCCTTTGGAATTCAACGGATCACCCGTCACCCCTCCCTGTGGGGAATCGCCTTGTGGGCCTTGGCCCATTTGCTGGCCGCAGGCACCCCGGCCGGGGTGCTGTTCTTCGGCGGGTTTTTCCTGTTGGCCGTGGCCGGTTCAGTCCACATAGACAGGCGTCGCAAGCTCCATCTGGCGGCCCAATGGCCTGCGTTTTCCGCCCAAACCTCCAACATTCCTTTTGCCGCCATCCTGGCCGGGCGCACCCGGCTGATCCCCGGAGAATTGAGCCTCCCGGCTATCGCCGGGGCGCTGATGCTCTACGGCCTGCTGGTGGGATTCCACCCCCTGCTGTTAGGCGCCCCCGCCTTTTAGCCGGGCTTGCCGCCTTATCTTTGGCCATTGACCCAGGCGGCAATTTTGGAGGCCAGCACATCGGAGTTTCTGGCCCAGCGGAAATGGCCCAATTCCGGTGCGTTTAAATCGGCGGGGGTAAACCGCCAACGGGTGGCAACGGCGGAGGACAGCTTGTTTTCCATGGCCCGCAACATGGCTTCGGGACCCATGGAATCATCGGAAAACCCGATGGAAAGCAGGGGCAGGGTGATTTTGCCAAAATCAGCCTCAAAGTTATGGGGGCTGTTGGCTATCCGAAACCTGCCGGTGCGCATGATGGTGTACCAATCAGCCATGGTGCCTCTGGCCTCCCGGCCCGCCCAGCCAAGGATATGGCCGGGGTAGTACCCCGCCACCAAAGACACCCCCCGGATACACAACCCCACCCCCAGGTACACCAGGTTTTTGGGGAAGGGCAGTTGACGGTAGTGGTGCAAAGGGGTGGCCGCCAGGATCAGCCCGGCGGCTCCCTGGGGGTTTTGGCTGAGATACATGGAACTGATGTGGCCGCCCATGCTGTGGCCCATCAAATACAGGGGGGAGCCGGGAAATCTCCGGCGGGTTTCCTCCACCCAGGCGGGAAATTCCTGGGCCAGCATATCGTCATGGCCAAAAGTCACCCGCCATGAGGGACGCAGGGGGCTGTCCCCATGGCCCCGCCATTCAGTTGTGGCCACATTCAATCCCTGAGCGGCCAGGTTGCGGGCCAGAGGCACATAATATCCCCGGGGAACCCCCATCGCCCCGGAAATCATTAACACCGGGGAGGCAGATGGGCTGGGTGGACCGTTTTCCGCCGGAAAAAAATCCATGAAAGTGGCCACTCCGCAGGAGAGTTTGAAGGTATGGGTTTCCATGGGGTGATTCTAGGGCGGCGGATGGGGGAATGTCCATGGGGAATCCCTCTGGATAGAATCATTTCAACGAGGGCTGGTCCGTAAGATGTTCTTCACAATAGTGATTTTCATCCCATTGATTGAGCCTTCCATCGGGATGTGAATTTTTTCTGTGAGGCGGAAAAATTATTCAGATATGATTTGGAAACCTGCGACCCCCGCTTTTTTATCAAAACGTAAGCTTTTGGCCGTTATGCAGAGGTCTCGGATTGGGAAAGAAAAAAAATTGGCATAAAGATTGGATTGAAATATGTATAATGAAGACCTTTTGTTCACCCAATTTTGAAATGTGATATGGACTCAAAAGCGAAAGATTATTTTAGCTCCGGGATTTTTTCATTTTCCGATGCCGCCAAACTGATTCACATCCCTCCTGCCAAGATACGGCGGTGGATGCATGGGGTTCAATATGTCCGAAATGAAGTGGAATTCAAAAAAAAACCGGTTTTTGAGCCTGCTTATGAAGAAGCCATCGATTTTCATGATTTGATTGAATTGCGTTTCATCAAAGCCTTCATGAATAGAGGGGTATCCCTGGCGAAAATCCGAAAGGCGGTTGAATTTTTTAAATCCGCATTGAAAACAGATTTTCCTTTTTCCTCTAAAAAAATATTTACAGATGGAAAGTTGCTGTTTTACGAGATGGAAGGTCCTGATAGAGAAAAGGTATTCCTGGATTTGGACGGAAAAGGCCACTATTCCTTTCATCAGGTTATCCTGTCTGTGGCGGAAACAGTTGAATATGAAAATGAGATCGCGGTGAGATGGTACCCGGATAAGGGGTGCACTGAAATTGTAGTAGACCCTCAGTTCTGTTTTGGCCACCCGACCATCAGGGGGACAAGAATACAGGCATCGGTGGTCGCCAAAGCCTTTGAGGTGGAAAAGGATGTAAATGCGGTGGCCGAATGGTTTCAAATCAACCCGGATTTTGTAAATCAAGCCGTCAAATTTGAAAAGGCCTACCCAATTTGAACGTCCTTATTGACGAAAATCTTCCTTTAAAGTTTACCAAACTATTGGAAATCGTTGGAAACGACAACCATGGTTATTTTCATTCCTCAACCCTTGAAATCCGCGGCATTCCTGATAAGGAATGGATCATGGGCCTTCAGGGGAAAAGAGAAGGAAAGTGGATTATCATTACCCAGGACAGGAACATTAAAAGAAATCCCAATGAACGAAAAGCCTGGAAAAAATCCGGTCACATCATGTTTTTTCTGGTCAGAAGCTGGCAGAGTATCCCTTTATACCAACAATGTTTAAAGTTCCTGACAGCTTGGCCTCACATTGAAACCCAGGGGAATCGGGCTTCACCCGGTGATGAGTTCAGGGTCAAACAGAATGGAAAGCTTGAAAAAGTGCTGGATTAAGCATCTGAAGGCGGGCCGGGTTGTTATCAACCCAGCCCGCCTTTGATTTTTTTTGGGTGGAAATCCTTAAGACCCATTGGCGGAAATTGGTTTTCCGTCTGAGAGAGCCCGAAAGGCCCAAAACCAGCCATGGTTGTTGTTGGAGGGTAAGAGACGGTTTACCCCTGGGCGGTTTTTTTCTGGGGGGTGGCGGGGGAGTTGTCGGGGGGAAGCATTTTTTCCAACAGGTCTAAATCCACCCGGATGGATTGGCGGATCAGTTCCACTGCGGCAGTGGATTTGGAACCGGCATACCGTTCCTCAATCAGTTGTTCCAGGTTTTGTTGGATTTGTCTGATGGGATTTTGTTCCATGGAATTTCCATTGACTGGTTAACATTCTGATCGGAAGCAATCACCGGAGGAAGCCCGGCCCAATGGACCCCTCCCGAAGGGGATTTCCTCTTTTGCGGACTCTCGCCAAAAATTACCCAAAGGGATAAGGTCGGTTTTGGGGTGGTGATCCCATCCACGGGATAGGAACTTTGTCGTGTATAAACCATAAAACAAAAATGTGGGATGAATATGAAAAAATTATGAAGTTTCATTTCATATTTACATTTGGGGATTGCACGATTATAAAAGAAAAGGCATTGCTTTTCCTTATAGGCCGTCGGAATTCTCATCGGGCTGCCCCCCCTGCCGTGCAGGACCATATCCGTTTACAAATCGCGTCCCCCCTGGCCAACCGGCCTTAGGGAGGCCCTTCATCAGGCTGGGTGTTCCAACCATGTCTCAATTGCAACAATTGCAAGATGCCGTCCGGATGGTGGAACCGGTGGAAAATCCGGCCAACCTGATCCAAAAACTAACCGCCGAGTTGACCCGACAGGACGGCTATTGGGGCAGTCAGGAAAAACTGTACGCCGAAACCCAGGGGGCCGGGTCCGCCGCCCGTTGGGAGGCCGGACAGATCCGCCGCCTTCTGGATTCCCTGATCAAGCCCAAGCTGACCCAAATTTCCGCTCTTTCCCCCCAGATGCAATCCAATCTGTTAAACCTGATGGTCCCTTTTGACGCCGAAGGGGGCATCCGGGGGTTTTTGCTCCATTTTTTTCAGATTGTGGAAGACCCCCAGGGCAATCTGGTGTTTCAGGAGCGGGATTCTTTTGAAAGAGAGGTATACATCCTGTACGACTTGTACAAGGTGAAAAAAACCATGGAGGTGATCCAGGTTTTGCAAAAGGCCATCCGGGACCCGGCCAAACGGTTCCCCTCGGTGTACTCTCCAGAGGAACAGGAAGCCATTCTCACCCAATTGAATCAGGTGATGAACCTGCTGTTCACCCAGTGCCTGCCCCCCCACCACCGGCATGATCTGATTTCCAATCTGTCTCCGGCCTATCTGACCCGGGAAAGCGTGGAAAACCGGCGCAAAGCGGGGCTGGTGTATTCCTATCCCCATGTGTTGAACAAATACGACTATCGCCGGTTTTTCTTCCTGATCTATTTCAAGGAGGGGTTCAAAGCCAAAATGGGGGAACAAGAGAGGGAATTTCGGTTTAACTTCCTAAAGTTCCAGGCTCTTAAAAAAGAATACCTGCTCAATTGGATGACCCAGGGGCTGAAAAACCACCCCAACAAGTTCAAGATGTATTCCAAAATTGTGATGCGGGGCAAAACCCTGCTGGCCCAGATTGTGGACGACCCTTCCCGGGAAACAGCCCTGTTGCAGGAACTCCCAACCCCTGTTTTCAACGACCTGGTCTCCCAAGTTAATGAGCAGGTGGCTCCGGACCAAAAACTGGATGTGGAGCCGGAAAGCGAAAACTTCGGCCCCTATAAAAAATTGCGGGAGCAGTTGACCCAGGCGGTAGCCGTGGCCAAAAGCACCCTTTCCACCCTGAAGGGAATGGTGGAGTCTCCTCCCCCGGAGCCAGTTTCTTATACCCCGGAGCCTGCCCCGGTTTTACCTGCCGATGGCAAACCGGTGTGGCAGATCACCCTGATGAACCACCAACAGATCGCCAATCCGTTTTTCCACAACACCCTGGCCACCTACAACACCCAGTTGAATCTGCTCAGGGCCAGAATGGGGGATCAATACAAGCCCTTTGCCCAGTATGTAAGCGACCGGCTGGAATCCACGCCGGAATCGGTTTCGGTGCGGCGCAGAACCCCCAAACACGAATGGACCCTGCCTTACCACCTGCGCAAAATATCCTCCAAGGGGACCGAGGACTACCTTCTGGTGCTGGGTGCGGAGGCCAAAGCCAAGCCCAAGGGGATGGGCTATGCCTCCAAGGAGACCTATGCCTTCACCCCGTTTTTTGTGCTGGGGGCCACAAAACCGGAGGAGGGGTTCGGCGATCCCGTCGGAGAACGGTCCGCCAAGGGAATGAGTTTTCAGGAGTATTCCTTTCAACAACCCGCGGTGATCAAAACCGCCCTGGAACTGATTCAAATCATCCAGGAAAAATCCACCCGCAAGCCCGCTGCCCTTTAAAGTCCTCCCGGTGCCCCCGCCAGCCCTGCGTCCATCAATGGGCCGATGGCTTTGAAGAAAGATGTGCCGATGGCCATGCAGATAGAAACCTATTTCGGGCTGTTCGCCAAAACCCTGTTTACCGCCATGGGGGCATCCCTGGCCCAGAGTGGCGGGGGTCAAGTGACCCTGGATGGGGTGGAACTCCATACCACCAACATTTTAAAACTGCAATCCGATGGCGTGGAAAGCCTGGTGGTGGTTCAAACCGCCCAGCCCATGGAATTCCCCTTTGTGCTGGGGCTGACCCCCCGGGATACGACTGCTCTCACCTCCCTGAGCCAGGGAAAATCCACCCTTCAGAAATTGATGGAACAAGCGGCGGCCACTGGCCTGGAACCGTTCAACTTCATCACCCGCCAGCGCAACCAGATGACCGGCTGCCGGTTTAAACGCAACGTCACCGGCCAGCTTTCCCACCATTTAAACGGCGAACTTTCCTACACCATGGCCCTGGCCCGTTTTGGGGGGGAGGGAATCCCCCCGTTTGCCATCCGGCTGTTGGTCACCCCCCGGGGGCGGGACCTGATAGAGGACCGGGCCATGGCGGCCCCGGCCCAAAGGGCCTTTTATTCTGTCCTGGAGGGCCATTATGTTTGCCGCCCTCAAGGGGAACCCAAAACCCGCATCCAAAAGGCCGGTCCAGCCGCCCCTGTTGAGGTGGCGGATACAGGAATGCGGGGTCAGATTTTTTTCACCTTAAACGGGGGGGCACTGGCCTCCCGGATGTTCCAGCAACCGGCGGTTTTTACCACCCTGCCACAGGCGGCGGACCAACTGGCTCAATTTTTCTCCGCGGGGGGCTTGGAAAAAGGGCCGCCCCCGGACAACGGACAGGCGGTGGTGGTCCGCTTGTGGATGAACGGCCAAAAAGAACTGGAGGCTTTTGTGGTGTTTTCCCTTCGGGTTCATCAGGGGCTGATGACCCTCAGCCGGTCCGCCGCTCCCACCTTTGTCGGAGATTTTTTCCGGGTGTTGTTCGGAGAAGCGGCCAAAGTGTGGGGAGGGGTGTCCGGCCGGCCTTACACCTGGCATCTGGCGGCAGTCAAAACCATTCCCCCCGGGCAGTTGGGGGCGGTGGCCCAACGGATATCCGGCGGGGGAATCGCCTTCCGTCAACAGGCCGATATGACCGATGGCCGGTTGGAATGGCGGCTGGTTTTGCCCCCTGCCACCTGGAACCGTTTGCGGGGGCTGGCCGCCGGGTTGGGGAAAACCAGCGGTCAGACGGCGGGGGGTCAGATGGCGGGGGGGCCGGAGGGTGATGATGGCCGGTTGTGGGCGGCCACCGGATTGAACACCCCCCACCCCCCTTGGGAAAAGCTTGTCCGCCTGGCCGATGACACCCAGCTGCGCAATCTGGTGCGGCTGCTGGAACAATCCGGCATGAAAGAACCGGAGATGGCCCTGGTCTGCCGGGAACTGGAAAAAAGCCATCCGGATCTGCCCCGCCGGTGGGTGGCCGCCATGGCGGTGGGGATGGGGGAGCGGACCCAAAAATACACCCTTGGCCCGGATGAATCCCCCTTGCGGCGGATGGCCCTTACCGGGGCACTGCTGGCCTTGCTCAAAAGCCGCCGTTTGCCGGAAGGCCCCATGGCCGCCTGGGTGACTTTGTGGGGGGAGTTTTTCTTTCAGCGCCGCCAGACATGGATTGCCCGCCACCTGCCCCTGCGCCATCTGACTTACGGGCTGGACAAGAATTCCCTTGCCCGGCTGCTGCATGACCAACCCACCCGCCGGGTGGCCGTCATGCTGTGCGGGGCCGATTACAGGA
>Ga0224495_10002326_pt1 | contig 12451 bp, 10 predicted proteins | sample SF_Jul11_sed_USG_FD_168128 | JGI IMG/M metagenome (GOLD analysis project Ga0224495, IMG submission 168128) | Sediment microbial communities from San Francisco Bay, California, United States - SF_Jul11_sed_USGS_4_1 | ecosystem: Environmental > Aquatic > Marine > Sediment | place: USA: California... | reverse complement strand
AGATGTCCTCGTAGATCGCGATGTAGCGGTCGGGCACGCCGCGCGCGTCGCGCAGCGCGGAGGACGACAGATTGACCCACACGAGGCGTCCGGTCTTGTGCAGGAAGCGTTTTTCCACCGTGTAGTGCGCGATTTCGCCGGCTTCCATGCGGCGCCGGCCGGGCAGATGCACTTCGAGGTCGTCCGGGTGGGTTATCGCGAGGAAGGTGGTCGCGAGCATTTCCTGCTCGCTGTAGCCGACCAACTCGCACAGTTTCTGGTTGACGCGCAGCCAGCGGCCGCCGCCCGCGCTGACCAGGCCCACGCCGACCGCCGCCTGCTCGAAAATCGCGCGAAACTGCGCCTCGCTCGCGGCGAGAACCTGTTGCTGGCGGGCCGCGCGCAGCAGCAGCGTGACGATGCCCGCGCCGACCAGCAGCAAGGCGAGCGCGGCGATGAGCGCTCCCGCCCAGGTCTGCCTGAAACGGCGCTCGACCGGAGCGAGGGCGGCCGCCATGCCCAGACCGGCCGCGACGAACAACCCCGTGCCGGGCACGCGCGTCCAGGCGATTTCGCGCTCGACTCCGTCGATGAGCGATTTTGCGTGAAACGCGCCGCGCGAGGGGGCATCCGGGCTCATGAACGGGCGCGACGCGCGCACCGACGTGCCGAGTGCCGCGGCGACTTCGTGGCTGCGCGACAGGAAGCGCCCCTCGCCGTCGAACAGCGCGATGCTGTCCTGCGGGGCGGCCCTCGCCGCGGCGAGGATCCGGCCGATGAACTCCGGCGAGACCGAGATCGCGACCACACCGGCGAAGCGCCCATGCCTGAGGATCGGGCGCGCGAACGGGATCGACCATTGTTTCGGCACTTGGCCGAGGACCGGCTGGCCGATGGAGAGCCGGTCTGCGCCATCGAGGTGTGTCCTGAAGTGGTCGCGGTCGGCGACGCTGACCCGGCCCGGCAGTTGCAGGCTGGAGTAGATCAGCACGCCGTCGGCAGCGGCCACGCCGAGTTGCCGCACCAGACCTTCCGGAAACGATCTCAGCAGGGACTCGCTGATTGCGCGAAAGCGCGCGTCGTCCACGCCGTGTTCGCGGCGGACCTCTTGCAGCGCGAAATCGATGCTGCGCACCAGATCGCCGAGCCGATCGGCGACCGAATCGGCGATGCGGCTTGCCTTGGCCTTGGTTTCGCCAAGGGCGAGGGCTCGCTCCGCATTTTCCCAGGACCGGATCTGCCAGCCGAGCAGTGCCATCGCGAGCGACAGCAGCGCGGCGACCAGCGCCGCGGCAATGCGAAAGCGCGTTGCCGTCGAGGCCATTTCCCTACGCACGGCGCCGACCGAAGCTGAGAGGCGATCGCATCAACGGGGAGTCTCCTGGAAACCGAGTATAAATCGAGACCGGCGCGGGTCCGCCATCGCGCGGCGCGGTCGACGCGAGCCCGCGCTCGACGCTGGTGACCGAACTCGGTAGCATCGGCGTGCCACCCGACCTCGAGGATCCAAACGCCATGACCGTTGCACGCACATCCGCCTACCGGCGCATCGCCACCGAGGAAGCCTTCTTCACGCGCGAAGTCATGCAGGCGTATCGCGCGCTGCTCGCCGAGCCCGCGTTCGACGATCCCGGGTTCCGTCGCCTGTGGGGAACCTTCCTCAGCGACCGGCCGCGCACCGTGAAGCTGGTCGAACGCCTGATCGATCTGGGCGAGCAGCGCATCGCCGACATGGACGCGAGCGGCATCGACATGCAGGTTCTCGCGCTGACTTCGCCCGGTGTGCAGGCGTTCGATGCGCCGCTCGCGCGCGATCTCGCGCAAGCGTCCAACGACCAGCTCGCCGCGGCGGTGCGCAAGTACCCCGACCGATTCGCCGGCCTTGCGGCGATCGCCGTGCAGGACCCGGCGGCCGCGGTGAAGGAACTCGAACGCGGCGTCAGGACACTCGGCCTGAAGGGCGCGATCATCAACTCGCATACCCGCGGCGAGTATCTCGATGACGCGAAGTTCTGGCCGATCCTGGAGGCCGCCGAAGCGCTCGGCGCGCCGATCTACCTGCATCCGAACACGCCTCCCCGCGCGATGATCGAACCGTTCACGGGCCGCGGACTCGACGGCGCGGTGTTCGGCTTTGCGGTGGAAACGGCGTTGCACATGCTGCGCATCATCGTGAGCGGGGCGCTTGACCGTTTCCCCAAGCTGCAGTTCGTGCTCGGTCACCTGGGCGAGGGATTGCCGTACTGGTTCTTCCGCCTCGACTTCATGCACGGCCGCATGGTGGCCGACAAGCGCTTTGCCGGCGCGCAGCCGCTCGCGCGCAAGCTGAGCGAGTACTTCACCGCGAACATCACCCTCACCACCAGCGGCATGGCGTGGCAGCCGGCGATCATGTTCGCGCATTCGGTGGTCGGAGCGGAGCGCCTGATGTACGCGATGGATTACCCCTATCAGTATGTCCCCGAGGAGGTGCTGGTCACCGACGCGCTGCCGCTGAGCGCGGCCGACAAGAAACGGTTCTACCAGAGCAACGCCGAGAAAGTCTTTTCGCTGTAACGCGCGGCCGCCCCCCGCCGGGTGGCGCGGGAGCCACGCCATCGGCTGCGGCGCACCGGGTGGCGCCGATCCCGGAGTGTTGTGCCGGGGTGACATTTCGCGATCGCGCGCGCGGCGTGCCGTTTGCGCTTGACTCGCCCGCGCCGCCCCTGTATCTAGTACGTCGCATCACCCGGGAACCCAGTGTCCAAGATTTCTTGTCTTCCTGTTCCCCTGTTCCCTTGTTGAGTTGTTTCCCAATTTCCTTCTGGAGGATCGAATCATGAAGAAAGCACTACTTGTCGTGGCGTGCGCGATGGCGCCCGCGCTGGCGATGGCCGCAGGCGAAAACAATATCGGCAGTTGCGGCTGGGGCTCGAAGGTGTTCGACGGGCAAAGCGGCGTGGTCCCGCAGGTGCTCGGCGCGACGACCAACGGCACCTCCGGCAACCAGACCTTCGGCATCACCACCGGCACCTCGGGTTGCACCGCCAACGGGACGGTGCGCTCGGGCTGGAAGACCGCGATGTTCATCGACGGCAACAAGGAACAGCTCGCGCGCGACATGTCGAAGGGCAGCGGCGAGACCCTGGATTCGCTCGCCACCTTGATCGGCGTGCGCGCCGAGCATCGCGTCGCGTTCAACCGCGTCGCCAAGGACAACTTCGCCAGGATCTTCGCCGGCGAAGCGAGCAGCGAGCAGGTCGCCGCGGCGCTGAAGGACGTGCTGGCGCAGAACGCGGAACTCGCGCAATACACCGCGACGATCTAGGTTCGCGGCAAGTCGGACAAGACACCTCGTGGCCCGGCCACGAGGTGTTTTTCTTTGTGAAGCCGCCATGTCGTGACACGCCTCGCACGAATCCTTCTTTGCCTCGGATCGGCGGTGTCGAGCGTCCCGGCGTTCGCGGCCGACGACGCCTATCTCGCCGAACTGGTCGCGCGTTCGAGGCAGTCTGCGCTCGCCGCGCGCATCGAGTGGCATAACCTGCTGCACTACAAACCGAACTGGGTATCGCCCGGGTTGCGCAGTCTCGCCGACGACGAGGGTTTCTTCAATTCGCCGCGGGGCAAGAGCCATCCCCAGGACGAACTGGAGGCGACCCTCGCGAGTTTCTTTTCCACGACGCAGGAATCCGAGACCGCGCAGAATCCGCAGTGCCGCTTCGCCGCCCGCTACCATTGGCTCAAGGGCGAGCTCGGCTTCGATGCGGCGCGCCTGCCCGAGCAGACCTGTCCCCGCCTGAACGCCTGGCGCGAGGCGCTCAACCCGGCGGGGATCACGCTGATTTTCGCCTCGGCCTATCTGAACAACCCGGCCTCGATGTTCGGGCACACGCTGCTGCGCATCGACGCGAAGGACCAGGACGAGAAGACGCGGCTGCTCGCCTACGCGGTGAACTACGCGGCGAATACCGATGAGACGAGCGGTCTGGTGTTCGCGGTCAGGGGTTTGTTCGGCGGTTACGCGGGCGGATTCGCGATCGGGCCCTATTACCTCAAGGTGCGCGAGTACAGCAACCTGGAGAACCGCGACCTGTGGGAGTACCGGCTCGATTTCTCGCCCGCCGAGATAGATCAGATGATCAGGCATTTGTGGGAGCTGGGTCCGACCCGCTTCGACTACTACTTCTTCGACGAAAACTGCTCGTATCACCTGCTGTCCGTCTTCGAGGTGGCGCGGCCGGGGCTTGCGCTGACCGACCGCTTTCGCTGGTCGGCGATTCCTTCCGAGACCGTGCGCGCGGTGACCGAGCAGGCGGGCCTGTTGAAGGAGGTGGTCTACCGTCCGGCGGCGGCGACGGTGCTGCGGCGACAGCTCGCGGGCATTCCGCACGCGCAGTACCCGCTGCTGCGCGAGTTGGCCGAGGGCGATGCGCGCGCGGACGACGCGCGCCTGGCGGGCCTCGCGCCGGGCGATCGCGCGGCGATCGTCGAATCCGCGCATGGCTATGCGAGCTACCGGCAGAATGCGGCGCACGACGCCTCCGCCGAGACCGCGGCGCGGCTGCGCGAGCTGCTGCGGGCGCGCAGCCGCCTGCCCGCAAGCGATGCGGTGGCGGTCGCGACGCCCGATGCGCGGCCCGACGAGGGCCACCGCAGCGCGCGCGCCGACCTCGCGCTCGGTCGCGAGGCCGGGGCCAACTACCGGCAGCTTCGCCTGCGTCCCGCCTATCACGATCTGCTCGATCCGGAAGCCGGCTACAACCGCGGCTCGCAGATCGAGTTCTTCTCGCTGTCGTTGCGCGATGACGGCACGCGCGGTGCGCGGCTGCAGGAATTGCGTCCGCTCGAGATCCTGTCGCTCACGCCGCGCGACGAATTCTTTCGCTCCCTGTCCTGGCGCTTCAATGCAGGCTGGGTACGCGAGCCGCTTGCCGACGGCTCGGCACCGCTGATGCGACGCGTCCACGGCGGCGTGGGCCTGTCCTGGGGAGCCGGCACTTCGATCGCGACCGTGATGATGGAGGCAACGGCCGACCTGTCGGCGAGCCTCGAGCGGGGTTATGCCGCCGGAGCCGGACCGGCAATCGGGTGGATGGTCGACCCGAGCCCGCTCTGGCGCGCGCGGCTGACCGCGCGCCACCTGCGCTATGCCTGGGGTCAGCAGCACAATGCGAGCGAAATTGCGCTCGTGCAGCGTTACACTCTCGGGCGTGAGCATGCGCTCAGGCTCGAATTCGCGCGCCGCGCCGCGCTTGCCGGAGCACGCAACGACGCACAGCTGTCCTGGATGATCTACTTCTAGAATGCCGAAGGCACCATGAGCAAAGACTACAAGGAACCGCTGCCCGTCTCCCCCGTCCAGCCGGTCGCGCTGGGGCTCGAAGAGAAATTCCGCTTCCGCTGTCACCAGGGCATCGCCTGCTTCAACCGCTGCTGCGAAAGCATCGATATCCTGCTGATGCCCTACGACATCGTGCGGCTGAAGAACCGGCTCGACGTCTCGAGCCGCGAGTTCATCGATCGCTACACGCGCGACAGCGAACTCGACGCGCACGGCATGCCGGGTCTGAAGCTCGCCAAGAAGCCGGGAACGAGCGCCTGCGTCTTCCTCACCGCCGAGGGCTGCGGCGTGTACGAGGACCGTCCTTCGGCCTGCCGCTACTACGCGCTCGGCCTGATGGCGATGAAGAAGAAGGATACCGACGTCGAGGAGGACGCGTACTTCGTCGTCAAGGAGGCGCATTGCCTGGGCCACGAGGAAGCGCACACGCAGACGGTCGGCGAGTACCGCCGCGAACAGGGCGTCGACGTCTACGACGAGAAGAACCGCGACTGGCGGCGCATCATCCTGAAGAAGCGCTCGAGCGGGCCGGCGGTGGGGCGGCCCTCGCAGCGCAGCTTCGAGTTGTTTTTTCTCGCCAGCTACGACATCGACGGTTTCCGCGCGTTCGTCGCGAGCGAGGGGTTTCGCCGCGTGTTCGAGCTCGACGAGGGGTACTACGCGAAGCTGCTCGCCGACGAGGACGAGCTGCTCGCCTTCGCGCACCGCTACCTGCGCCAGGTGCTCTACGGCGAGCAATCGATCGCGCTGCGCGCGGACGAGGCCGCGCGCCGCGCGGCGATCTACCAGGCGAAGCTCGCCGCGCGCGCCACGCAGTCGGGCGAGGACAAGGCGCGCCAGCAGGACGAGTTCTACGAGTCGCTGCTCGACGACGATCAGCCCGGCGAGCGCGGTGAATGAACGGGCCCGGGCGGCACCCCCGCGCGACTAGCGCGGCCGAACCCCGCGAAACCGCGGCCGAACCCTATTATCAGCCGCTCGCCGACGAGGTGGCGCTGTTCGGGGCGGCGCATGCGGCGCGCGTGCCGGTGCTCCTCAAAGGGCCGACCGGTTGCGGCAAGACGCGCTTCGTCGAGTACATGGCCTGGCGGCTCGCGCGGCCGCTCGTCACCGTTGCCTGTCACGATGATCTGACCGCCTCCGACCTGGTCGGACGCTACCTGGTGGTGAACCAGGAGACGGTGTGGGTCGACGGTCCGCTCGCGCGCGCGGTACGCGCCGGAGCGTTGTGCTATCTCGACGAAATCGTCGAGGCGAGAAAGGACACCACGGTGGTGATCCACCCGCTCGCCGATGCGCGGCGCATCCTGCCGATGGAGAAGCGCGGCGAGCAGCTTGCAGCGCCGGATGAATTCATGCTGATCCTGTCGTACAACCCGGGCTACCAGAGTGTGCTCAAGGAAATGAAGGCCTCCACGCGGCAGCGTTTCGTCGCGATCGAATTCGGCTACCCGTCACCCGAGCTGGAGGCGCGCATCGTCGCGCACGAAGGCGGGGTCGACGACGCGACCGCGGAGCGGCTGGTCAGACTCGGCGGCATGACGCGCAACCTGAAAGGCAACGGCCTCGACGAGGGCGCGAGCACGCGATTGCTGGTGCACGCGGCGAAACTCATCGCGCTCGGTGTCGCGCCGCGCGTCGCCTGCGAGGGCGCGATCACGCAGGCGCTCTCCGACGACGCTGACATGCTCGCCGCGGTGGGCGAGCTCGCGCGCGCGGTGTTCTAGCCCCGGCCGGCGATGACCGGTCCCTACGACAGCCGGGAACTGGAGGAGCGCCTCGACGAACTGCTCTTCCCGGTGCTCTCGTCACGGCGCACCGCGGCGGGGATCGCCGCCGGACTCGCGCCGCTGGCGCGCGCGCAGCAGGACCTGGTGCTGCACTGGGTCAAGGTCGCGGTGCACGGCGCGGGCGAACTCGCCTACCAGATCGCCGCGCAGGCGCCGCACGCGTTCGCGCGCTTCGGTCCGGCCGAAGTCGAGCGCTGGATTCTCGGCGCGCTCGACGTCTATGACCGGGAAGGCTTGTACGCGGCAAGCGCCGCGCTGAAGGACCTCGGCGCGTTTGGACGCGGCGTGCAGGCCGCGCGCTCGGGCGTGGCGCTCGCCGAGGTCGAGCGCATGTTGACGGGTTTCCTGCGCGGGCTCGCGGGCCGCGCGCTCGCGCTCGCCCCCGATGAGCACGCCTGGACCGACACCGAGACGGTGTATCTGCCGGCGCGCCTCGAGCGCTACGCGAGCCGCGCGCAGAACCGCGAACTTTATTGTGCGAGCGCCGCGTTTCACTGGGGGCAGGCGCGCTACGGCAGCTTCGACACCGAGCTGGGGGAAGCCTCCGGCTGGCTGCCGCTGCTGGAGGCGATCCGCATCGAGGCCCGCCTGCGGCGCGACCTGCCGGGACTGGGCGAGCGACTCGCGCGGCTGCGCGATCCGTGGCCGGCGCGGCTCGATGCGGCGCGCGCGCGGCTCGAACGGCCGGGCGCGACGGTGCGCGACAGCCTGGCGCTGCGCGACGGCTTGCGCGGCACGCCGGTACCGCCGGCGCCACCCTGGTGCGGCAAGCTCGATGGCGAGCGCGCGCGCGCGGTACGCGCCGCGCGCATCGCGCGCGAGCGGACCTTGCTCGCGCGCGAGCTCGCGGGACTGCGTGAGCAGCGCGGCCTCGCCCCGGATGCGCCGGTGCGCCTCGAGGCGCACCGGGAGCGCGACGAATTTCGCGTGGAACTCGCCGGCGAGGCGCTCGCCGCGCCGCCCGCGCTCGCCCGGTTGCTCGCATCGATCGTGCAGGATCACGGCGCGATTGCCCCCGAGTGGCTGGTCGCGGCGGGCGAGGGCGCGCTGGCTGCGCAGGCGCACGATGGCGCGCGTGTCGACGAAAGCGGCGCGCACGCCGAGGGCGGCTCGCTGTATGACGAGTGGGACCACCGGCGCGGCGCCTACCGCAGGGACTGGTGCGTACTGTTCGAGTCCGACGTGCCGCAGGGCGATGCGGCCTACGTCGGCGCGGTGCGCACGCGACGCGCCGGTGCGATCGCGCAGTTGAAGCGCCGCTTCGAGGCGCTGCGCGACGAGGATCGCCTGCTCAAGCGCGAACCCGAGGGCGAGGATATCGACTTCGACGCACTCGTCGAGGCCTGGGCCGACGCGCGCGGCGGACGCGAGCCGTCGGCGCGGCTCTTCACGCGGCGCCGGCGCGCCGAGCGCGATATCGCGGTGATGATCATGGTCGACATGAGCGGCTCGACCAAGGGCTGGGTGAACGACTGCGAGCGCGAGGCGCTGGTGATGCTGTGCGAAGCGCTCGAGGCGCTCGGCGACCGTTATGCGATCTACGGTTTTTCGGGCTGGTCGAGAAAGCGCTGCGAGAGCTATCGCGTGAAGCGCTTCGACGAGGACTACGGCGAGGCGGTGCGCGCGCGCATCGCGGGCATCGCGCCGCGCGACTACACGCGCATGGGCGTCGCGGTGCGCCACCTCGCGAAGCGGCTCGCCGGGGTCGAGGCGCGCACGCGCGTGCTGTTCACCCTCTCCGACGGCAAACCCGACGACTTTCACGACGGCTACCGCGGCGCCTACGGCATCGAAGACACGCGCCAGGCGCTCATCGAGGCGCGCCAGGCGGGCATCCACCCGTTTTGCGTGACCATCGACCGCGCGGCGCCGGAATACCTGTCGCGCCTGTATGGTCCGGCGCGCTGGACGCTGGTCGACGACGCGGGGCGGTTGCCGCTACGCGTGGCCGAGATCTATCGGCGCATCACCTGCTGAGGCCTCGCCGCCCCGGTAAAGCCTGCCGGCAGCGCCGCGTGGATCAATTCGCCTTGATGTGGGCTTCCTTGACCACGCGACCCCAGGTCAGCAATTCGCTGTCGATGAAGCGCGCCAGTTCCTCGCGAGTGCCGGGCTGCGCCTCCAGGCCGTGGTGGTGCAATTGTGCGCGCAGGTCCGCGGTGCTCAGCACCTTGACGAGTTCGAGGTTCAGACGCTCGAGCAGCGCGGGCGGGGTCTTCGCCGGCGCCATGTAGGCGTACCAGTTGGTCGCCTCGTAGCCGGGGTAGCCGCTCTCGGCGATCGTCGGCACGTCGGGAAAGAACGACGAGCGCTTCGCGCCGGTGGTGGCGATCGCGCGCAGCTTGCCGGCCTTGACCTGCGCGCCCGCTGAAGCCGGGGTGGCGAACACCGACGTGATCTGGCCGCCGAGCAGATCGGCGACCGCCGGGGCGCCGCCCTTGTACGGCACGTGCACGATGTCGACCTGGCCGATCATGCGAAACAGCGCCCCGGCGAGATGGCCCGCGCCGCCGATACCCGAGGAACCGTAGGTCACGCTGCCCGGTTTCGCGCGCGCGAGGGCGACGAGCTCGGCGAGCGTGTTGGCCGGCACCGCCGGATGCACGACCAGCACATTGGGGAACACCACCGCCATGGTAAGCGGCTCGAGGTCGCGTCTCGGGTTGTACGGGAGCTTGGCGACCAGGTGCGGGGCGACCGCGAGCGAACCGACCGAACCGAGCAAGAGGGTGTAGCCGTCGGGCGCCGATTTCGCCACCAAGTCGGTGGCGATATTGCCGCCCGCGCCCGGCTTGTTCTCGACCACCACCGGAACGCCCAGATTCTCGCCGAGCTGCTTGGCGATGATGCGCGCCGCGGTGTCGGTCCCTCCGCCCGGGGCGAATCCCACCACCATGCTGAGCGCGTGGGCGGGATACTTGTCCTGCGCGAGGGCGCAGGTGGCCAGCAACATCAATGCCGCGATGATTGGACGAGCCATGCCGTTCCTCCCGGAGTGCTGTGGTGTATGCCGCGCGTCGCAGGCCGCAGTCTACCCTGCTTGCGGCGGCGGACAAGTCGTCAGACCGCGGGCGAGGGCTCGCGACGGCCTGCTAAGATTGATGCCTGTCCAGCTCCCCGCAGGAAGCCATGAACCCGATACCCGACATCGACGACGGCGAGCGCTGGGTGGTCGAGAGCGCATTGCGCGAACGCTACGGGCAGCGCGTGCAGACCCAGCTTGCCGATGTCGAGCTCCGGCTCACCCCCGGCGAGCCGGTGCTCACCGCCTGCCCGACCCTGTACTGGGAAGAGCGCGGCGCGGCCTTCGTACTCACCAAGGTGGCCGGCGGCCGCTATCGGGCGATGTTCTTCTATCCCGGGGAAGTCGGCGGCGAGCAATACGGCGCGGGCCGGCCCGAGTACGACGACCTCTCGGAGTGCGTGTTGACGCTGCTGCGCGCGCAGGCCGACCACGAGAAGGAGCGCCACGGGGTGGCCTCGGGCAAGACGGCGCGCGAACTCGAAGGCGTCGGCGAGAAGGAACTCGATGACGCGGGACCCTCCGGCAGCGACGACAACGAGCTGAAGGGGTGAGCCCATGACCCTCGACAAGGCGCGCAGCCTGTTGAAGACGCAGGCCGATTTCGGCGGCTTCTACAACGCCAACGGCGCGAAGCTGATCCTCGCCGAGGTGAGCCGCGAGCATGGGCAGGCGGCGGTGGATGCGCTGATACGCGAACTCGACCTGACGCGGATCTTCGGTTTTCAACCCGGCACGCTATTCGACGGCAGCCTGGCCGGGAAATCGGACGGAAACACGGCAAAGGGAAAAGTATGAGCAAGGCACTCGATTACCTCGTCAAGGCGCGTCCCGAGGCGATGACCCACTACTTCAGCTTCCTCAAGGACGCCGGAAGCAAGCTCGAACCGAAGACGCGTTCGCTGATCTCGGTGATCACCAAGGTGCACGCGCAGACCGAGCGCGGCCTGAAGCAATACGTGAAGCGCGCGCTGAACGACGGCGCGAGCGCGGCCGAGATCCTCGATGCGCTGCTGATGGCCTTTCCCGCGCTTGGCCTGGCGAAGATCGTCTGGGCGGTCGACGTGCTGCTCGAGGCGGGGATGCCCGAGTTCTCGCTCGAAGCGCTCGGCGCGAAGCCCGAGTGGCATCGCCTGGGCGAAGCGGAGACCTTCAGGGAAGGCTCGATGACGCGCGTCGAGTTGGCGGGGCGCAACGTGCTCGTCACGCGCACGAAGGGAGAGATCGCGGTCTACGACACCCACTGCCCGCATCAGAGGACGCCGATTCCGCTCGAGGCTTTGGCAGGCGGAAAACTGAAATGCCCCAAGCACGGCTGGACCTTCGACATCGCGAGCGGGGCGTGCACCTCGGGCGGCGAGCGGCCGCTCAAGCGCTACGAGAGTAAAGTCGAGGCGGGGGGCGTGTTGGCGTATTGGTAGGCGCGCGACGCGGTAGAGGCAAGTAGGCGGCGCCGGGGAAGCGCCGGGGGGCGGTCCGAAGGGCGGGAGGGCGCCATGGACAGGTTCGAACGCATCTACCACCTGCATCGCATCCTCGCGGCGAGGAAAACGCCTGCTTCGCTCGATCATCTCAAGGAGCGGCTGGACGATTGCTCTCGGGCGACCGTCTATCGCCTATTGCGCGTCCTGGAGCTTCGCTTCGGCGCGCCGATCGAACATTGCCGAGATCCCGATGGATTCCGTTATCGCGCGGATACGGCGTTCGAACTTCCAGGGTTGTGGTTCGACGCCGATGAACTTCAGTCGCTGCTCGTCTTTCAGCACTTCCTCAAGGAACTGGAGCCGGGGCTGCTCGGCGAACACCTCGCGCCGGTCACGGCGCGGCTCGATGCCTTGGTCAAGCACAAGCGGCTGGGTCTGGGCGAGTTGCATGCGCGCGTGCGCATCCTAGGCATGGCCGCGCGGCGCGCGGGTAGCTGGTTTCGCGTGCTCGCTGGCGCAACTCTGCAGCGCCGCCGTCTGCGCCTGCGCTATCGCTCGCGCGGCAAGGACGAGATCACCGAGCGCGAGGTCTCGCCCCAGCGCATCACGCGCTATCGCGACAACTGGTACCTGGATGGTCTGGATCATCCGGGCGAGTCCCTGCGCACCTTTTCCATCGATCGCGTGCTGCATGCGGCCTCGCTCGATGAAGCCGCGCGGGACGTTCCGGAGGCCGAACTGGATCGCCAGCTCGGCAGCAGCTACGGGATCTTCGCGGGCGAGGCGGACAAGACGGCGGTGCTGGTCTTCTCGGCGGTGCGTGCGCGCTGGGTCGCGGACGAGCGCTGGCATCCGGAGCAGAAGGGGCGGTTCTTGGAGGACGGGCGATACGAGCTGTCGATTCCGTATCGGG
>Ga0224495_10002325_pt1 | contig 12453 bp, 8 predicted proteins | sample SF_Jul11_sed_USG_FD_168128 | JGI IMG/M metagenome (GOLD analysis project Ga0224495, IMG submission 168128) | Sediment microbial communities from San Francisco Bay, California, United States - SF_Jul11_sed_USGS_4_1 | ecosystem: Environmental > Aquatic > Marine > Sediment | place: USA: California... | reverse complement strand
ACCGGTCCGACCGTTGGCTGAAGTTGGTCTATCTGCCTAAGTATTCGCCCGATTTGCAACCCCAGGAGGATCTGTGGCGGGTCTGGCGAACCAAAGTGACACATAATCATCAGCGCATGACCCTCGAAGAATTGGAAGCGGACAGCGAAGCCTGTTTCGCCGAGTGGGAAGCGGACCCCGCAGCAGTGCTTCGCATCATCGGTAGCCCTTTCGCATCATCCAAATCAAAGTGACCGAAATAACCTCGGCTTATTTAGCGGCGATACGCCGGGCCACCCGCGTTAAAGGTCTCGATAAATCATCTGAGTGAGCTCCCCCACCACTTCTGTAGTACCCACGCTACCCACAAACGCCGATTTAGCCACCGCCAGCTCTGTATCGCTTGCCTCTGATCGTCGGTGTTTGGTGGGCGAGGCGTGTAACTTGCCTGTACGTAGAGGTTGATCAACTGTTGTGCCTCCTGAACGGTAGGAGCCAGAGCTGTATCCCACCAATACTTACGTTTCGCCAGAACAGCAAATTGCTTTGCGAAAGACGCGGCAAACTCATACGGTGTGTCACCCTCTCGCATCGGTATACCCAACCGCCGCCGGTGATGTTGGAGGCGTCGGTAAAAAGTCGCCATGGTTGCTGCTGGCGTCAAGAAGCGCAGCCGCCAGCCGTCAGCTACCGACCAGGCAAGGCCCACCAACATGGCTACCGCAAGACTGCCCAATATACCCAGCCACCAAAACTGGGCCGCCCTGCTTTGCAACGTAAACGCTGGTTCTGGTGGTCCTTGTGGCCCTAGCGGTGTCGCTGGCTCAGGCCATTCACTTGGAGAGAACTCGGTCAGACGCTCTATCGGAGGACGACCGGCTGTGGGCTCAAACTCTATCCAACCGTACTCGGGGAAATAGATTTCAACCCAGGCGTGAGCGTCGGCTTCAGCGACGATGTAGCGGCCATTGCGCGCATCGTAGGTCCCGCTGGCGTAGCCGATCACCAGCCGGGCTGGCAGGCCGGCTGCCCGGGCCAGCACCACCATGGTCGTGGCGTAGTAGTCACAGTGTCCCCGCTGCAAATCGAAGAGAAAATAGTCGGCTACATCCCGCCCGAGGGGGGGCGAAGGCGCATCAAGGGTGTATTGAAAAGTCCTTAGGTAGGACTCAATGGCTAGGGCCCGGTCGTAGGGAGTGAGCTCGGTCGCTGTCAGGTCACGCGCCAGCGCCCGCACCCGGTCCGGAACTTGGTCGGGCAGGGCCAGGTAGCGATCTCGCACCCACTTTGGGTAGTCACTCCCCGCGGATCGCAATTGCTCCTCATTGACAGCAGGCACCAATGAGTCGGCCTGATAGGTGATGGCTCCGATGAACGCGCTGAAGGCATCTTCGTGTGAACGCTGAGCGACGCTGAAATCCTGATCGGCTGTGACCAGGGTACCAGCCACATGGAACGCCCCATCTGGCTTGCTGATGACTTTTACTTCCTGCCGCAAGACCCGGTGGAATGGCATGTCATTCGAGATAGCCAGCTCACCTGCCTTGTATTCCACCATCTTTGTCTGGCTGGTGCTCCAGTTGTGACCGTTATAGTAGTCATAAGTAGTGCTTCGCCAGTAATAGCGCCACGGTGGCTCCAATATTTCTGGTATGTCACGATCAATCCGTTGATCAAAGACGGGTCGTGGGTCGTTGGTGCGAATGATCATCACCACTTGCCATGACAACTGCGGTTTGGAGGTGATCGTGTGAAGGCGTGGCATATCAATGGTACGTACCCCACTCAAAGCCCTCTTCTCTGGATCCGGTTGTGCTTCCAGCCCTAGCGATTTGGCAATCGTTTTTGCCTCGTCTTTTTGCTCCATGGTCAGTTGCTGTACAAATTCGACGATTTTTTGTACGGAGATGGTCGGCGTCAGGGCGGCTGTCACTACCAACGCTAGCGATAATAAGCTCGCTGTCATCGCTAGATTCTGCCACAGGTCGTAGGAGAAGTTAATCCTGACCGCCTGCCAGTGACGCTCGCGAGCATCGTGCTGGACCATCGCCAGCAGCAGCAGGGTCATGCCCAGCAGCGCCAACAGAGCGGTCGGCTTGGCTCCCGTGTAAGACAGGGTAACTGCCAGCAGTATGCCGGCCGGAGCTATACCCTGGAGAGGCTGGTGGCAGCGTACTGCCCAACCAGCCCAGACGGCTACTGCCCACATCGCCAGACTCCACAACAGTGCTGTCGCCACCGGGTCAAAGGTGGGCTTGCCAGCAACTAGTCCCAGTATCCATTCAAGCCCACGGTGCAGCAATACACTTGTGTCAGCCCACAGCTCCGTCAGAGGTTGCAGGACTGCCATCCAGCTCAGAGGCGGACTGACCAGCTTCCATATCCCATTCTCCCCTCTCCATCCTGCACCTAACGGCCATGGCCGGATCTCCCTGATCTGACCAACTAGTGCCCATAATAGAGCGGCCAGTTTCCCTTCCAATCGCCCGACGCGCACAAGGACCACCACAATGCCTAGCGCAGGGGCCAGGATTCCCGCAAGCCAAGCCGACAGGCGGATCGTGGCTATCATCCAACCGACCAGCACACCCAACGTGGCGATGGTCAACAGCAGCCTGACATCTAGCTCACGGACGATATCAGCCACTCCATACGCTACACTGCCTAGTGTCAACAGGAGCAATACCAGCAAGAACAGCGCCTGAGGCTCCAGCCTATGATCATCCATTATGACAACACCTCCCATCCTACTTGACGAGGCTGTCGAACTGGAACCGTTCCCGGGATCGGTTTTCCCAAATGCCCCTGCCGGGTGGGACGAACCTCAGGCCGATCGAGCAGGTCGCGGGTGATGACATAGTTGACCACCCCCAAATCAACAAGCAAAGCCTGTGCCATGCTCGAGTCATCAGTTCCACCAAAGGAGATGGGGTCAAGCAACAGCACTGTGGGGATGGCTCCGCGCCGCAGCAAAAGCACAAGTGCTTCGACCCAGGCAGTATCCACGTCAGGCGTAATGATGACCAGGCTGGTATGCTGTTCCAATGCGGGCCGTATCCCTGCCAGCAACTCGGCCAGGGAGCGTGATCCGAGGGAAACCATCGCCAGGGAGCGCAGAACCTCCCAGCGTTGGCCCTCTCCTTCTCTCGGCGGAAGCCACACCAATTGCTCGCCCTGTGCTGCCAGACCCACCGCCTGCCCTGACCGCAGACCCCGGTCGGCCAACGACGCAGCCAGAATCACCGCATGTTCCGCAGTAGAATCCGGGCCTTCACCCACCTGAACGCGCCAGCCCATGTCCAACAAGATCCACCAGTCGCTGGCAGGGGTGCCATCGAAGACTCGCACGAAGAGAGAGTCACGGTGGGCAGAGGTACGCCAGTGAATCCAGCGGAAACTGTCTTCGGGGTGGTATTCTCGCACACCAGCGACGCTGACTGAGCGCTCGAGGGCATTGGCGCGGGGGCGACCCTCACCGACCCGTCCGCCCGGTGCTACCTCAATTGCCGGCAGGGGGACGATGGGCGGCAAGACCATCAGGGGGAGGGATGCAGGGTAGTGTAGGGTGACCGTGTACAGCCCAAAGGGGTCGCCAGTCTGTAAGGTAGTCGGGCCGAGGGTGAAGAGGCCACGGTGGGTGCAAATGGCCTCCCTGTGCCACTTGATCCCGCGCTGACTGTCCACACTTATCCCCCGGCTGGCCTGGTAGTTAGGTATGGTAGAGTGATCCACTACTTCGACCCATAAGGCAGGTACCCGGCCATCGTTGGCAAGTGTGAACCGCTCCGATATCTTATCCCCAACCTGTGCCCAGCCGAAGCGCATCTCGCGGGTGAGCCGCAGGCTGCGCGCCAGTGACTGTGCCCACAGGTAACTGACCAGCCACGCCCCGCCCAATCCTACTAACAGAATTCGCCAGCCTCGATAGGGTGCAACCAGTTGCAGTATCAGTAGCAGACCGACTAAGGCTGGCAAGAACCACGACTGAAGTCGCAATTGGGGTTTGGGTGCTTGTTTCATCTGAGGAGCGATCCTACGGACAGACTATTTGGGATATGTCTTTGCCAGATACTTGATAACCACTTCTTGTTCTGTCTGGTTGAGCTGGGCGCCTTTTCCCACCATGCGCTCAACCGTCGCTTTCCACTCTTCTTCCGTCTTCTTGGCCTGCTCCACCCGACCCAGGTCATGACATTTGGTGCACCGTTCCTGGACTAAAGATTTGCCGTCAAGGGTAGCTGGAGCCTCGGTTGCCACCGGCGCTGCGGTCGCTGGGGCCTCAGTTGCCGGAGATCCGCCACACTGAACCGCGAGTAGGCTGGCAATGACTAAGGTGAATACTATAAACTGACGTTTCATGTCTTTCCTCCTCTTCGTGTTCAATGAACAAAGTACCACAGCGCGCTGGCGGCAAAAGTGCCCAGGATCAACAGGCCTGCGGCTGCCCCCAAGATCAAGTTGAAGCGCAGGTAGCGGTAACATGCCACAAAGTGGTCGGTATCTAATTTTGCTCTAATCATTGACCTTTGCCGTGGACCTGGGCGAGCAGTTCAGCTACCATTTCTTCGGGCGAGGCGGGCAGTGTGTTTTCCTGAAATTCAAACACGTCCAGCAAAGGCATATCCATCGCAAAGTCCGACACTTCCATCCCGATACCCTCGCTGCCCTCTCCGCCGCCGAAAGTGGCCTGTATCTGGGCGTACACCTGTTGGAAGAGTGGTCCGAAGACATGCTGACCGCGCGGATCCTCCAACCAGTCACGCAGGGTCGACTCGCGGTCCAGAAGGCTGGGGAGTTCTAACGTAGACTGCAGCGTGACGGTCTGGGTGCAGCGGATGTCGGCGGACGAGGCGCCGATCAGCAGGTCGAACTCACCGTCCTCGGTGATCCATTGCCGGTAAGCCGGGTGGTAATAGGCAAAGGCGCGGAAGTCGAGATGCAAGGAAACGGTCTTCGTCTCACCGGGTTTCAGTGCAACCTTGGCAAAGGCTTTGAGCTCCTTGGGTGAGCGGACCAGGCCGGACTTGTGATCGTGTACATAGACCTGGACGATTTCCTTGCCGGCGACTTTGCCGGTGTTGGTAACTTGCACCGAGACGGTCACGCCGTCCACATCCTTGAAACTCGTCGTCGAAACTTTTGGGTTGCCGTAGGCGAAGGTCGTGTAGCTCAGCCCGTAACCGAAGGGAAATTGAACAGGGATCTGACGGGCATCGTAATAGCGATAGCCGATGAACAGGCCTTCGCCGTAGCGCACCTCGCCGTTCTCGCCGGGGAAGTTGAGGTATGCGGGGGTGTCGATCAGCCGGAGCGGGAAAGTCTCGGCCAGCTTGCCCGAGGGGTTGGCCCGGCCGTAGAGCACGTCGGCAATTGCTCCGCCACCGGCCTGTCCCATCATCCAGGCCTCGAGCACAGCAGCGACGCCGCCGATCCAGTCGCCCATTGCCACCGGGGCGCCGTTGTTGAGGATGACGACGGTCTTGGGCTGGACGGCAGTGACGGCCTTGATCAGGGCGACTTGCTGCGGGGTCAGGTCAATGTCGGACCGGTCGTGGCCTTCGGATTCTTTGGATTCGGGAAGGGCGATATAGAGTAGGGCTACATCTGCCGACCGGGCGTTCTGGATGGCTTGTTCGATGAGCGCCTGGCTAGACTCGCCGCTCGCCGAATAGCCTTCGACGTAATTCAATTCGGCATTCCCGGCCAGCTTTTGCAGCTCCTTGAATGGGCTATCTACAAGCGTGGGGTTGATGTGCGAGCTGCCACCGCCCTGGAAGTGTGCCGTCTGGGCGGCACGCCCGATAACAGCGATGTGCTGCGGGTTTTTCAAAGGCAGGAGTCCGTCGTTCTTGAGCAGAACCATCCCCTCGGCGGCGATCCGGCGCGCCAGAGCGTGGTGGGCGTCAATGTCAAAGTTTCCACCCTTGGGGGTCTTGGCTGCCTTGAAGACGATTTCCAGGATGCGGCGCACCGCCTCATTTAACACGCTTTCGTCCAGCTTGCCAGAGCGGACGGCTTCTACCACCGCTTTTGTACGGCGCGGCTTGGGCCCGGGCATCTCCAGGTCCAGGCCGGCTTGCAAGGATGCCACCCGGTCATGCACAGCACCCCAGTCGGAGACCACGAGGCCTTCAAAGCCCCACTCCTCCTTGAGGATTTCTGTCAGCAGCTTGTGATTCTCGGAGCAATAGCTGCCATTGACTTTGTTATAGGCGCACATAACCGTCCAGGGTTTAGCTTTCTTGACGGCGGTCTCGAAGGCGGAGAGATAAATCTCGCGCAGGGTGCGCTCATCCAACTCGGCGCTGATGGTCATGCGCCGGAACTCTTGGTTGTTGACAGCATAATGCTTGAGAGAAGTGCCCACGCCCTTGCTCTGCACGCCCTCGATAAAGGCCGCGGCCACTTGGCCGGCGAGGTACGGGTCCTCGGAGAAATATTCGAAATTGCGTCCACCCAATGGGGAGCGCTTCATGTTCGTCCCGGGGCCGAGCACCACATCCACTTTCAGAGCGATGCACTCCTCGGCCAATGCCTGGCCCATCTCACGCAACAAGTCCACATCCCAGGTGGAGGCCGTGCAGGAGGCGGTCGGGAAGCAGGTGGCGGGCAGGCTAGCGGCGACCAAGGTGTTGACGTCCGCCACGTGGCGCACGCCATGCGGCCCGTCCGAAACGGTCATCTCGGGCACGCCCAGGCGTTCCACCGCTGTGGTTGTCCAGGGCGTGGCCCCAGTGCACAGGGCGGCTTTTTCTTCGAGCGTCATACTGGCAATGATGGACTGAACGTTTTTCATAATTTTTGATTCTTCCTTGATGAAATCTCAGCATTTTTTAGGGAAGCTAACTCCCTTAACGTTGTCACTGTTTTTTTCATAGGCAGACTACCCCTGCCCTTAATCAGACAGAGTACTGTTCGTCGCTGACCTTTTCCATCCAATCAACTGCTTTACCGTCGAGCTGTTCCTGAATGGCGATGTGTGTCATAGCCGTGGTCGCCGTAGCGCCATGCCAATGTTTCTCACCCGGCGCAAACGAGATCACGTCACCCGGTCGAATTTCCTCCATCGGGCCGCCCCAGCATTGCACCCGTCCGCAGCCAGCCGTCACGATCAGGGTCTGGCCGAGCGGATGCTTGTGCCATACTGTCCGAGCGCCGGGTTCAAACGTGACACTGGCACCGCCTGTCCGTGACGGGGCATTTGCCTCAAACAGCGGGGCAATCCGTACAGTGCCGGTAAACCACGCGGCCGGTCCTTTGATAGAGGGCTGTGAGCCACTTCGTTTGATTTCCATTTTTGAATTCCTTGTTCGCTGCTCAGCGACCGGACATTTTCGCCATCTCTTTGGGATACCGATCCCCTTGTATCGTTACCTCTGAAAGTGCGCTTTCGATCTCCCACAGATCGTCAGGCGTGAGTTCAACGGCCACTGCGCCGATGTTCTCCTCCAGACGCTCGAGCTTGCGGCTGCCCGGGATGGGAACAATCCACGGTTTCTGAGCCAGCAACCAGGCGAGCGCGATCTGAGCCAGTGTCGCTCCTTTTCGTTCTGCGATCCTGGCGAGCAGATCAAGTAAGGCCTGGTTGGCTTTCATTGCCTCCGGCGTGAAGCGAGGGGTGCGGCTGCGGATGTCGTTATCGGCGAAGGTCGTGTTTTCGTCGATCTTTCCCGTGAGGAAGCCCTTGCCCAGCGGGCTATACGGCACAAAACCGATGCCGAGTTCCTCGCATGTGGGCAGCACGTCCGCTTCTGGGTTTCTCCACCACAGCGAGTATTCGCTCTGGATAGCCGTGACCGGCTGGACGGCGTGAGCGCGGCGGATGGTTTCTGCGCTTGCTTCCGAAAGCCCGAAGTGTTTCACCTTGCCTTCCTGAATCAGTTCCTTGACGGTTCCTGCCACGTCTTCGATGGGTACGTCCGGGTCAACCCGGTGTTGATAAAACAGATCGATGGCCTCAACCCTGAGACGCTTGAGCGATTCCTCCGCGACCTGCCTGATACGCTCCGGGCGGCTATTGAGACCCACAAAGCCGGGACTGCCATCAGGCTTGAGTTGGAATCCAAACTTGGTGGCGATCACCACTTGTCCACGAAACGGCTCAAGCGCTTCGCCCACAAGTTCTTCGTTGGTGAATGGGCCATAGACTTCAGCCGTATCGAAGAAGGTGATTCCACGGTCAACTGCTGCATGAAGAAAAGCGATCATTTCCTGCCTGTCCCCAACCGGGCGGTCGCCAAAGCTCATTCTCATGCAACCGAGCCCGAGAGCCGAAACTTCCAGGTTACTGTTTCCAAGTTTACGCTTTTGCAAATTCATCTCTCCTTTCAATCATCTATTTGAAAGAATCGTACACAGAACGGACACGTAGCGCTGCTTCAGCCTGAGAAGCGCTCCATCCTACAGGGAGCAAACATATTACTGTAACACTACGGCCAGCGGGCAAATCGAAGTAGTTGTCGCTAAAAACGACGTCCGCGCCGTCGAGCGCGAGTTCCACAAGACGTGCCAATGAATTGGCTCGCAATTCGATCTGAAGTTGCTCACCTTCAAGGCTCAATTGCGCCGAGATATGCGGATCAACCAGCGAAAGATGCTTGGTGGGCGCAAAGAAAGCCGTTTGCCAGAAGATGCGTTTCTCGCCCTGATAGAGTTCGGCAACGAAAACCAACTCACGGGCGTTGTCGTCGGAGACATGCTCGGAGAAATCCAACGCTGAAATCAGGGTAGTAGCCTGGGGTGCGGCCTTGACCGGTTCCTGCCCCACGGTCAGGGCTTTGCCGGAGAGTGTCTCCAGCGACCAGTGGAGCGTTCCCTCCCAGGGTTCAAGCGTATCGTTGGTGACGTAGACATCCTGCTGCGGGGGCTTGTCTTCGATGGAAAGCATCAGCGGCGCATAGAAGCGGCGTGCAGCGTAGTGCAGCGCCTTCCAGCGTCCAAAGTAATCCAGGCTGGACCAGGAAGCCACCGGCCAGCAGTCGTTGAGCTGCCAGTACAGGATCCCTGCAACGCGATCGGGATGGCGCCGCCAGTGCTCCACGCCATAACGGATGCCCTCCGCCTGGAGTGCCATGCTCAGGTAGACCAGCGAGACAAAATCCTTGGGCAACCGGAACGTATCCAGCATCTGCCCAACCATCAGGGAGTTTCCGCTGGCGTTCTTCTGATGCTGCTCCATGATGTACGAAGTCATGTTCCAATCTGCCTCGTCGGCGTATGTGCGGATCGTTGCCAACGGCGGCAGAGCTTGGAAACCGAACTCGCTCATGAAGCGCGGGTATTGGTCGCGGTAAGAGGTGAAGGGTTTCCGCCCGTGCCAGACATCCCAGTAGTGGGCATCGCCCAGGCGCTGGTCATCGGGATCCTCGAACTGGTTGTCCGACGAAGGGGAACTGGGCCAATACGCGTGATCCGGATCCTCGGCGATGCACCACTCGCGTAAGGTATGGCGGAAAAATCTACCATAGGCGACCTTCAGTTCTTGCAGCGTGGGCTCCCTCCAGTCCCTATACCATCCTCGCTCCATCTCGTTGTTGCCGCACCACAGCGCCAGGCTGGCGCGGTGGCGCAGGCGGCGGACGTTTTCGACCACCTCCATCCGGATATTTTCCAGGAAAGCGGGGTCATCCAATGGATAAATGCTGCACGAGAAGATGAACTCCTGCCACACTAGAATACCATAACGATCGCAGAGATCGTAAAAGCGCTCTTGCTCATAAAAACCGCCACCCCAGACGCGCAGCATATTCTGGTGCGTCTCAGCCGCTGAGCGAATGAGACCTTCTAGATACTCGTCCGTAATCCGTGTAGGGAAGGAATCGGCCGGGATCCAATTGGAGCCTTTGGCCAAGATCGGGACGCCGTTGACCACAAAGATAAATGATCGTCCCCATTGGTCTTGTTGCTGGCGCAATTCAATCGTGCGCAGCCCAACCTGGTACGTGTGCTGATCCAGCGACTCCACCATGGAATCATCGCTGTGTACGAGAGAGACTTTCACTTGATAGAGTGGCTGCCCACCGTAGCCATTGGGCCACCAAAGCTCAGGTCTAGGAATCGGAACTTTCACTTTGACCCCATCCCCAGCGGTCATAGCGGCTTTTTCTTCGAATGTCTCACCATCTGGTGCCGTGATGCGCACGACTGCGGTGAGCGGCGCCTCATCCCACTGTTGGACGGCGACCCGGACCTCGACCGCCACCTGGCCGCCGGCGTGGTTCTGGCGCAGATGGACTTGGGCGAGACGCGCCCCACTGTAGCCTTCCAGGCGGATATCTTTCCAGACCCCGATCGGTGGAAGTTGTGGACCCCAATCCCAGCCGAACTGGCACGGAGCCTTGCGCAAATATGGCCCGCCGGGAATCGCCTGCGAGACGCCGGGCAGAGCGCGCGCCTTTTGCTTTTCGCTGGCATAGCGCACCGGCGAAGCAAAAGTGATGCGCAGCTCGTTGGCGTCCGTCGCGTGCAAGAGCGGTCTCACGCCCCAGCGGTACTGCCGGAACATGTTGTCCGCGTGACCAAGCTCATGGCCATTGAGGACGACCGTCGCCAGGGTGTCCAACCCGTCGCAAACCAGAAAAACCTTTTCTTCAGAAAGCAACTCTTCCGTGCAGGTAAAACTGGTCTGGTATACCCAATCAGACTCGGCGACCCATTGGACGCGCTTCTCGTTATCCGCTACAAAGGGATCCGGGATGCACCCCCTCGCCATCAGGTCGGTGTGGACGCTACCAGGTACTTTAGCTGGCAACCATTCGACCGTCTCCTCTTGATGAAATTGCCAATTATCAGTTAAGGGTTGAATTTGCATATACGTTATTTCGCTCGAATCCAAACTCAAGAGGAATGCATTACACAGTTGAGAGATCCCACTCTTCGTAGATCTTTGGTACATCACTGATCAGGCGTTGGGTGTAGGCCTCTTTCGGATGCAGAATCACCTCATCGGCAGATCCGCTTTCAACAAATTTCCCACGCTCCATAATGTATACGCTGTCAGAAACATAATACGCCAGGCCGATATCGTGGGTGATGAAAATAACCGTCATCCCAACTTCTTTACGCAATTGCATCAGCATATCCAAGATGGTCGCGCGTGAACAGGCATCGATCATCGAGGTTGGCTCATCAGCCAGCAAGATCTTTGGGTTCAGGAGGAAGATACGGGCAATCATTAAACGTTGCATCTGTCCGCCGGAAAGCTCAAATGGATACTTTTTGGTTAATTCCTCGAACTTCAAGTTGACAAAGCCGCACGCCTCAGCCATCATCTCTACTTTTTTTGCATGTGGAAGATGTCGACCGCCGCGCATGTGAATACAATCTAAAAGCACGGTATCAATGTTTCGAAATATATTGTATGAAGAGTATGGATCCTGAAAGATCGCCTGAATGTTTTTCCAGTATTCCTTTTTCTTCTTTTGAGAACTGATGTCACGCTTCTTTCCCTGGAAGTAAACCTCACCCTCAGTAGGATTGATCAATCCCAAAAGCATCTTCGCTAAAGTAGTCTTTCCGCTGCCCGATTCGCCCACGATCGAGGCGACTTCGCCCTCGTAGAAATGGATATCCACATGATCAACGGCGACAGTTTTCTGGCGGCCAAACCCAAATACCTTGGTAAGCCCTGACGTGCTCAGGCATAATTTTTTTTCATCTGGCATCTTTTTTGGCCTCCCTCAGATAAGCATCCCTCAATTCTTCTTCCGATAAGATACAGCGGTAAGCGCGACCAACACCTGCATCGTAAAGACCGACAGAAGTTACCTGGCATTCTGGCCGAACGTATTTGCAGCGCTCAGCAAAACGGCAGCCAGTCGGTGGGTTTTTTAGATTAGGCGGTACTCCAGGAATGGCCGTCAGTTTGCATTCCCGCTGACCTTGTTCAGGCACGATGATCGAGCCCATGAGACCTTTGGCATAAGGGTGGAGTGGATCAAACACAACTTCTTTTGCGGTGCCCTTCTCCACGATCTGCCCTGCGTACATGACCATAATGTCATCAGTCACGTTGTAAAGCAGCGGAAGTTCATGAGTGATGAAGATCAGTGATTCGATGAAACCATTTTCCATCAAGTTTTTCAGCATCTTGATGACCATCTTTTGTGAAGTGACATCGAGTGCTGAGGAAGGCTCATCAGCAATCAACACTTTGGGAAATTGAATCACAGATATCGCGATCACCGTGCGCTGTTTCATGCCGCCCGAAAGCTCAACGGGGTATTGTTGCAGTACACTCGCTGGAAGCCCCAAGGTCTCAAAGCATGATCTGGCCAGTTCATAAATCTCTTTCTTGGTCTGTGGACCATGTGCTTGAATCACATCCTCAATAAAGTGGATAATCTTCTGGGTGGGGTTGAGCGCGTTCATCGCGGATTGGGGGATGTAAGCAATCTCCGTACCCAAGATCGATCTACGAACGTCATCAGGGTCCATTCCAGAAATATTACGTCCATCAATGATGATCTCTCCACT
>Ga0224495_10002324_pt1 | contig 12455 bp, 5 predicted proteins | sample SF_Jul11_sed_USG_FD_168128 | JGI IMG/M metagenome (GOLD analysis project Ga0224495, IMG submission 168128) | Sediment microbial communities from San Francisco Bay, California, United States - SF_Jul11_sed_USGS_4_1 | ecosystem: Environmental > Aquatic > Marine > Sediment | place: USA: California... | reverse complement strand
CCACCGAGAACTTCAATTCAGCCGTCCCGTCGTCTTTCGTGATTACAAGTCCGAGGTAATCCAGCTGCGTGCTGTTCTCAGCAGTCGCAGATACCGTCATCACATAGCCTCTTTCAAGCGTGATATTCAACGATACATTCTTTTCCAGATTTACTTCCAGATTGTCCAGATAGCTCAGTCCTGTGATTGAATCAGCAATGTATACCGTATAGAATCCCGGATGAACAGATGAAGAGACTAGTCCGTTATTGTCAGTAGCGTATGTCTCGCTATACGCATATTCGTCAAGGGATACGAATCTGACTTCGGTCATGAGAGGCTGTCCCGACTCATCCCTGACGTATATATACAGGGATGAGTTGTCGAGATTGTATCCGAGCTGGGGTTCGAATACTGTGTCGCCTGCGAGTGCAATCGTCGAGTGGTTCGACAGGAGCAGATATCTCTTGATTCTTCCGAGATCATCGAGGACGCGCATGTCGAATTGCATTTCATATGTACCGTTCGGTAAGACGAACTGGTAGGTTCCTCCAGGCGGTAAAAAGCTCAATACTTCTGCACCGTCGGAAACGTCAATTACCGTTATATCCGTATAATTGCCCGCCCTAGACCCGATCCTCATCCTTCCGCTGATTTCGTTGGCATTCAAGAGCGGGATATTGATGATGTAGGATTCCAATGAGACATCGAGCTTTAAGAGATTTCCGTAGTCTCTGTTGTCGGCATCATATGCGTAGCAGGAGTACGTTCCCGTCTTCAAATAAGCCTCATAATTCCTCTCCGCATCCGTGATATAATCAGAAGGTCCTTGGAATTTGATGAACACGGATGTGTGCATAGGTACGCCAGTGATCTCCCCTGTGACCTTGATTCTCTGCTCCGCTCTCAACGTGATGTCATTGATTTCCATCCCAACATAGATTGCTATCATGCTGCTGTGATAGTAATAGACGGGGCTGCTCCTCGATATCTGATCCAATATGCTTATCTCATAGATGCCTGGAAGTATCTCGCCGGAAAAGATGCCCTTGGAATTAGAAGTCATCGTCACAGTTCTGGAGACATTAATGAATTGAATCGTCACATCTCTCAGAGGTCCGTCTTCTCCTTCAAGGATTCCCTCCATCTTGACCGGTGCAAGATTTAGGCTCACCAATCGAGATATCCCGGTACCGCTTGTGACAAGCGTTATCGATTGGCTATCCTCATAACCAGTAGCCTTAACCAACAGATCCATTCTAGAATTGCGAGGAACATAAAGGCTGTAATGGCCTTCTATATCAGATCTCGTTTTCAGAATGACTCCATTGTCAAGCGCGACCCTTATATTCGCAAACGCAATATTCTCATTGCTATCTCTGAGACCATTATTGTTTCTGTCATGCCATATTGCGCCCGCTAATTCGACAGCATTTTCCATAGTTGCATTTATGCCGGACGCAGGAGCGTTAATCTTCATGGTCGCGAGTTTGTCCCCACTAAAGAAAATTGCGTCATATTGTCCCTGCGGAAGATATGCATTGAAAGTTCCTTCTGTTGCGCTGGTTGAAACTAGGTAGGCAGTGAATCCATCATAGAACACCGCATTCGCAATCTCATCTAGATCGAGAGGTCCAATCACTCCTGAGATCTTGACAGCGGGTCCGATATTTATCGTCGCATTAGTTTTTGCGAATCTCACAACTTCGACAGAGGTGCCTCCAACCTCCACACCTGTTTCAGTCGGCGTCCTTATTGTCAATGAAAATGTTCCTTCAGGCATTATGAATTCTCCCTGTCCGTCGCCGTCAAGCCTCAAGGTGGTCCCCTCCTCGGTCGGGGAGAATGTGCTTGCGATCTTCACAGTTGCATTCTTCAGGCTATTGCCATGTGAATCATAGGCTTGGATGTTCAGAATGCCCGACGGCCTTATGACGAAATCCGCGGTCTTATCATTCTCTACCGCGGTCGGCTGGACTGATCTGCCAACGGCCGAATAGGCCGTTCCGCTGTACTCGTCAATCAGTATTGTGGACACAAGGTATCTGCCGGGCAGGATTTGCTCGAAGGAGTACGCACCTGAATCATCGGTAAGAGTCTCCGAGAATGTCGGATATAGGTTTGGTTCTTCCGCAGAAATGATCACTCTTGCATACTGAGCTGGATCGCCGTCATAGAATTGAACCGTCCCGGAGATTGTCGCCGGTTTTCTTGATACCTCTCGAACAGCGAGCGCGCCTGGTTGAACCGTTACGGTGAATTCTGATATCGTCTCTATGTTGTTGACATATGTGTCGATGTTGTAGCTCCCAGTAGTCGCCAGACCTTCGAAATTGCCATTCTCAGGCACGAATTGATATGTGATATTCGGGTTCAGGGAATGCCTTGCGACTATCAGAGCGTTATCGATGGGAATGTCCGCGCCCTCAGTATAGTTGCCGTCATTATTGATGTCCCAGAAGACGTGTCCTGAGATTGTGCCTGACGGCACTGTGAAGTCCTGGGCTATCTCCCAATCCATTCTCCCGTCGCCGTCCGAATCCACATTCTCTCTCATTGCCATCTCATCGGTGACTTCGACCGAGATCTCGGAAATCTTGTTTGCCCCTGTGAGCTCGATATTATCCTTAGTGCCCGATGAGATGATCACGGTGTCCTGCCCGGGTGGCAGTATGATCGAGTATTTTCCATCTAGGTCGCTCGGAACAGTCTGATGCGGAATTCCATATCTATCGAGGACTGTGATTCGTATTCCTGGGGCGGGGTCTCCGTTTGAGTCTCTTATTGTGCCGCTCATGACCGCTCCATCATAATATTTGAGCAGTATCGCACCTGCCTGATACATTACAGCGGGTGATGTGTCGAGAACTCCCTCCATCTCCTTTGCGCTTATCTTCTGAGAATATTCTTCCGCCATGTCCTGGGAGATTGCTCTCCATGTTCCGCTGCCATCTTTTTCAGGATTGTAATAGGTCGTCCTGTACACAAGTATGAAATGCGTCAGGTTCCAGCCCGGTAGCGCCATGGTATCCGCGACAGAACCGCTGAGCCCCGGCAGGCCGTCGTTCTGCTTTCCGATCTCAGAAGGCGGAACGCCTCCGCACGCTCTGTATAACATCGTGTTGTAGAAATCCTTGTAATAGACGAGCTTGTAATCGACGATATTGATGTCTATCGCCTTTCTTGCCTGCTCCAACGTGTATTCTACTCCCGTATCATCGATCGCCTTTATCACGAAGTAATCGGTCGGGTTGTTATCATCATCGACGGGTCTGTCGGTTAGTTTAACGGGCGCGTAGAACACTCCTACATCCGTTGCGGCTTTCGGTATCAGTCTTGAATCGATACCGATGTATCCAATCGAATTGCCAGTGACTTCCCTGATCTCATTATATATGTTGACCTCGGTTTCAAGCCCGAGATCTGCAAAATGAACGCCCAGATATCTCCAGATTATGTTCGTTGTCGAGATATCCGCAGTGGTTGAACCGTACTTGTCGCTGTTGCTGATCACTATATCTCTATATTGCGCGGGCGAGGTGATCACGTCCAATACTGTTTCCGGTGATGCATTGTATTTCGACAAGGCATCCATGACGTCCTGCGGCATCGCACCGTTCTTGACGGTCGGTTGAACCAAACGTGCGATCATGAGGCCGATGGCCTCTTCCTCACTCGGTGCAAGAAGAATGTTCCCAGCGATCTCATACCCCTGCTGGAAGTTATCGGCGACCGCTGGGTGTTCTCCTGCCTGTATCGCCTCGAATCCATAGTCCCACCATGATACGTACCCGGGTCTTTCCTGAGCAGGTATTATGTCGGGATCTTGCTGGGAGAACCAATCCCAGAATGCCGGAAAGTAATAGGTCGGCAGAGGCAGTGAATATCCGAACGATCCAAGATATCTGAGCGAATTGCCGTACGATTCGGCTCGCAAGAAATCAGGAAAGCTGTTATAGATTTGCTGGTCGATGGCTCTCTTGCTCTCGGAAGGTATCCCCGCATCAAGGGATGACCAGAGATTCGGCAATATCAGCATGAATATCACGAATAATGCGCCGACAATGTGCCTTATCTTCACGCTCTTTCTGAAAACCTGCAGAATATTCCCAGAGGAGCTGATGAATAGTTTGCCGACTCTTCGGAAGTCTAGCTTATCGATGATCAAAAGTGTTATCCAAGAGGCAGATATCGCAAACGCCGGGGCGGCGTTGAACATGAATCTTCCGGCCGAGGCCGCCATGAAGATTGCAATTGCCAACCATACAGAGATCGCTATGTAATCCCCCTGGGGGTGCTTCGGGATTCTGTACAGCATCAGGAAAAGCCCGATGAAGGATAGATAGAAGGTGACTATCCCGAATGAAACGGCGAGCTGGCTGTATATCGGTGCTCGTGCCTCGGCAATCGTGCTATATAGTTTTGATACCGAGAAATACCCCTGCCCTGTGAAAATCGCCTCGCCTATCGCAGGGCTGATCACAGTGATTGCCATCAAGGCTATTCCAAGGACGATTGCGAGCACAGGGAGTACAAGTAGCCAGGGATAATCCCTGGTCGCCGAGAACATGATGCCTACTATGACCGCACCGAGGAACAGATAGACCGGGACGTCGAACCTGACGGCGAATATATCCATCTGCCAGTATACCGGGAATGTGAGCAGGAACGCGAAGCCGAATGCAATGAATAGCAAGAGTGTTATTGTCGTAGAGTCGACGCCCTTGAATTTGTTTATCAATATCTGAATCACAAAGAATGCAAGAAGGATGACTTCCACATAGGCGAATCCCACCCATGCCATGGCGATCGCCGAGAATGAAAGACCCGCCAGCAACGAGTATAAAATAGCTTTTTTGTTCTGCGAGGCGAATCCGCCCAGTCCTGCTCGAATCGATTTGAAGCTCAGCCAATTCTCTATCCATTTACTGTTGATGGACGTCTTTAGAGCCTTCATCAGGAAGTAAATGGTAAGAACGATGAAGAACAGGGCGAAGGAGTCGTGGTCAGCCAGAGTCGCTACGCTGCGCTCCACATGCGCGGGAAGAATGGCAAGGAAGAGTGCGGCAACATATCCCACCCTTCTGCCGAACATGTCTCTGGCTATCAGATATGTCGGTATGATTGTGAGCGCTCCGAACAGCGCAGTGGACCAGATAAGGAAGAAGCCGACCGCATCATCCAAGCTGGCGAACATCCCCTGGAAGAAGACAGCCGGGGTTGCTACTGAGAAAGTGTACAGTGGTGGACGCGGATTTCGCGCTCCCGATGGGAAATTGAGCATCGGATCTATATGCAGATGCTCCCCAGTAGTGGCGGCATGATCCATCAATCTCTCGTAGTAATATGAGTCCGATCCTCCGGACACGAGATAGCCGTTGTTAGCAGATAGATCGTAGGCGAAATAGCTCCTCAGGAAAAGGGCGAGAAGGAATATCATCAGCACAATCAGCAATGGTGCAATACTCTTCCACTCGACGCCTTTCATCCGGAGACGCATTGCTGAGACGAATCTGCTAGCCGAGCCTTCAGACTGATTAGTAGATGTCTCTGTCTCCGCCACAGAAATTCACCTGGGATGTGCCCACCCATTATTACAGTTATATAAATAGGTTGGTTTTTTCGAGGCGGGAAAACAATGGTGAAAAGTAATTTCTGGCTAATCCTTCTACCACCCCGATTTCCATTAAAATTTGAAATGCCCGGTTTTGAGTAAATAACCCCGCTCATTTTCCGATGAGAAAATCTTCTATCTCACGGGCGATTTTTTGAGCAGCCTCCGCAGGTCTATCTGAATCATAGATTGTCCTGCCTACTATCACGAAATCAGCACCGTACCCGAGCGCATCTGACGCCTTGCCACCCTGAGCGCCGACACCCGGACTGATTATCTGTAACGGACCGACTATCTCACGCATCTTAGCGATTCTTTCTGGTCTTGTCGCAGGGGCGACAATCCCCATCGCGCCCTGCTCCCGTGCCATTGTAGCGATTCTCTCGGCATTGACCGATGTAAATTCCTTTCCGCCAGGATGACTCATCTCCGTGACGACGAATACTTTGCCGCCGCTAGCATCTACACACGCTTTTAGGGAGTCGGTTCCTGTGAAACCGTGAGCTATCACTGCGGCGGCGCCCAGCTTCATCGCCTGTTCGACTATGAGCTTGTTCGTATTTGGAATATCAGCGATCTTGAAATCGCAGATGACCGGAGATTTCTCAGATATCTCGGTGATTATTCTGGACCCCGCACCCAGCACGAGGGGCCAATTGATCTTTACGGCATCTATGTATTGAGAGGTCTCATCGACCACGCTTATGGCCTTTGCTCTCTGAAGCACATCCAGAGCAAGGATTATCCTGGTTTTCTGCATCATCGTCCTGAGAATGGCGGACGCGGCCTATTTAGATATCTATGAGCATTCATCGAGATGCGCAGTTATATTATCTTCAAATCCTCCTCATTTCCCATGTGAAATACAAGAGTTGGCTCAATGATTCAGCCTATTCCGGCCGGTTGCCGAACGGTTGCCTGCACTGCTCGAGAGGCGGGAAGCTCGTCCTCCTTGCCACTGGCAAGTGCTATGCGGGTTGCTACTACTGCCCGCTTTCGAAGAGGAAAAAGGGCAAGGCAGTCGTCTTCGCAGATGAGAAGAAAGCATCCAACGATGACGACATACTTGTCGAGGCGGAATTGATAAACGCAACCGGCACCGGCATAACTGGCGGAGATCCGTTAATCGATGCTGAGAAGACATCCAAATACATTTCGATGCTCAAGGACCATTTCGGCGACAGGCATCACATTCATCTCTATACAGCATGCTCCGATGGGCAATCGATATCCGCTGTTGCAAAGGCGGGCCTGGACGAGATACGCTTCCACCCTCCTATAAGGCTCTGGGGTGCCCTCAAGGATAGCCCTTATGTCTCTGCCATCAGGCTTTCGAACGATCTCGGATTGGATACCGGCATAGAGATTCCGTCGATACCAGGCGAGAAAGAAAGGATGGGGGCACTCATCAGAGCGGCAGTAGCACTCGATGTCAATTTCGCAAATTTGAACGAGCTGGAATTCTCGCCAACGAACTGGAAGGCACTGAGGCGACGAGGTTTCGATGTAAAGGATGATGTCTCAAATGCCGTCAAAGGGAGCCAAAGACTCGCCATTGCGATAATACGAGATTCCTCGGACGACATCTCGTTGCATTATTGCTCCTCATCTTTCAAGGATGGGATTCAATTGAGAAGGAGGATCATGAGACGGGGATGCAACATACGACGCCCGCTCGATGTTCTGACAAGGGACGGCACACTAGTAATGGGCATAATCGAATCCAGAAAGCCAAAAGAAATGGCCGAGAGAATATCGCAAAGATTCGGAATCCCAAAAAGATTGATCGAAGGAAACGCGGAGATGGGGCGTGTCGAGATAGCCGCTTGGGTGTTGAAAGACATAGCAGCAGAACTGAATCTCGACTCATACATCATCGAGGAATATCCGACTGCCGACAGGCTCGAGGTTGAGAGAGAGCCGATCGGTTCTAGGCGACGCTGATGCTCTGGATGTTGTGATGTCTATTGACGACGTCTCTTGCGATCTTCAGGTTCTTGCCGTTCTTGCCTATCGCCTTTCCTTTCGACTTCGGGTCGACCTTGACGGTCGCGTGAACAATGCTCCCTCGCATTTCAATCGTCACAGATTGCACCTGATAGGTGTGGAAGACGTTTTTCACAAAAGTCTCAGGGTCCTCTGAGTATTCGATCACTTGGATATTCTTGCCGCTTATGTTCTTCAGCTTAATGACATGCTCGCCCTTCTTCCCGACAGCTCGGCTTCCCTGGCCGTTTTCGACGACGAAGACGAGCTTCTCCTCGGTTTCCATGCAATCCTTGACTCTAGTCCCAGTAATTTTCTCGAAAAGAGAGATGTAACGGAGCGTATCTCCGGTAAGGGTTATTTCGGGCATCTGCTTCAACTCATCATGCGGACAGTATATCTGACGATCCCGCATCCAGCACGACCAATGACGAAATCGAGAATGGTTTTCCGCACGCCGCTCCAAGGGCGGCGTTGTCGCCCGGATACACTATCCTTTTCGTTTTCAATTCTCCTGTTCTCAGAGAGATATCTGGGCAGTTTTCTGAGACTATTACGAGCTTCGCCGTTCCCGCGTCTATCGCTCGCTTCGTCTCCTCGATGCCGAATCTGATTTTGCCCGTCGCAACGGCGGTCTTCAAAGCTCGTGATATGTCAACCATCATTATCCTCTCGTTTATTCTTTCATTTTCTGGGGCACCCAGACAAGTTTCACTGCGCCTGTTCCGAGAGTAACCGGCTGTCCTACTATAATGTTTTCTGCTACTCCTTCCAGCTTGTCCTCCTCCCCCATTATTGCCGCCCTTAGCAGATGAGCTGATGTTATCTCGAAGGCTGCCCTCGCGAGCACGCTCGATTTCCTTCCAGATATTCCATGTCTGCCGATGGCTTTCACATCACCATCGTTCGTCATCAGATCTGACACCAGCATTATGTGTCGTATGTTCACAGTCAGACCCTGCTCCTCAAGGGTCTTCGAGGCCTCATGTATGACCGCATTCCTTGCGGCTTCTATTCCCAGAACCTCGTATATCTCCAGTATGCTGTTTGTCGTCGTTCTCTTTCCGTCGATCTTGTCTATCTTCAAGACATCTGCGAGGTTTGACCCTTCGGTATATATCAGATACTCCTTCGGCTCAGCTCTCTTGATGACTGCTCTCTCGATGCCGGGGATTCCTTTGAGCGATGCCATCTTGACATCCTCGTATATTTTCTGCAGCTTCCTGAACGAGCTCTCGTCAGATTTTATGATCACCGATGCGCCGTCCTCTCCTATTTCCGCGAGCCCTTTCAGTCCGCGAGTGGAGTTGAGCTTCTTGTAAACCTGCTCCACAGTCAAGTCCTTTCTTGACAGCTTCTTCGTGTCGAGATGAGCAATGACCCTCATGCCGCCTATATCCGTTTCGATGTCCGCGACATCTATCAGCGCTGTCTCCTCGATGTTGGTCGCTATCTTCCTGACAGCGACAAGGTCCTCCCTGATAGAGGGATCGAGGTGTATCTCCATGATCGGCGTGCTCGGGACTCTTCGCGCATCAACTATTTCTATTAGTCTTGGCAGGCCGAGAGTGACGTTCATTTCCGCAACACCCGCGTAGTGGAAAGTCCTCATGGTCATCTGAGTGCCAGGCTCACCGATGCTCTGCGCCGCTATGATCCCCGCAGATTCGTTCGCGTCCACCCTGTGCATTTCGAATCTGACAAATGCCTCTTCAATTATCGATTTAAGAGTCTTATCGGAGATCTTGCCGTGCTCTATCCTTTTGGCAAGCTCCTCTACCACGGATCTTGGGAGCTCCATTTTCAGAGAGGCGAGCACCTTCATTATTTTCTGTTGAGAATTGGTAAGCTCCTTGACCTTCATAGGAATCATCATCTTTGTCGGTTCTTTCTGCCCCTTCTTCTCAGCCTTTTTACCACGTTTGCCCACCGCCTTCTTGGATGACGATGCCAGGAGAGATTGCATGACCTTCTGCATCTTCTTCTCCCCGAGCAGCTTCTCTAGCGACATTCGTGTCTTCTTTTCGGTCGCGACCTTCCTGAGCTTGGAGATAGTGAATCCCGCCTCGACCAGCTGTTGAGCGGTCTTCTCATCGACCCCCTTCGCGGTCAAAGCCTCAACGGACTTCTGAGCGGACATCTTCACTCCTCCTCGAATTCGGGCTCTTCGGTCTCCGACTCAGGTTCCTCGGGAGTCTCCAGCAGGTCCCTGTCCTGTATTCCGTAGCTGACTATGCCTTTCTCCTGAACCTCGGCGAGGTCCTCTCCTTCCTTTCCGAGCACCTGAAGTATTATGTCGTCAATATCGACAGCCTCTCCCTGGACGCTCCTTGACGGGTCGATGCCGTCCTCACCGTAGGAGAACTGTATGATCGCCCCGGCGGTGTTTCTCACGCTGCCGTCTTGGACAACCTTTAGATCCTCCATCGCATTGATGAGACGCCTCTGCATGTAACCCGATCTCGATGTTCTAACGGCTGTATCGACAAGTCCTTCTCTTCCTCCCATGCTGTGGAAGAAGAACTCCGTGGGGGTCAGCCCGCTCTTGTAAGATGATCTGACGAATCCTCTCGCCTCCGCTCCAAGGTCTCCTTTCATGAAATGAGGCAAGGTCCTATTCCAATAGCCTCTGCTGAGCCTCTCCCCTCTTACGGCTTGCTGTCCGATGCAACCCGCCATTTGGCTCAGGTTCAGCATCGATCCTCTCGCGCCGCATTTTGCCATTATGACCGCCGAGTTCTCGAGACCAAGGTGTCTTCCTGCAATTTCTCCCGCCTGGTCTCTTGCCATGCCCAGGACCTTCATGATTTCAACCTCGAGGGTCTCCTCGAGGGATCTCCCGGGCATCTGCTCGAGCTCTCCTCTCCTGTACGCCTCGACAAGAGAGTTGACCTTGTCCATTGCTGACCTCAGCACGTCCTCTATCTGCGCCTTCGCATCGGTCGGGATGTCCTCGTCATCGATAGAAGTGGTGAAACCTCTCGAGGTGATTGAGCCAATCGCCATTTTTGTGACCGAATCAAGGAACTCCTTTGCCTTCTCGGAACCGTAATCCCTGGCGATCTTGTCGACTATTTTTCCTTTGAACGCCCCGATCGCCTTCTCATCTATCGTCCCTGAGATGAGCTTCCCTTTCCTTATGACCACGAAAGCGTCATGCTCGCATTTCTCTCGCCTGCATCTACCCTTTCCATGCTTTTCGCAATCCTGGCAGATTTTCGCCCTGAATGTCATGTGCAGGTCGGTAGGGAGCAATGTGCTGAACAGCTGTTTCCCTGTCCAATACTTCCCGCCCGATTTATTCGGGTGCGGGGGCTTCTGCAGGGATATCTTCGCAAGGATGTGCGAGGTCTGCTCCTCGTCGAACTTGGCGTCCTTGTATGTGAGAAAGAACGCCCCTGTTATGTGGTCATGAATGCCTCCGATCACAGGTCCTCCGAATCTGGGCGAAAGGATGTGCTCCTGGACCCTCATGATTATCCTCGCCTCGGCCCGCGCCTCCTCGCTCTGGAGCACATGGAGGTTCATCTCATCGCCGTCGAAATCCGCGTTGTAGGGCGGGCAGACGGACAGATTGAACCTGAAGGTCCTCTGGTCCATGACCCTTACAGTATGGGCCATCATGGACATCCTGTGCAACGAGGGCTGTCTGTTGAACAGCACGATGTCGCCGTCCGTCAGATGCCTCTCGACAATATAACCCGGCTCGAGCACTTCGGCGACGGACTCCGCGTTCTTATCCGTGATCTTTATCCTTCTTCCATCGTTCCTTATTACATAGTTCACGCCCGGCTTGTATATCTCAGATTTCGGGCTCGGGCCGCGCGTGACCAGATCTTTCGCAAGAGCGATGTTCCATTCGGTGACGTGCACCGGTACTGTGAGCTCCCTCGCGGCCTCCTCGGGCACTCCGACTTCGTTTATCGATAGATGCGGGTCGGGAGATATGACCGTCCTTGCGGAAAAGTTGACACGCTTGCCGGAAAGGTTGGACCTGAATCTGCCCTCCTTCCCCTTCAGTCTCTGCACGAGCGTCTTCAACGGCCTGCCTGATCTGTGCCTCGCAGGCGGTATGCCTGATGTCTGGTTGTCGAAATAAGTCGTGACATGATATTGCAGCAGCTCCCAAAGGTCCTCGACTATCAGTTGCGGAGCTCCGGCGTCCCTGTTCTCCCGGAGCCTCTGGTTGATCCTTAGGACATCCACGAGCTTGTGAGTGATGTCATCTTCCGACCGATCTCCCGATTCGAGGGTAATCGATGGCCTGACCGCGACCGGAGGCACTGGAAGCGAGGTCAATATCATCCACTCGGGCCGCGCCGCGTTCGGCTCTATGCCGAGCGGCGGAAGATCCTCGTCGGGTATGCGCTCCAAACGCTCCCTCACCTCCTTAGGGGTCAGCTTGTGCCCCTCCTCTCTGAAAGTCGTGGGCTTATCGAGAGTAATCTTGAGCTGCACGGCTCCGCAGTGCGGGCAGACAGTCCTCGATGCAGCATCCTTAGCGGTCTCTTTTGTGATCAATCCGACATCGACAGTATCACCGCCGAGCTCCTCCATCTTCTCCATCTGCCGGGTGTAATCCTCGGCCTGCTCCTTTGTGAGCAACAGCCTGCCGCATGTTCTGCATGTTGACTGAAGGAGCTTCTTGATCTCCTTGACATAGCCGACATGAATGACCGGCATCGCGAGATCTATGTGTCCGAAATGCCCCGGGCACTCGTCTGCCTTCCTGCCGCATGTCTTGCACCTCAATCCGGGCTCGATGACCCCGAGGTGCGGGTCCATCAGACCCATGTCTATTGGGAAGCCGTCGTCGTCGTATGTGTCCGCGGTTATAATCTTCGTCGCTGACATCTTCCTGATCTCCTCCGGCGAA
>Ga0224495_10002322_pt1 | contig 12461 bp, 9 predicted proteins | sample SF_Jul11_sed_USG_FD_168128 | JGI IMG/M metagenome (GOLD analysis project Ga0224495, IMG submission 168128) | Sediment microbial communities from San Francisco Bay, California, United States - SF_Jul11_sed_USGS_4_1 | ecosystem: Environmental > Aquatic > Marine > Sediment | place: USA: California... | reverse complement strand
AGTAGAGAGGCTCGGAAAGAAGCGGATTTGCCGGATACGAAGCATGGGGTCCGCGCAAACGCTCCAGTGTTAGCTCGGGGGGAAGAGCGCCCGGATTCCAGCATCCTTTGTTCAATCAACTCCGCTTTGCGGGTCTGCATGGCAAAGTAGGTTTGCGCAAAAGCAATTTCCTGTTTTCCCGGATTACCATTTTGAGCAATGAGGTAACAAGCATAGCGGGTGAGCATGATGTCATTGATTTCACGCTGGCTACCGGAACCCAGGTCAACCATTTTGTTGACATCAACAAAATGGTCTGTAATGGAATGTCCGGAGACTTCGCAGGCCGTTTTTGCTTTTGTGATGGCATTCCCAAAGTTACGCCATTCTGCGTATCCCAGCAAGTGCTGTAAATCACGCGCAAGCCAGTATTCCACGCCATTTTCAGTCGATTGAGCGTGTCCTTCAAAGGTTTCCGTCATTGTATAAATTATTTCATTTTCCATTCACTGTTACCTCTTCTGCTCACTCACAGGCATTCAACCCCGAAATATCCTGCCTGCAAACATCTGTGTACATCCGCGTTCATCCGTGGTTCCACTCCGAAACTCCGCATACCCATTTTCTTCTGATTACTCATACACATTTAACCCCGAAATCTTGTCGCCTCGCACACCGGCAAGTTTTTTCAAATAAGGCACAAGGTCTACCATGAGTTTCAGTTCTACTTCCCGCCGCTCTTTCCAGCCCAGTTCCAGCGGCGTCAAAAGATCGGTGAGCTGTTCGCCGTCGAAGATCATGCGGCCGATGATGTCATCGACAAACTTCTGTAATGCGGCAGGCTGCAAACCATGTTTGCCTGCGATTCCAGCCAGATCGTCAGCGGCCTTTTGGGTCTTGTATTCCTGGTAACCTTCACGAATTTGGTATTCCTGAAGCGGGGTATCTGTTGGCAGGCTATATAAGTAGGGAATGATGTCATCTCGTTCGTGAATTAAATTTGCGTTTGACGCAATTAGTTCGATCAATTGCTCGCGCGACATTCTGGTTTTGCTTGCCGGTCCGGTGGATTTGGCAATCAGCGCCATGATGTAGTCGTAGTCGATGAGGCTGGAGGCAAAGAGCACCAGATCAAATTCAAGTTGTTCTGCAGGAGAATTGGTATCGCCTTTGCCCTGTTTACGCTTAAGCTCCAGCGCGGTATCGATGTAGGCGGCCTTGAAGCTGCGCAATATATTGTCGGGCAATTTTTGCTCGATGGTCTGTTTGCTCTGATCGTCGAGATCGGTGTATTGATCTAATTGAGTTTTGAGCTTTTGTACTTCTTTAAAGTGATTGATGAATTCTGCCCTGGCGGTGTCTCCTCTGAGGTTAAACACTTGTGCAGGTTCACAGGACAGCCCTTTGGCGGCCATAAAGGAATCCAGTTTGTCCACGGCAGCCTTGAACTTTTCAACCATCACGGAGGCTGGTTCCACCAACCATATCTCCTGCGCACGGTCTATGGCTGCGCCGGAAAAAAGTTTAATGGCGGCGTCTACCTCGTCTTCCTGAAACCTGAAATCAAGAATATTGCCCCAGGGTTTGGCGTCGTTTAATACGCGGTTGGTACGTGAGAAAGCCTGGATTAATCCGTGGTGTTTAAGATTTTTGTCTACGTACAGGGTGTTAAGATACTTGGAATCAAAGCCGGTAAGAAGCATATCCACCACAATGGTAATGTCGATCTTTTCTTTACCTTTTCGCGGCAAGTCGGCATTGGGATATTTGTGGTCTTTGATGCGTTGCTGCACATCTTGATAATAAAGATCGAATTCGTTAATGCTGTGATTAGCACCGAATTGGCGGTTGTAGTCTTCAATAATAGCCATGAGTGCAGCTTTTTTCTTTTCCGGTTCTACTTCATTATCTGCCTTTTCCTGAGGCAGATCATCTTGCAGCTGTTGGATGTCTTTTACGTTTTTATCATTGGTATTATCTTTGTCGTCGGCCATAGCCTGCGACGGAGGCGAAAAGACACAGGCAATTTGTAGTGGCTCAAAAGTTTCATCTTCGGCCTGTATTTTTGCCTGAATGGATTTAAATTTCTCGTAGTATTCAATGGCGTTGTTGATAGAAGCAGTAGCCAGCAATGCATTGAAGCGGCGATGGTCGGTGGCGCTGTCGTGTTTTTTAAGTATGGCGTTGATGATCGCTTCCGTCGGCGGCGCCTGACCTCTTTTGGGTTTTTTATCGCCTTCTTTGCCAAAATAATCAACATGAAAGCTCAGAACATTTCTGTCGTCGATGGCATGGGTGATGGTATAGGCATGCAGCTCTTTTTCGAAAATATCTTTGGTGGTTTTAAAAGAGCCAACATTGCCATCAAATTGCTGATAACTGGCGTTTTCGTCAAAGATCGGCGTGCCGGTAAATCCAAACAGTTGCGCCCTGGGGAAGAACTCTTTAATGGCCCTGTGGTTATCTCCAAACTGGGAGCGGTGGCATTCGTCAAAAATAAAGACCACCCGTTTATCGCGCAGGGATGCCAGCCTTTCCATATAGGTCTGCTGGCCTTTTTTGGTTTTGTTCTTGTTGCGTTTACTGTTTTCGTCAAGCGCCAGTCCCAGTTTCTGGATTGTGGTGACGATTACCTTGTCGGCGTAGTCATTGGACTCCATGCGTTGTACAAGGGCTTCGGTGTTGGTGTTGTGCTCAACGCACCCTTCTTGAAATTTGTTGAACTCTTCTCTGGTTTGGCGGTCGAGGTCTTTGCGATCCACCACAAACAGACATTTATGAACATCAGGATTGTCTTTGAGCAGCGTTGAGGCCTTAAACGAGGTGAGGGTCTTGCCGCTGCCGGTGGTGTGCCATATATAACCGTTACCGCGATTTTGATGAATGCAATCCACAATTGCCCCAACCGCGTAGATCTGGTATGGCCGCATGATGAGAATTTTTTGCTCGCTCTGCACCAGAACCATGTAACGGCTGATGAGCTGTCCCAGACTGCACTTTTCTAGAAAGTCGTCAGCAAAGTCGTGCAGATGGGCAATTTTATTGTTTTTTTCATCGGCATGCTGGTAAACTGGAAGGAAGCGTTCCTCAGCATTGAAAGTGAAATGCTCTTTGCGGTTGTTGGCAAAATACCGGGTATCAGCTTCGTTGCTGACAATAAACAACTGCATGAAACAGAGCAGCGAATTGGTATATCCGTTGCCGGGGTCGTTTTTGTAATCGACGATTTGCTCCATGGCGCGGCGTGGGCTGATCTGTTGCGTTTTCAGCTCGATCTGCACCAGCGGCAGACCATTGAGCAGCAGAATGACATCGTAACGGTGATAGCTGTTTTCGGTGTTGATGCGAAGCTGGTTGATGACTTCAAACTCATTTTTGCACCAGTCTTTAAGGTTGACCAGAGTATACTCCAGCGGCGTACCGTCTTCTCTGTTGAATTTACCCTTCTCGCGCAAGGTTCGGGAAGCTGTGAAGACATCAGATGTTATGATTTCGTCGCGCAGTCGCGCAAATTCAGCGTCCGTGAGGTTCACACCGTTTAATGTTTCAAACTTACGGCGGAAGTTTTGTTCAAGCGTAGCCTTGTCGCGTATATCCTCGCGGTGGACGTATTTCAGTTCGCTGAGTTTTTCGACGAGGCGTTGTTCGATTTGGTTTTCTTTTTGTGCCATCTTGCCTGCTCTATTAAACAAAATAACATGTTATCAGGCAGTCAAATTGTTTTTGTGAGCGTGCTAATCAGTCCGGACTGAGCCGATAACAGTTTTTTTAATATGCAGACTGTTAAACTGAAATAAATTCCTGTTCCATTTTACATCTGTCCAGGTAAGCCTGGGCAACGTTATCTTCCGGACAATTCCCAAGGCAGATATTGAAATGTACAGTCGCTTCATTAAATTTTTTATCATAATAGAGAGCTCTGCCTTTTTGAAGTTCAGCTTCATTTTGCAGGCGTCTTTGTACGATCAACTGATCCAGGCCTTGTAACACTTCAAATATATCGATTTCATAGGATATACCGCGCATCTTTACCCGATCGATTTTCCTCATACTATAATCTCCAGGAGTTTTCAGATCGTTTTTTGTTTTTTCAGTAATGATGATCGGGGTTCGGTAAACCTTGGTCATATTTTCTGTCCGAGCAGCAATATTTACGGTTTCTCCAATGACGGTCGTTTGCAATCTGTCCTGTTCGCCAACTGTCCCTAAAATAAGTGATCCTGAATGAATACCAATGCCAATGCTAATGGGCTCTTTACCTTTGGAGCTTCTCTCATTATTGAATTCAGTCAATGCTTCAAGCATTTTTGAAGCTGCCTTCAGCGCGCTATCAGAGCTTTCAAAGAGCGCCATAATGGCATCACCAATATATTTATCGATAAAACCCTTGTTGTTTCGAACTACAGGGCCCATAAAAGAGAGATAATGATTGATAAATTCAAAGCTTTCCTCGGGACTTAGTTTCTCACTGAGCTCAGTAAAATTTCGTATGTCTGAAAATAATACAGCCATCTCTTTTTTTGATGCGTCACCAAGACGAATGTCTTCCGGGATTGCCGATCGGTTCAGCGCTTCAATAAATTGTGCGGGTACAAACTTGTAAAATGTTTTTACTTTTTGCTCGAGTTCTGCATTAGCTTTTTGTAAAAGCTGATTTTGTTCAGCAAGTTGGATGGTCTGAAAATAGCTTCGAATGGCCTCTGTAACGGTCATTTCCAGGTCAGCTTGCTCCCAGGGTTTGCTGATGTAGCGGTAAAGTTTGGCATGGTTTACCGCGTTTCCAATGGCATCAGCATCTGCCTGGCCGGTTAATAAAATTTTCAGAGTTCCCGGACTTGCCGCATGAACTTTTATGAGAAGTTCATCGCCCTTTATGCCTGGCATGATATGATCTGAAATAACGACCGGTATTCCGGTTGAGCTTTCCGTAAGTTCAGCAATGAGCTCCAATGCTTCTTCACCGCTTTCAGCTGTTTCAATAGAATACTCATCCGCAAAAGATCGTTTAAGCTGTTCTTTTAGAGACGTTAAAATAATTTTTTCGTCATCAACGCATAATATTACTGGTTTGGCCATATTACACTCCCAGTGAATATTCTATGGTTTCAAAAAGCTCTTCCTGTGACCATGGTTTGTTTAAACATTTGTACAGGTTGGCATTTACTTTTGCATTTTCAATATTCTCGGGGTTTGCCTGGCCAGTGAGCATCACTTTGACCACCTGAGGAAATTTTTTATGTACCTTTACCAGAAATTCATCGCCCTTGACTCCCGGCATTAACCAATCAGAAACGATAATTAAAAGATCACAATTATCTTCTTCAAGTTCATTGATGATTTCCCAGGCTTCATCTGCATTTTCGGCAAACTCATACGAATACTCATTTCCGTATTTTTGTTTTAATTGTCCCTTGATTGCGTCTAAAATAGATTTTTCATCATCCACACATAATATGGTTTTTTTACTCATGATTGTACTCCTGTTATGGGAATGGCTACATTAAATTCTGTTCTTCCCGGCTTTGAATTTACTTTAATACTGCCTTTATGCTTCTCAATGATTTTTCGACAAATATCCAGACCTAACCCGCTTCCTTCACCTTTCTTTTTGGTAGTAAAAAAAGGATCAAATATTTTACCAACAATATGGTCAGGTATTCCAGGTCCGTTATCGATAAAGTTTACATGAACATGGCCATCTCTGTCAAAAACTTCCAGCATAATTTGACCTCGGTTATTCATGGCCTGCAAAGAGTTATGCAATAGATTGGTCCAGACCTGACTTAACTCGTCCCGGTAACAGTCGATTTGCGGAATTTGTGCAAAATTTTTCACAACTTCCACCCCTTGCTTCAGTTGATTGGTATAAAGCGTCAATATCGTTTCAAGAGAGTCAATAATGTCAGTCTTACTCACAGAACCCTCTTCAGTATGGTAAGCTGTTTTTTTCAGGGCAAACACAATTTTTGAGGCCCTTTCTACGGCCGTTGCTATATTGGAACTATTTTTTTTCTGTGTGGAAAGGTTGTAAATAAGACGCAAAATAAATTGTGCATTTTTTGACCTGAGAAAATCGAGATAAGGCTCAAGATTTTCATAAATTTGCAAATCAGATAAATCTTCAGAAAGCTGCTGCGCATTTTCAAATCCATTACTTTCTAAAAAAGAGGTCATTTGTTTTCTAAATTGCCTTTCTTCTCGCGCAGATATATTGGATTTAGACTGAAGGGACCTTTCCAGTAAATCAAAAAAATAGTTAAAATCAGGCTCCGACAACATGCTGGATAATTTTGGAAGATTTTTTGTGGTCTCGCCAAGAGCCGCACTAATGTTTTCATTCGAAGCCCGAATTGCACCAAGCGGGGTATTAATCTCATGCGCAACGCCGGCTATAATTTGACCAAGGGCAGCCATTTTTTCATTTAAAATTAATTTGTCCTGGGTGCTTTTTAATTCTTCAAGAGTGTTGCTGAGGTCTTTGGTTCTCTCTTCTACTTTTAACTCAAGGTTACGATTTGTTTCTTCCAGTTTTTTTTCAGATAACTGAAGTTCTTTCTGTGAGCTCATTAGGTTGGTTAGCGCTCCGGCAAGACTAAGATTTGATTTTTCGCGCTCGTTAAGCAAATAAATCATTAAACCAACCACAATGGCCGATACCGTCACAATATTTGCTACAAAAAAAGAAGTAGTTATATTTTCTGAAACAGTAATTCCAAAAGGGCGCACAACCGGATCAATGAAGCCGGCAGCAATAGTAAAGAGTAGATATACAATCAACCATCTCAAACTTAACGAAGCCTGCTGGAATGTAAATGAACCAACTAACGCCAACATTGACCAGACCATCACCGCACCGCTCGATACAAAGCCCCCCAGAGACCACTGGAATAAAAATGGCAAGAGCAGACTCATAAGCACCTGAACAAACCGGACAGCTTTAAAATTTTTAGTGGCGGCAAAAAACAACAAGTTAAAAATAGTTAAAATTGTGTATCCATAAGGAATCAGGGATTGATAGTGCAGTGAAAATGTGGTACAAATTGAGCCCCACATGATCCCTCCACCGCTCATAAGAACACCCATGGAGATCAAGAAAAACTTTTTCTGGCTCTCTTCAGGCGTCTCATCAGGTAGATCGCCAAAACGACCATAGTCTCTCAGTTTTTGTGAAAAAGGTTTCTTTTCAAGAATACTTTCCATTGGCAATTCTCCTTCAGATTGGAACTGTAATTTCTGTTTATTAAATAATCCAGGCGATATTCTTGTTGGTTAATTCCAAGTGCCACATGACGCGTCTATAAATTTTTTAAAAAAAATTATACTGGAAAATATGGGGCTTTATAGCAAGCCCTTACAATCGCTACAAGAAAAATCCTTTACCTGACAGATCATCGCTGCAATATGAGCATATGTTAATATTGTTTGTTCTAAAAGTTTTCTTGTAAAAATGAAAGAATAATCATGAAAGAAAAATCCGGTACAGAAAGCAATCATTATATACAAAGGAGTTTATCAGAATTTCAGATAAATATATTGTATAAAAATGCTCTCTCCATATTTATCATGACGATTTTGATGACGGTAGTCTACGGCTTGGTTTTGCATGGCGAGGCTCATCATTTTCGGCTTATGTTATGGATTGGCTGCATGCTTGGAGTTACGCTGATTCGAGGTATAATTTCTTTTGTATATTTTAAAATTGATTTTGTAAATAGAAACTATCGGTTTTGGGGAAATTCGTTTATCCTTAGTTCTCTTGTTTCCGGTTTAACTCTCGCAATGGTGGCCTATTTACTGCCTGCAGGTTTTTCATTTCAGCACGTTTATATTTTAATTTTAATCATCGCGATGATGGCAGGGGCAGTTTCTTCTCTGTCTCCCTATATGCCGGTTTTTTATGCGTATTTTCTTACTCTATATATTGTTTATTTAAGCCGATTGATTCAAAGTTCATTTATTTTTCCTGAAAATCATTATTTAGTGGGTATAACGGTTCTTTTTCTACTCGGACCAATTTCGTTGATTCGTTTTGCAAAGCAAAATAACACAACATTAAAAAATACGTGGCTAATGTTTAAAGAAAAGGAAAAACTTGCAAAACAGCTTGAAATAGAACAAGGGCAATTGCTACTTTCAGATACAGTTCTTCAAAATATAAAAGAAGGCGTGATCATCACTGACCATCAAAACCGGATCATTAAAACAAATAAATATTTTTCGGAAATATCCGGGTATAATGAAGAGGAAGTCATCGGTAAATATCCTTCAGCGTTGGGGTCTAAAAAGCAGGATGCCAAATTTTATGAATCCATGTGGAGCTCAATAATTGAAAAAGGATCATGGAGTGGTGAAATCTGGAATCGAAGAAAAAACGGCGAAATTTATCCTGAATCGCTAAACATAACAACTCTTAGAAACAAACAAAATGAAATTATTAACTATATTGGAAATTTTAGGGATATTTCAAGTATTAAAATGAAAGAAGATGAGCTTTATTATCTCGCGCACAATGATTTACTGACAGGTTTACCGAATAGAAAATCCATTTATGAATATCTTGATATAAACTTAAGTACAATTATTGAAGACAGGCGAGAAATGTCCATTTTGTTTTTAGATTTAAACCTTTTTAAAAACATCAACGATGAGTTTGGTCATAATATAGGGGATCTTTTATTAAGAGAGGTTGCCCTGAGACTAAAAGAAACTCTCAGAGAAACCGATATGGTGGGCAGATTGGGCGGTGATGAATTTGCCGTAATTTTAACCGGCGCCGACAAGAAAGAAACCTGTCAGGTGGCAGATCAAATTTCGGAATCCATTCAGCAAGAGTATATTTTGCACAATATTAAATGCCATATTGGTGTCAGCATTGGAATTACCTTTGCGCCGCAGTCTGGTCTTGACAGAAAAGAACTGATGAACCAGGCTGACACAGCTATGTACAATGCGAAAAAAAAACTACGCGAAAACAAAAATGAGAAATGCTGGGAGATTTATCGTTCAGATGAATCTCGACAAAATCAATCAATTATTTAAATTTGATTTTTTAAAGGGTTCTTATGAATTATTTTTCCAGGGAATGTTAAATAAAATTTACTATTTTCATATATTATAGTTGACTATATATTTATAGTTAAGTATATTATTTATATGATTAGTGAAGTTTTTAAAAAATACGGTCCCGATGACATTTCAAAATATGGTCTGCGCGATATTAAATTTGGACGAGCCCGTTTAGCAATTTTAGATGCTTTTTTACAGTCTCTCGCTAAAACGCCCTATGAGCAAATTTTAATTAAAGATCTTTGCCGAGCTGCAGAGATTTCTGAACCTTCTTTTTATAATTATTTTCCCCGAAAAGATGACCTTTTTCTTTATTTCATTAGTTTATGGAGTGTTGACGCTCAATTACACTGTTTTAAAGACACTAAAGGAATATCGACCATTCATAAAGTGTACAGTTATACTGCACGTCAAATGAGCCGCCAGGCTGTTCCTTTAATGAAAGAAATCATTGCGTATCAGGCTAAAACCAATGTTTCTGCTCGGGTAAGCCAGATTAAACCGGTTTCTGCCGCCGAAAAAATTTTGGTTTTCGGCAATGTTCCCGATATTGAAAAAATTCCTGACCAGGGTCTTGGGCCAATTATACGAAGCAACCTTGAAGCCGCTAAACAAAGCGGGGAGATTTCATCAAAGGTAAATATAGAAGTGATCGGATTGATTCTTGGATCTCTTTTTTTTGGAATTCCAGTTCTGCTTTTACATAGTCACCCTGAAGCCATTGAAGCATCTTTTCAATTAACGCTGGATTATGTTTTGAAAAAGCCATTTTAAAAATTTCTCTTTTGTATTAATATCCATAGGAGGATAATATGAACAGTCAAGTGAATAAAAAAAATCTGAGTTTGAAATCTTTTGGAGTATCTTGTTGGCAAAGCCCTGGTTTTTTATTGATTTTGGGAAGTTTGCTGGCTATAGCTTCCGGAATGCGTTGGAATGTTTCCATTGCTGCCTGGATTTTTCCTGTTCCCTTTCTTTATTACCTGCGGCTTGGTTATTCAAAAAAATGGCTGCTGCTCACTCTGGTTTTTTCGTTTACCCTGCAGGTTTCTAAAATTGTTTCTGACCCGTTTTATATTTTTATCGCCCTTTTTAGCGGACCGCTAAGCGGTTTGTTTTTCTGGCTCATTTATCTGCTGAAAGATAAAATCAGAAAGCTTGGCGGCGAAACCATTTCTATATTTGCATTGCCGGTTTTAATTTCCATTTATGAAATCGTCAGCGCCCGTTTTTCTCCGCTTGGAACCTGGGGAATGTTTGCCAATACACAAATGGAGGATTTATCTTTTTTGCAGTTGGTCTCAGTTACGGGAGCCGCCGGAATTGCTTTCTTTATGTCCTGGTTTGCTGCTTTATTTGAGGCATTATTATTTGCATTGTCTGAAGATAAACCAGATAAAAATATTTTGTCACAAATCGGCGTTTTCGCAACGAGTATACTTGCGGTTTATTTTTTCGGAGTTGTTCGTTTAGATATGGCAAGACCTTCTAAAGTAATAGAAGCCGCGACAGTATCATATAAAACGTACGAAGTTTCGGATGTCATGAACAGCGAAGATGCCAGAAAAGACAATAACCGCCATATTATTGAGCTGATTGAGAAGGCTGCGCAAAAAAATATTTCGCTTGTAGTTACCAATGAAGGGGCTTTATTTTTATTGCCAACTGAAGTCGATTCCACGCTGGAAAAACTGATTCAAATATCCAAAACATATTCGACCGATTTGGTTGTTGGGTATATAATTTACAAAAATAAAAATGAAAAATTTGTTAATAAATCCATCTGGATCAGTAAAGGTGAAATTCTTCAAAATTATCACAAGCAATTCGTACCGCCTGGTGAACCGTCTGTTCATATCGCCGACGAAATAAAACTTTTGCATACTCCTTTCGGCGCGGCATCAATGGCGATCTGCTACGATTTTGACTCCATTTCCATTACAGACGCTCACGGCAAAATTCATTCTTCTCTTGTCGCCTTGCCTTCTTCCGATTGGCGAGGTATTGATCCGGTTCATACACAGATGAGCAGAATTCGAGCCATTGAAAATGGTTATTCCGTTGTGCGATCTGTCAGGGCCGCAGCATCAGAAGTTTATGACGGACTCGGCAGATCAAGAGCCATGAGTCTATGGAAAGAAACAGAAAATGAAATCATGTTGGCGCAAGTTCCGGTTGAACCTGTTTTTACAATTTATAAACTTGCCCCAAACTGGTTTTTATGGTTAAATCTTCTGGGACTATTATTGATAATTTATAAAGTCTGGTTTTCTTCAAGCTCCAGCAGAAATTTTTTACGCCACAGACCGCCGCCATAACCTGTCAGCTTTCCATTTTTTCCAATAACGCGGTGACAGGGAATGATGATGGAAATTCGATTTTCACTATTTGCTTTTGCAATAGCCCGAATTGCTTTTGGTTTACCCGTTTCCATTGCCTGTTTTTCATAGCTCCATGTTTTGCCATACGGTATTTTTTGTAATGTTTGCCAGGCTGAAATTTGAAAATCTGTACCAGGAAATTCAAGAGGAATATCAAATTTTTGCCTTTCTTTTGCAAAATATTCTTTCAGTTGTTGATTTAGCATGTCAAAATATTTGCTTTTGCCAGGAATGAATTCTGCACGCAAAAGTTGTTTTAACCGTTTTAATTGTGTTTCAATCATTTGTTGATTACAAAATTCTAAAAGACACAGTCCTTTGTCCGTTGCAGCGGCAAACATTGGCCCCAGAGGAGTTAAGACTCTTGTTACAGAAAGATTCGCTGATTTTTTACCTGGTGACATTATTATTTTTCTTGAGCGCCTAGGATATTTTGAAAAAATGCTGGTTCACTTTTTTAAACCAACAGGGTATTGTACATTATTTTTACAGCTTTGATAATACCAGTTTTTAAATTATTTAGAAAAATTTGGTCGGGGGTGCCCAGAAAGCAGGGCGGTATCCCGCTTCGTATTGTCAGGGCGAATCAGAATATCCTGAACCTTGATGGATTCGCTGTAAATCGCCGCAGAACCAACGGGAATATGCGTCAGTTCGATGTTTTCTATATTATGGATTACAAGATTTTTCTTCGTTTTCTTCTTGAAGTTTTTTTTTCGATCCACCGCTGGTTTTCTGTCTCTCCTGTTTATCTATTGCGATGGGACATAAATATTTCCCCCTTTGGTTTCTATTTTAGCAACGGAACTTCTGCAGCATTTTTATTGTTGTTTCTTGATCTGGGTTTTAAGCTGGGACACTGCATTATTTACTTTTTTTGCGTTTTGAATTTGCCAAACATTACCGGAGGGTGTGAGTGAATTATATAGGGCATCATGCAGCTTTCCAAATGGTATCCCATTGTCCCGACAGATAGGTTGTTCTAAGTTTTGCAATAGCATTCGCGCCCTCGGTAGTCCATTTCATTCCTGCTTT
>Ga0224495_10002321_pt1 | contig 12466 bp, 4 predicted proteins | sample SF_Jul11_sed_USG_FD_168128 | JGI IMG/M metagenome (GOLD analysis project Ga0224495, IMG submission 168128) | Sediment microbial communities from San Francisco Bay, California, United States - SF_Jul11_sed_USGS_4_1 | ecosystem: Environmental > Aquatic > Marine > Sediment | place: USA: California... | reverse complement strand
TATCAAGATATTATCACTCTAGATGTGATAGGAAATACTTCAACACTCGTTTCATTCGATGTATTGAACGGTTCAAGCTGGATCTATACAGTTGAGTGGAAGGAGTCACTAGGATACTACGAGTTAGTAGTCGAAACTTCAAATCAACCAACTCTTGTTGTAGGTTCAACATATGTACTAAGAATCAGTATGAGCTATGCTTTTACAAGCCCATTCTACGGCTCTGATGATACTTACATATCATTTGAGATTAGAAGTCGTGCCTCCGCACTAGAGAGAGAAACAGCACCAGTACCAACGCCATATCTCGATCAGATACCCTTTACCGTATACTACAGTGACATTGATGATTCATCACCTATCACCTTAGCAACAATCACGATATACAAAGGAGCTACTCCACTAACAAATGGAATTGATTACACCTATTCTCATGTAGGTAGTGGAGTGTATCAGATATATGTTGGAACTACTGCTCTGAATGGATTGGGAGTTACTACGATAACAGTAAATGCCCTCTGGGTGGGTGGTGCACCATATCATGATGATGCATCAATCAATATTGATCTGACAGTCACAAGGCGTTCTACAAATGTGGAGATTGTCACACCACCAAGTCAGACAAACTATCTAGAAGATGTAGTATTTGTGGTATCATTCATTGATTTAGCAACTGGAACAGAGATTGCGGCTACCAAGGATCTTATTCAGATTCTCAATGGGGGGATACCAATTGCTTTTGCTGATTTCTCGTTTACTCAAATCGGCGCAACATTGACCTATGAAATCAGAATCAACTCAGTTGATATTGATGCCAATCTTGTAGTTAATAGAATCCTAACGGTAAGTATTGATTGGCCAGATAGTCCCAACTACTACAAGGATGACTCGACTTCAACAAGTGTCACGACAATAGCAAGGCGAACATACGTATCCATTAATAGACCTGGTAACACTCCCTACGGAGAAAATGCAACGTTCACTTTCACCTTCATCGATTCAACATCTCTACCAGAAGTACTTGTAGGATATTCCGGTGAGATGTTTATTACAACCAACCTCACAGAAAATCCATCACTAAGTTATGAAGTAGCTACACACATATTCACAATTTCCTTCAATACAGAACAATTTGGTAGTGTTGGCCTTGCTGCATTTTACATCAATGTGACTTGGGCAGGTTCGCCGTACTATGCCAATAAGACAATGCAACTTGTGTATGTCACTATCACAATGCGGCAAACACAATTAGACTTCGAGGCACCTGCTCCAACTCCCTATGGAGATATTGTCACCTTTGATATCTTATATCTGGATATCAGCGGGACAACTGACGTAGGAATTCCTGACGCTACTCTCACATTATACTATCTAGGCACTCCGGTACCAGGAGGCAATTATGTAGTCACTCCGAATGGTTTCGGCAATTTCGAGGTTGCATTCGATACAGGATTCTTCTCACAACCAGGATACTACAATCTCAATGTGACTTTTGTGTACACTGGAGGGTACTTTAGAGAAGACGCATCAGCTGTTAGAACTCTCAATGTTCGATACAGAACGACCATTCTATCAGCCAATCCTGTTGGTCAGATAGGCTATGAAACTCAGATCGAGGTCACATTGCTATTCCAAGATATCTTGACCTTAGCAGATATTGATGATACCTTCACATCCTTTGCAATTCTAAACAATACAGGAACTCCATGGGTATATTCAATTACATGGCAACCAGCAACAAGCAGTTACCTATTGGTGATCACCACAGTAGGACAAACTACCCTTACCTTAGGTGACCACTCACTCTGGCTAAACATGAGCTACGCGAATGTAGATCCATTCTACAGATGGGATGATGTCTATGTTGAGTTTACAATCAGAACACGAACCTCAGCACTCGATCTTCAAGAAGCAGCAATACCTGCTCCGTTCCTTGAAAATGCTAGTTTTGTAGTATACTATTGGGATGCAGATGTCACCGAAGGAATTTCAGGAGCTAATTTTATTCTAGAGGTGTCATCAGTACTAACTCCAAACGTAGATTACTTCGTAGTAAGCGGTTTCCCTGGAGTATACACAATCTATGTTGATTCAACTGCTCTTGGATCATTAGGAACATACAATATTAGAGTAACCGCAGTGTGGCCAGGGGGAGCACCATATCATAATAATGCTCAGAGAAACGTTTCAGTAAGTACAACTAATAGACCTGCAGCAGTAGATATCATAGAGCCTCCAAATCAACCGAGATACTTGGACAATTTGACCTTCACATTTGCATATATCGATTCCATCAACGGATTGCAAGTACCAGGAATCACTTCATCTGAAATCAGTATCTACGCAAATGGGACTTTATTGAATCCAGGGGATTATATGTTAACACCTGTTGGTTCAACTTTCATTGTTGCAATCAATTCAACCATTCTTTCAGCAAATCTTGTTAAGGATTTCAGTCTGACAGTATTTGTTGACTGGATTGGTGGATTAAGTCCATTCTACACGGATGATAGTGCATCAATGAAAGTTTCAACAACCCAGCGCATTATCCTCGTCGAACCACAACAGATTGAAACAACACCAGTGCGTGATATTATGAATGTTTCATTCATACTCATAGATGAAGACAACGGAAATCCAGTCTCTGGAGCCATTATTCTGTTCCGGTGTGTAAGTCCATTTAGACCGCTTACTGAAGGAGTCGAATACAATCTCACAGAAGGAACAGGACTCAATGCTGGCATGTATACGATTTCAATTGACTCTAAAGACCTTGTTCGGGGACCAACCGACCTAGGCACTTTCATCTTTGAGCTTGAGGTCCAATGGAATCAGAATGATCAGCCCTTCTACAAAAACAAACTGCCAATTACACTTAGAGGCGCTGTTGACCTTATCTGGGCAAATATGCAGGCAGGAATTCCAACACCATCAGAAGTTCAAATCACAGGCAACGTTTCAATTCTTATCACTCTGACTGATCTTGACCATAATCAAGGTATTAGCCTTTCAACTAGTGTGATAGAAGTACACTACTATGGTACAACCATTATCCCAGCTCCTATGGACATCACATATCTTGGATCTGGCGATTACTTGATAGAATTCAGTACTATCGACCTGAACAACTTTGGCTCTCACTCAGTAAACATCTCTATTAGCTATTATCCGTATACATCTATGATTGTCAATCCTTCATTCAGTGTAACTGAAATCATAACATCTCTACTACCCTTGGAAACACAGATGATTTTGAATTGGACTGAATTGGCATACATTGAAGTGGAATACAATAATGATTTGTACTCCAATCAAACCTCAGGAGCATCATTGAACTGGACATATGGAACTGCATCAGGAGTATTCACAGAGATAGATACCAATGGAATATACTATGCGTATGTCAATACATCGCTCGCGAATTCGGGTACAGGAGTAGTAACAATTCGTGCTGACAAGGACAAGTATCGCTTATCGGTTACGACTGTCACTCTTGTCGTTCTAGCATTGCCCAGTGAACTAGTCATTTCATCACCTTCTCTATCTTTTACAAACTATAGAGGAGATCCTGTTGATGTAGAAATCTACATCATTGATGTGTACAACGGAGGAGTCCGTATCGTATCAGGGATTACGAGTGTCTACATGATATTCGAATCTATGAGATATGATTTGATAATGAATGCAACAGGCCATTGGCTAGGAACACTTCCTTCCAATGCAACCGCAGTTTTGGAACCAGGTCGTATTTACACTGCAAGAGTCTTCGCTGATGCAATAAACTATAATCCTGCAAGTTCAGTCTTTAAGATGGATCTACTAGCAACTAAGACAACAATATATCTTGTTACTCCAACTAGTGATAGAATGGACGCGGTGTACAAAAAGAATGTGACATTCTATCTGAGCTTTAATCAAACACAAACCGGAGAATTCATCGAGAATGCCACAATTTCATGGATAGATTCAGCTTTTGGTATTTATGAGAACTTCACCTACAACTCGACTTCTGGCTTGTGGGAACTGAAATTCGATACATCACGTCTGTCTTTCGGAACATGGGGAATAACCTTCGAGGGTATACCAGGCGATTATAACTTAGCAGCAGATAGGATTGACCTTGTCATTACAATACGCAAGATTAGGACAGAAGTTATTCTTGAATATCCGGGAGTAATATACTGGGGTTGGGTAGGTAATCTCAGATTCTACTACCATGATATCGATTTTGACACAGGCATTTACAATGCCACAGCAGAATTTCAGTGGGGGCCCATCAAGGGTAATGCTACCGATCTTGGAGATGGTTGGTATTCATTCCTTGTCAATACAACTCTCTTGGATACTGGTATCAGGTATAGTGTCATAATTGATTTTGATAAATACAACTACCAAGTCAGCACTGGAATTCTTTCCCTTTTAGTAGAAGAGGTACCTACTGAACTCGATTTATCTACACCGACTGAAAATCAGGTCGATAATCATAGTGACAATTTGGTGATACCGTTCGGTGACTCGATTCCAATCAGTCTCTTCTATAATGATACGGATAATTCGGAGGGATATGTAGGAGGTCTATCTGGAGCGACTATCACAGCGACAATTTTTGGTGGAGGAGTTGTGACAAGTCTCACTTTCGATGTAATAGATCTAGGAAATGGAACATACTATTTTGTGTTCGATTCCAGAGCCATTGAGTTGTTTGAACTACAGCAGTTCATTCCTCAAGCTCTACCTCTCAATCCATTTACAATAAGAATTGAAGTTGAGCTTGCATACAGAGAAGGATTTACCGAGCAGAATGCAATTACCATATTGGTCACAATAATCGAGAGACCAACGACTCTTGAGTTCTACTCTACCAACGTTCAAGATGGTTCAATCTCAATGTTTTATGGACAAGAAATTGAAATTTTGGTCTTCTACCATGAGAGCTGGTTGGGCATTCAAGGTGCTGGAATTACAAATGCAGTGTTTACAGCAACAAGCGAGAGAGCAGTGGTTCAGATCATATCCAATACATCAACCACAGAACCAGGAGTCTATCGCCTATTGATTAGGGTCGATGCACCATTGGTACCTGTTGGCATCGATGATCAAAATGTTGACCTTACAATATCTATTTACCTTGACAACTATGAACAAAAGGAGCTTGAATTAACCGTAATAATACACCCAACAGAACAACAGCGAACAATGGGTACGATAATATCTTTAGCAACACCATCGTTGTTCCTGGTATTCCTCCTAGCAGTTTTATGGACAAGATACTTCAGTATACCTAAACGATTAAGACAAATCAATAGTCAAATTAAGGCGCTCAAAAGAGGGAAGATACCCAAGCCAATTTCTGATACAAAGAGTCGACAGGAACTTATAGCAGATTTGTTCAATGACACATACCAAAAACTCGCAATAACCAGGGCAGCAAGCGATATGCCTGAGGCTTCAATTCCAATCGAGGTTCCAGAGATTAGGGAACTCCTGATTCAGTTATCTATTCTAACTCACCTGAGTCCTGATGAATTTGATGAGTTCAATGCGGATATTTCAAAGATGAAGATGAGTGAACAGGCTGCGTTTGTAAAAGAGGTCATCATGCAAGAGGCTTTACGAGCTGCTCGTGCCCGAGGAAAGACTGTCGAAGAAATCTTAGAGGAAGTTGCAACTCAAGCATCTAGCCGGCTATCAACTTCGGAGGAGGCTGAAACAATCACACCTTCTCCAGATGAAACCGCCAGAGAGCCTACATTACTCATCGAGGATGAGGTTGAAATCGAGGAGCCAGAGCCAACAGCTGAAATACCAAGTGTTGAGGATGAAGGCCCAACCGAGAAATTGAGCCAATTCGAACTTGAAGAGCTCAAGGCAGAGCTCGTCAAGAGAGGAGTGCCTAATCACGAGATTCATATGATTATGGAACAGGCCCGTAATCTTTCGCGGGAGCTAGTCGAGGAGCTTATCAAGAGCCTAGGATTGAAGGATTAGATGAGCTCTGATTTAAGGGCTAGATACACGTGCTAGTCGTGGCAGGCTAGCACACTCTCACTTTTTTCCTGATAGATATTGGCGATAGCCTAGGAATCGATATCCCTGCCGATCTTTCAAATCTTCAAGGAATTCGATAAGATTGTTGAATTTATAGTCATTAGGATGGACACCAATTTGTAAGGCTCCTCCGAGCTCAATCTCGAACATGGCAGCCTCTGTGTTGAGGACTTTCTGACCTTGGCTTATGATTCTCGCGCCTGTGCCATAGACTGTTGAGTCCATAGATTTGTAGATTTGATCTTCAATAACACAATAATCAAGACCTACATCTTTGATAGCTTTCGTGAGCCTATGTGGAGACTCCCACATTGGAGGCACAAATCCAACAGGGCGCTTGCCAAAACCCTGTTTAATCAGGGCAATTCCATCCTTCAGACGAGCTGTAATTTTTTCAGTTGTCAAGTTAGAAAATTCATACGGTACACCAGACTTCGCAAAATGTGAGTATCCATGAAGAGAAATCTCTAGGTCGAGTGAAAGTAAGAATTCACTAAAGTTTGACCCCTTTACAAAGCAATTTGTTTTCTTCATCCTATAGAATGGTGTAATGAGTAACGTCAGGCTTTCAATACCAAGATTAGTAAGAAGGTCGTAGGTATGAATGACATCATCTTCATTTGCAGGAGTTATATCGTGCAGGGAAAGAAGTACTATCATATCCTCTACTTGTACAACTGCTTTCCTCACACCGCATCACCAGAAGTGAGTTCTCTACAATTATATGAAGATTCAATCCTTGAAAACCTATACGGAAAAGGATGAAGATTAGCTTGGCTTACCCCATTGTTTGTAGGCAAGTTCGATGTCCTTATCGGTAATTGTTTTTCGTCCGGTGTGAGCTGTAATCTCGAAAGCTCTTCTTGAAATATACTCACCAATTTCTTCGAGAATATGGGCTAGGCGCTCAGCACCCTTATCGCTCACGCGTCCCGCCCCTGCTCTTCGTATCAATTTGTCTATCGGTGCCACTGGGATAATTCTGTCTTTCTTTGATCTGGGCAAGACCTCTCACACTCCTTCATCTGGGATTAACAGGCCTTATACTTCTGTTCTTAATGCAGATTGATTTAAGAACTTTGTATTACCGGAAAGAATTGGTGCAGTGCCTTTTGACACGACTTGGAGGGTTCTAGTAATTCAAATGGAGCAGAAAAGGGATATTAGGGGAGTTTTTCTGAGGGCTTTTTTCGAAGAATTAGTACTTGCGCTTGTTTCAGCTCTGATTTCAATATTTCATGGTCCATTGTTTCTTCAGCGTCAATAGCTTTCTGAACAGTTGAAGCAACGGCAGGATACTTAGGAGCAAGTTCACAACACTTGATTCCTTCCTCTGCAAACTTGTAGGTTCCTATTTCTTGAGCGGTTCTCAGTATGTCGACCTTATCGTTACCTGCCAACGGCCGCAGAATGGGAAAATCTACTACAGCTTCATCTATCACCCTCAGGTTCGCAGTTGTCTGTGATGCTTGTTCACCAATCATCTCGCCCGTAACAATAGCGTCAGCTCCCTCAATGAGCGCAATCTCACGTGCTATTCGCATCATATTTCTTTTACAGAATAGACATGTCATCTTTTCAGGACCATGTCTGAGTGCATCCTCAAGATCAGGCCAGTGTGGAACAATGTACATCTTGACTGTATGATTATGTATGTAATTAGCTATCACTTGCGCTTGTCGTATAGCAACATCTGTACATTTTTCGTTACAATGAGGAGAATTATCGAAGTAGACAAAGACTGGGATTGCTCCTCGCTTGATAATTTTGAAAGCAGCAACAGGAGAGTCAAGACCTGTAGAGATGGCACACACGACTTTGCCCTGAGACCCAGTTGGCAACCCACCCACACCATTGATGGTCTCAGTAAATATATGTGAAGTATCATCACGAACCTCCACGTATATCGACTGTTCAGGATTCTTCAAATCCACCCTAAGATTCAAGTCAGGGTTGCCTTCAAGCAATCGTTCACCCAAGCGGCCTCGAAGTTCTTGACTAGAATATTCATGCTCACCAATTCTACGGGCACCGACTGCAAACGATAGACCTTGCTTGAAATTTGCCCGAGCAAGGATTTCTGCTGTGTCCAATACATCTCCCAATTCTGATGAAGCTACTACAACCGGAGAAGTTGAAACGACTCCAAAGACTCTTGCTATTATTTCGGCAGCTCTTATCGCTTCTTTAGTATCTACAAAGATGCGGCTGTATTCATTTCGGATTGCAGAGTAAGAAACATCATTTTCATCAAGTGCTGAGCGTATATGCTCAGTCAGCATTTTAGTCATCCGACGGCGTGTCTGTTTCGATTTGATTCCAATCTCTCCAAAACGAATGAGAACAGACGAATACTCGATTTTCAAATGTTAAACACCTTGTAGAAATTAACGCTGGTAGCAACTCTTATGAACTTAGCCAAGTGACCCTTCCACATAATTACTTACAAGCTGCGAGAACATCAGAATTCAGGGCTCTTTGTATAGCCAAGACTTTGCTGCAGGTCGATTGATTGATGAAAATTACTCAACGAACATGGGAACAGTTGGATTTGCCCGTCATTGCAGAACTAACTAGGTCTGCGTATAGAATAGAAGGTCGGGGTGACTATACTCTAGAGCAGATTGAACGTTATCTCAAGAATTTGAATGAGAGATTTCCCATTGAGGTTGCAATGATTGCGGTTGAGGGGGAAAGAACTGCTGGTTGGATTGGCCTTGAAAGAAAAACTAAGAATATCGGCGAGATTGGTCGGTGGCATCCATATGTCTGTGAGTCTTCAAATAGAGATGATATCGCATTAGAACTAATTGAAGAAGTCATGAAATACGCTTCTGCTCATGGCATGAACAGATTGGAAATTGGATTCAATGAAATATCCGACTCTAACTTGAAAGCCTATGAGAATCGTTGTTCATGGCTAAGTGCACTCGGCTGGAATTTGGTCGAAGATACATGTTTCATGACGATGGATTCTTTGGAGGATTATCCTATCTTTACAGTTCCGGAAAAATTTCAGATGCATCCTCTTTTGAGTGTGGATGATAATGAACTATTCAAATGTCACGATGCCGCATTTTCCACAAGTGAAGCTCGGGAGTACTACGATCTATCAAAAGATGAGAAGAAACAACATTTCACCAATCTTTATGATAGGTCCCAAAATATCAATTCGGAAGCATCCATTGTTCTAAAGAACGACAATAATCTAGTAGGTATTTTACTCGTTGTTTCAAGAGATAGTGAGGAACACATTACAGTGCTAGCAGTCCATCCTCATTTCAGAGGAAGAGGATTGGCAAAAGCTATGTTGAGTGCATCACTAAAAGAATTGAGAGAACAAGGAATACAAAATCTCTCAATTGGTGTAGACATTGTAAACACTCCAGCGATACAGCTCTATCAGAAATATGGCTTTCATGTAACATCTAGGCTCTCATTCTTTTCCTGGAAGTCTAAACCAAGATGATTATCATGTTCAATTTTTCCGTATTCTGACAATGACGATGAGAACAACTATTGCAGCTCCAACAGCTGCGAGAGCTATCATGGTTGTCTCGAGAAAGTTACCAGCTATTGTAGTTGTAGAATTTGCTGTTGTGCTCGTCGTGTCTGTAGAACTTTCGGTACTTGTTGTTTCGGTTGTCGTCGAAGTAGTAGATGTACTATCGGTTGATGTTGTAGGCGTTACATTAAGGGGACTTCCAAGAAAATAATCCTTCATCAGAACAAAGATTTCGGTATTATCGATTTCAACTTCGGGCTCAGATTCAGAAAAAACAGAACCGAAACAAAAAAGGGACACAGGAGTATCGGTGTGTGATGCTGCGATCCAATCGACGGTTATATTATTTGATCGTGCTACTCTAAGTGTTTCGTTTTCATTTTGTGTAAGAAGATTTGAAGGGAGATCAGAGCTTAGATTATGACTGACTACTGTTAGACCTCTCGTTTCATGATCAGCGGTCACTAATAGTATCGTATTTGAGTGCTGTTTAACGTAGTCCAGAGCAACCTTCACAGCCTTGTCGAACTCTATTGTTTCCAGAGCGACAATGGTCTTATTCGCAGCATGTGCTGCAATATCAATGAGTCCACCTTCAATCATCAGAAAGAATCCATCTGAATCTTGTGAAAGTAATTCGATTGATTTGCTTGTCATTTCAGAAATCGAAGGCGTGAGGGTATAATTGCGACCAATTTCATAATCCATATAGCCATCTGCAAATAGACCGAAGAGTTTGCCAGTTGCAACTGCTAACATTGATGAACGATTATAGACCACAGAATATCCATTTGATATCATCGAGGCTATTTGAACCGGTGAAAAGTAGGATGCACCACCTCCAAGAATAACATCAACATTTGCCTCCTCGATTAATTGACGGGCAATCTCGGTTCTATAACTACGGTCAAGTACATGTGTTGAAAAAGCAGCTGGAGTTGCATCCACAATGTATGAACTACTTACGATGCCTGTTGATTTATTTAGACTCTGTCCAAATTCAAGTATGCTTTCTAAGGGAGATCCATCAGGAAGGACCCCGATCATTCCGTTGTTTGTCTTGTTACCAGTAGCAAGAGCAGTTCCAGCAGCTGCAGAATCTGTTACGGCAGCGTTTGCACTAGAGGTAGTAACAGATGCATTCCACATTAGCTGTTGCATATTTAGAGAGCTATATTCTCCTACCTCAACCAATTGAGCGAGTTTAATATGTTCAAAACCCATACCATCACCAATCATCAGAATAATACTTGGAGAATCCTCATTCGCTGGCAATGCTTGATTTGATGGCAAGTAGCTGAATACGATTATTGGTGGAAATACTATAATCATCAACATCGATAAAACAAGTAGAAAGCGAGTTAATGAGGCGGTTGCGGTCATGAGATGCTTCCTTAGAAAGACTGGAAAAATCAGATAAAAGCCTTAGGAGGATGAATCCATCTCTTTTGCCCAAAGCCTTCATATCGATGTATCGCAAGCAACTCAATGTTCACTATGAAGATCATTGGAGTTGATGTAGGCGGAACTTTCACAGATATCATCATCATTGACACTTCTTCTGGAATGCAATATGTGCACAAAGTCAATTCAACTCCGGAAAACCAAGAAATGGCAGTACTTCGGGGTATTGAAGAGATCCTGCAAAAGAATAATCTCTCATCTAATGAAATCTCACTAGTTGTCCATGGAACCACTGTAGCAACAAATTCAATGCTTGAGAGAAAAGGTGCTCATGTTGTTCTTTTGACAACTGAAGGACTTGAAGACGTCTTAGAAATTGGAAGACAAAATCGGGAGGATATTTATGATCTCTACGCTCATCGACCAGAACCTTTAGTCAAGAGGGAGGACCGACTTGGAATTCATGAACGTTTAGATTCTATGGGAATACCGATAATTGAACTCACACCTCCAGTTATACAAAAAGCGATTTCACAAATTCAAGAACGTATGCCCGAATCAGTTGCCATCTCTCTTTTGTTTTCATTTCGAAATTCAAGCCACGAAAGAATCCTACTAGAAGAAGTAAAGAAGCAATGCGATATTTATTCGGTGGCATCACATGAAGTCCTACCAGAGTTTAGGGAATTCGAAAGAACATCAACGACAGTTTTAGAGGCATATCTAGGGCCCCTAGTGATTGGATACCTCGAACGCTTGGATGCAGCACTAAAGAAACTCTGTCCCTCAAGCAGATTTACTGTAATGCAATCTAATGGTGGAACCATGCTTGCCTCAGAGGCTAGCGGCAAAGCGGTCGGTCTAGCAATATCTGGTTTAGCTGGAGGCGTGATAGGGGGTTGGCAGATTGCCAAACAAAATAGCGTGACCAAGGCAATCACTCTTGATATGGGGGGTACGAGTTGTGATATTAGTGCAGTTTTGGATGATATTGTAGTCAGGCCAGATAACGAGGTCGCAGGTCATCCTCTGCGGATGCCTTCTGTCGATGTAAAGACTATAGGAGCAGGAGGAGGTAGTATTGCCTGGATTGACGAGGCCGGCATTCTTCACGTGGGCCCACAGAGCGCAGGTGCGGTTCCGGGACCCGCAGCCTATCAAAAGGGAGGAAAGAGCGCTACAGTAACTGATGCCAACCTGCTTCTAGGCAGATTAAATGCTGAATATTTTCTAGGTGGAAATGTGAAGTTGAATATTAGGGCTGCTAGAAATGCGGTAGGTAGCATTGCGAAAAATCTAGGTATGTCAATTAAAGAGGCAGCCCTCGGGATAATTAGAATTTCAACTGCTAATATGGTGCAGGCGATTCATGAAGTTACAGTGGAACGAGGGAGTGATCCACGGCAATTTGTGTTGGTACCTTTTGGAGGCGCTGGCCCGACACAAAGCGTGGATATTGCTGAAGCACTTGATATCGACCTCATTCTCGTGCCCCCACATCCAGGGATT
>Ga0224495_10002320_pt1 | contig 12469 bp, 10 predicted proteins | sample SF_Jul11_sed_USG_FD_168128 | JGI IMG/M metagenome (GOLD analysis project Ga0224495, IMG submission 168128) | Sediment microbial communities from San Francisco Bay, California, United States - SF_Jul11_sed_USGS_4_1 | ecosystem: Environmental > Aquatic > Marine > Sediment | place: USA: California... | reverse complement strand
GCAAAGCATTGGCGCCTCAAAATAATTTTTTTCAGCATTGCCGAAAACTCACGCTGTTCCATAAGTGTGTTCCTTTCGAATAAAGTTTTAATTAGAGTTGACCTGATGTGATAAAAAGGTGGGTGGAGGTATTTCGCAGGTATTCCGCTGTCGGGAAAAGGTATTTCAGGGAAAATCTTCCCGGAAAACCATAATTTGAAATTCAGTTCTAACTACATGGAGAAATCTTGCCGAATCCGACACAGGATTGGCCTGTTTTGCGAGAACAGCTTATTTCCTAACCTGTTCTTATATGAATCGCAGTTTCTGGAGCATCACTATTTTCCATGTTTCGTAAAACACAGAGTCGTTATCAATGGATCAAGAGCACACAGGGTGCTGAGCGATTTTATGCCAAAAGGCAGTTTATTGTTTGAAATTATAGAATTGTGATGGAAAATGCCTTTAAAAGAAAACAACTGATTTACTCGAACAGTAAATCAGTTGATTCTTTATAAGTGGTAAATACGGATAATCAATGTGGTAAGGTTGAATTTCAGGACCAAATCCTGAAAGGTAAATTGATATGTTGTAAAAACTAATCGCTCAGTAAAATGCAAAAATCAATTGAGCGATTAAAAAAACTGCCCGGTCTGAAAAAGTGACCGGGCAGTTACAAGTTTAAACAAAATCGCCTGTTTCTTATTTATTATCGAGATTTTCTTCTGATCAGCAGTCCGCCCAGTCCGAACAATACAAGTGTTGCGGGTTCGGGAGTAACCTGCATTCTAATGATTCCTCTTGCTTCGCCAACAATGCTAATACCCCCATCTGGAGAGTAAGGATATGGACTCCATGCGGCCCTTAACCTGTAATAGTCATCAACTGCCAGCGTGGCAGGATCGTCCGGCAAAGTAGGCTCCAGTTGTGGATTTGAAACATAAACAGTAAACCACCAATAGAGTGATTCTCCTGCATTGATGTGTTGTACATCCCATATTTTCTCTGTTACAAGTTCCAAAGGATCAAGTGAAAAGAATACTTCTTCTGAAGTAAAGTCCGGGAGTATTTTTACACGAGGAACCATGTCGCAATCTTCACTGCTGGAAAAATGCCCGCGAAACGTAAATTCATAGATGGATGTGTCGCCTCGTTCAATAATGACCGGTGGCTCACCATATTGTGTACTGCCGTATGAACTCGGGGTCAAGCCAACGGATATGCTTGCATTTGCTTTTTGATTTACACACAAAACAACTCCTGCGAAAATAAAAATTGACGATACAAATAAACTTTTCTTTTTCATTATTTCACTCCTATAAATTTGTGTTTTCTAATCTAGGGTGTCCCCTCAAGCCAATTGCCGCAAAAAATCACGAGATCCTCAATGTCAATGCTTCCACGTTCATTCAAATTAGTTTCCGAATATGTAATTCCATCATTTTCAAATATGTATGCTGCACCGACTCCTATATAACCACTTCTTTTCGAAGATGCCCCCACGACAACTGAATTGCCGGAAATATCAACGGCACCGCCAAAACTGTCGCCATTTGCAGGGTCGGATGCATTAAGCTTGGCAAGCTGTACACCTGTTGTAACATCAAACAAGTAGACTGAACCTGAATTGTCACTACCATCGTCATCGCCAGTGGCTCCAACTATAGCAACATTTCCACTGATTCCTACAGAACCGCCAAAATGATCCTCTGCTGCTGCATCAGAAGCCGTAATCTTAGCAATCTGTGTACCTGTCGTAACATCAAACAGGTATGCCGAACCGGAATTGCTTCCATTATCATCGTTATTGGGTGCCCCAACAATTGCAATGCTGCCATCCATTCCCACAGAATATCCAAACGAATCCTCAGCAGCCGCATCTGAGGCTGTGAGTTTTGCAATCTGAGTACCAGTCGTTACATCAAACAAATATGCCGAGCCGGAATAGTCGCCATCATCATCATCCCATGGAGCTCCAATAATGGTCGTATTTCCATCTATGGCAACCGAATCGCCGAATTCATCATTCACGGCTGGGTCAGATGCAGTAAGTTTAGCAATCTGATCGCCCGTTGTAATGTCGAATAGATATGCCGAGCCAGAGCGACTACCGCCATCGTCATCACCATTTGCCCCCACAATCATAATATTATTATTGATCGCTAAGGAACAACCGAAAAAATCATTTGCATTTGCATCATTAGCAGTGAATTTATCAAGCAGTGTGCCAGTTGCTGCATCAAACAAGTATACTGCGCCGGAAAAGTCATTAATCCCAACTGCCCCTACAATTGCTAAGTGGCCTTCAATCGCAACTGAATGGCCGAACCTGTCGCTTGAAGATACATCAGGACCGGCAGTAATTAAGGCGATCTGAGTTTTCGTTGTTAAATCAAATAAGCGGGCCGAGCCGTTATGAAGTGCGTGGGCTGCATCCTGATAACTCGTTCCAATGATAGCAATATCTCCGTCAATCCCAACTGAACGGCCAAAGTAATTTTGCATACAACAACCCGTAAACTTGGCAGTTTGCTCGGGCAAAAGCCCATTTGAAGGCGACATCCAATCCCTGGCAAATACTGCAAAATCTTCTAAATTGACACCATAACTGCCCGTAAAATCTCCAGGTATATCGTGCTGCCAATGTAATATTGGATAGCCAATCTGATATGGCTTACGCCAATAATCCTCAGTACCGTTATCGGTTTCATCCACGAAATCCCACCCGGCATTGATAAAGGTATCATCGGTTTGCATTTGTACCGTTGTTTTAGGTGTACCTATGCCATTATCAGGCCCACCTGTATCTATGTCCCAAAAGCAGTTAGCAACACTGGAACCTGTACCGCTATTTTCACCTGCTAATCCACCGACATTGCTGGATGAATTTCCGTTGGCTACACTGCCAGTTGCATAACAGTTACTGACACTGCTAAGCTTGCCGCTTGTCACAACCGTGCTTATTCCAACCAGACCTCCGAGCCAATCGGTGTTATATGTACCTGCAACACTGCCTCCGGCATAACAATCCGTTATGCTGCCGTGTACATTTACGCCGGCCATCCCGCCAATAAAGCCGGATCCGTCTCCCGCCGAGACATTGACACTTGAATAACAAGAACTCACAAGGCCCTCAGTATTCTGGCCTATGAGCCCGCCAACATAACCTGTATAACTTCCTGTCACACTTCCTGTCGTATAGCAATGAGTGAGCACACCGAGATTATTTCCACATAGCCCACCGATATAGTAAGTTGCTTCACCTTCTCCATCACTGGTTATATTAATATTTTCCACACCAAGATTCATTACCTGACCTTCTGCTGCTATTTGCCCGAACAGACCAAGGTAGCTATTTTTCACGCCAGCCGAATCAATTGTAAGATTGGATATTGTGTAATCATTACCATTCAATACGCCGGCAAAAGTAACGCCGTCAAATGTTTGTGCGTTTGTATTGTCCGTATCCGGTGCTATAACAGCAGTTGTATATGTCCCCGCCAAGTCGATATCACAAACCAGTTTCGTATAAACACCACTTGCCCAGTAAGTTGCAGCATTTGCCGGATTTGAAAACACATCAAAATCTGCCTTAGATGCGATTACATAAGGGTTCTCCAGTGTACCGCTGCCGCCAAGAGCAAAGCATGTCGAAGGAAGTGCAACTGTTATCAGGCATGCAAAAAATATACTTGAAGATAAAAAGGCTGAATATTTAAGCATCTGTTTTTTTAACATTGATGTCTTTCTTTTGAATGAATTAGATTTATAGAAACAACCGATCCAATGCCTTTTTGACATCCGGCATCATGACATCCGCATAAACCTGGGTCGTCGTAATTTTTGAATGCCCCAATTGTTTTTGAACCAGTCGGAGATTCCAGTCGCTGGCCTTCAGAAGGAAACAGGCGTAGGTGTGGCGTAAGCAATGTATAGCATAGGATGAATCAAGGCATGCTCTTTTTGCACACCGCTTAAACACCTTTTGAATGGCTCGTGTTGTCATGTGATTTCCTGTGTTACTTGAGACCATGAGCGGATCATCATGTTCAATGGACTCACCCAGTTCTTGCTTCCACTTGAAATATTCTTTACAGTGCTTTCTGAATGGTCCAGTAAAGTAAACCAACCTTTTCTTATTCCCTTTGCCTTTCCTGACAAAAATCGAACATATCTTGTCATCTAAAAATACATCGCCGCACTTAAGGGCTGCCACTTCCATCACCCTAAGGCCCGTTGATAAAACCAGATGGATAATGAAGTAGTCACGTATGGCAACTTTCCCGCCTTTTGTCTGGGCGGATTGGGCTCGGTGCTTGGCAATATTGAGAAGTCGATTTGCCTCTTCCTTCCTTAAATACTTACCCGGCTCCAAAACCCAGTTTTTCGATCTCATGCTTTTTCAGTCATTTTTCCGTCCTTTCATAAATGGTATGTTCCATGAACGTTTTGGAACAGCAAAGACGGCCTTAAATACTTTTGGGCGAAGAAGATACGACGAGACCGGGAGTGGTGAGGAAAAAGAAGAACCCTCCTCGAAACAGCCCCGGAAAGAGTCTGTAGAAGACCTGAAAAATGGCTTAAATATCGCTGTTATCGACGAAAATTTGTGAAAAAAATTTTGAAAAGTGCATAAAAAAAGGTTCAGAATTCATACCAATTCTGAACCTTTCTGCGATTCATTATATAAGTCTCATCCTAAAAAATCAAGATATTAGCTCAAAATCGGCATTTTTCGATTCAACAATTCGCCGTCTGCGACGCTTTATAGTGTGAGTCGGTTGCCTTATATGGTGACTTATTGCCAAGAAAACAGACTCAATCAGATTCGGATGGTGTTTGTATGGATGCAAATCACTTTCAAAATGAGGATCATGAGAAGAATTTGGCTGTCACCCACGGGGACGGAGTTTGTGATGAGGAAGTCAGTATATGGAAAAAACCCAGTATTATCCCGGGATCAAGCGGTATATCGCCTCAAGGATATCCGATCCTGACGACGCAGAGGATCTGGCTCAATCCGTCTTTTTAGAGTTCTATCAAAGCAATCATAACGGCGAAAACCCGGAACCGTATCTTTTCGGAATTGCCAGAAATCTCATTGCTGCCTATTACCATCAAAAGAATAAACAGCAGGTTTTTCCGTTAAATTCAAAAATTGCTGATGACATAGCGTTTTCAGATTATGCCGGCAGTTCCAGGACCCGGGCTCTGGTTGAAGAAATCGAGACAGCGGTTTTTGAGCTACCACCGAAGCCAAGGGAAGCTGTCGAATTGAGGTTGATGAATGATCTCGACTACACTGAAGCTGCTTTCAAAGCTAAGTGTTCAGTCAAAAATTTCTATGTTCGTTTTCACAATGGGCTAAAAATTCTCAAAAAAAATCTTGCTCCTAAGGTGCTGAAAAAAAAAGACTTACCGAAAAAGCGCCAAAAAACTTAGATTTTTTCAAATTTGCAATCTTAAAAATGCCCCCTTTTTTTCCACTACCTATATGAAGGGGAGGTTTTTTCCTTCGGTAATTTGATAAATAATAGCAGAAAGATTTATGGATTGTAAACAGACACAAATATTGTTAGCACCCTATATCCTTGGGGATTTGGACGATGATCTTCTGCGTTGCAGCCAGTTACAGGATCACCTGCGTGGTTGTTCTGAATGTACTGAAATGTATGAAGGTTTTCAAGCGACCATTGGGTTTGTCCTGGAGCATAAGGCTGAATTTGCTCAGGCATTCAAAAAAGCAAGAGCAAGGGACGAAGAAAATGCTGTTTTGGAAGCTCTCACAGAAAGATACTCAACAAGAAGAGGTCTGTTTATCAAGATTTCGGCGGTTGCAGCCTGTTTGGTGCTTGGCTTTGGGTTGTTTTTTGCCGTAAATCATTTCGGGAAATCCCAGATTAGTTCATCCCCTGTTGCATCCAGCCAACAACAGAATCCAGTGAAAATTGAACTTATTGGAAATGGCACAATAGAAAACATCCCCGCAGGACAGATAATCACAGCATCAGACGAACTCAAAACACTCCGGATCAATGGCAATCGGCAAATGGTTTTGAATATTGGAACAGAGTTATCTATCGAGCCTTACAATCTTGGCTGCGTGGTTAAGCTCGATAAAGGGGAAATCTATACCGAAGTCGAGCATGACGGCAAACCATTTATGGTTGAAACGTTGCACGGTCGAGCGGTGATTACAGGAACTACCTTCAATATCAAAGCCAATCACAACAAAATGGGTTTGGCTGTTGTAGAAGGTTCGGTCCTGTTTGAGTCTGAAAAAGGTAGCGTCAATGTCGATGGTGGTTATGAATCCTCAATTATGGGAAGAATGGAGCCGACAAGGCCAGTGGCTTGTAATGTTTTAGATATTTGCAGATGGGCTAAAAGAGATGAAATAAATAAAGCGATTCACACAAATCCGCCAGATATTTATTTCACGAAGATGCTGGATTTACCTGTCAATTTTATACCATACCGTGATCTGGAAAAGATTGACTTTGAATCTTGGATTGATGAGCATCGCGAATGGTTTGAGCGGGAGTTTCCGTGGACGAAGAGGATGCAAGGTCTGCTGGCTCAAGAGGGAACAGAAGTTGATACGATTAATCTATTGATTGAATCAGGGGATTTATGGCGGTTTGACTGGCCGGAATATAGCCGACAGAGAATTTTATCTGGGGATACAGAGATTATCCAGAGGATGGCAAGTCAATATGGGGTTGAAATTGACGAGTTGATTTCAGGAGGGACTTTACTTCAAGCTAAGCAAAGTTCGAATACCGAAGCATTCGAAAGATGGTTAAATGCAATTGATAAAGACAATGACAATGTGGCTTTGGTCTCGTTTCATGCTGCCGCATTTCTGGTTAACACTCGATCTATAGCGTGGTATGCAGTTAACAATGATAAAGTTCAGGTGCAGGACAGAGAACAGGTTTTGGATTTATTGACGGAGCAGGTCAAGACTGTTTCAAATATTCTTGAGGTGCTAAATCAGTTGCTTCTAGTCGATAGGGGTAAAACGGTTTGTTCAACGGCTCAATATGATGAGTACATTAGGAAGATTAATGATGATATTTCGTTGATGATGGAAATTGAAGAAAAGTTAACGACATGTACTGTTGATGAGCTTAGCTTTCACTGAATATCAATTTAAGTTGGAATGGAATATATTAAGCAATGAGTTACTTACAGAAAGGATTGCCGTGGATGAAACTATATTATTACAAGTGTATTAACCAAATAAGGGGAATATCTGAGGCACATAGTTATAGCTATATGAATTCGTGTTTTATAATATTATTTTGTGTTCTCTTAAATAATATAGCCCTTGCTATTCCTGTCGGTGGGAAAAAAGACCTATTTCTAGCAGACAAAAGCCCTAAAGCATTGGCCTTCCGTGAGGCATCGAAGCAGGCACGTGAAGAATACGCTCGTTTGGATCCTTTGCCAGAAGGATTAAATGGTGAAGAGCAACGAAAGCGAGTAATTGAAAAATTTGAGAACGCCGTTGAAATTATGCCGGAGGCCCCTCCTGCTCCTGAATTGTTATTAAAAATCGCTAGTCTCTGGAATAGCCCAGCTGTTGCTCCAGAAGAACCAGACAAAGCAATCGAAGTATACAAGCGAATTACTGATAGTTATCCCAAAGCTCATAAGGCCATACTTAAATCGTTTTCAGGCTTATCATATTCATATTGCTTAAAACAAGAATATGACAAAGCTGCTGATTGGGCAGAAGCTATTCTGAAATACGAACTTCCTTCTAATTCTGAAAAAGAGTTGGTAGATTTTTATGAAAATTTAAGACAGGAAACTCTTCGAAATCTTGCGAGTTATAATGCGGCCGTATTAGGATTTTATATTGTTGATGGTGAATTTGTTTCTCATGGAGTGGATATTAGAGAGGTGCAAGATGAAGCAATAGAAAGCATGGATCGAGATAATAATTATGGAAAAGGAAACATCATTGCTTCCAACAAAGACTCTAAGGTGAAAAACCACGTCTCTATTACAGCAAAAGATAATACGGTTCAAAAATCTGATAGTGCCAGTCTGCCAATATGCACTTTGGGCTCTTCAGGTGAGCGTACAGCATATTTTTCATTTTATAAAATTTTTATACCATCAATTATATTATCGATTGCAGGTGGAATTTACGTTTTCATGGTATTTAAGAAAAGAAGCCATCTAAACAAAGATACAGCCTGAGATAAGAGGATGATAACATTCTGAAAGGAGGGATGCAACATGAGATTATGAAAACGAATCAATTGGTGATAACGATAGAATAAAAATGTATTTTTTGAAAAACAAAGAAAGGAAATAAAAATGAAATCTAAGATTGTATTTTTGGCAACCATTAGTTTTGTGATGTGTGCGACGCTTAATGTATTTGCTACTGATTCTTGTGGCGTCCCTGATGGTGATATCGATGTTCCATCTGGCAATATCGCCAATAAGTCCGCCAATCATTGGGTAACTCCTATTGGAGCTGATTCAACTTGGAGCGCGATTAATCTGAATGACGACGATTGGGACACCGCAACATGTCAGTGTAAAGACGACGTCATTCCTAATCCAAGCGGGATAAAATGGGTTTCAACTTATTTAACAAATGCAAATATGCTAGGTACATCAAAAACATTAACTGCTGACAATGCAACACATACTGGTGTGGGCGTCTATCTCCAGCTTGATGACGCTGGGAATTATATTAACGATGGTGGATTCACACAGGTTGCATCTCAAACTGTAGATATTGTCAAACCGGACAAAGAAACCTCTGCGATAGTCGAGCCCAGCTCATGCAGTGCTTATGATCCAGATTATCCGTATGGGGATAGCAATCTATGGAAGGGCACGGTTGCTTATGGCGCTTATGGATTAGATTTTAGCCATTGCCAAGTAACTGAGAATGGCTGGAATGGATTCACTACTAATGGATGCAACCTTGCTCCTCCCCAAGTCGGTGATGGTACAGTTTGGCTTGATATTGATGGCTCAAATACATGGGAAGCGGATAACGTATCAACATGTAGATGTGTAAACACATATTTTCCGAGTGGTTGTACATCTGTAGAGTCCACAAGATGGTATATTCGTGTATCAGGAACTGGATACTCAGAGCTTTACCATGAACCTACCTATACAGCTACGGTCCCTAGCGGAGGATATTTTGCTGACATGACTGTGACAAGGTCTTCACTTTGAATTCTGTTTGATCCATAACTAACTCGGCACAACAATCTCAACTGTGGTCGGGGATATGTTGTGCCGAATTAGTTTTGTGTTGAAATACATCTCCACCAAATATTGGAAGACATCAAAATATGAAACTTTTGAGTGGCATAATTGTCTTTGCTTTTGCATTATGTATAGTGACAAATTCCTTAGCAAGATCGAAGTCAAGCTTAGTTAAAAATGTCTACATCCCTGAAAGATCAAAATATGCGGAGCTTAGCTTGGAAAATACAGGGAGAGCAGAAGTTTCCGAACAATCTGGAAGCAAAGAAAAAACTTATGTGCTCCATTTAGACTCTGAGAGTATGATTAACATTGTAGCATTGTTGTGGAAGCAGTATCATATACGCGTATGTGTTGAAGACTTGGGATATGACATAAAAAAAGACGTAATAACAGTTCAAGATGAAGTGAGCTTGCTTCACAAAAAAAGGGAGAGAGTCCCACTGTCATCAAGAGAAAATCTTAGACTTCAGTTGGCAGAAGATTTATTAAATAGTGACAATTCTCCTGGCATGATATTTGACGTTGCATGTGAAAGATATAGCGGTATTGTATCAGGCGACACCAGTGATGAAATAATGACTCAAATAACAGCGAACACATCTTATCTGTGGAAAAAGAAAAATGGAACATATGTAATATTCCCTCGAATGAAGTCTATCCTTTCTTATAACGTAACTCTGGACGCATCTCAGAAAGCATTGAGCATAGTTGTCGAGGACATACTTAGTCAGGCCCCAAAGGGTTATAATATTAGTTTTCTAGAAAAACGTGAAACTTCCAAAGCACCGCGTTTAGAACATGCAAAAGTAACCAAACTGCATTTAATAAATACACCTGCTATTGATGCATTATCTCGTGCCTGTGAAGCTGCGGGACGTGACTTTGTATGGACGTTAGGAGGATATAATAACCACCGTATTATTAGTTTGAATGTTCTGCCCCGAAAAACTGACAAAGATGGTAACATGCTGGATGAAAAGTGATGAAAAAGACCGATATGAATGACGGACTTAAATATACTTCGCTTGTTGTATTAATTACAGCAATGATAGTCTATTCAGGTTGTACTAAACCAAATAGAAATAATCCAAATCATATCCCTGACATCGATATTGAGTTGTTTACAATGCCCATGTGTCCTTATGGAGCAGAGGCCCTAAAGAATATTCTCGATATTGCTAAAAACACAAACAAGATTTCACTTCATGTGTACTATATCGCAGAAACTACTGGCGAGGAAAATAATCTATCATTGCAAAGTTTTCAAAGCCTTCATGGGGCAGATGAGGTTTTGGCTGGAATTATTGCAGTTGTTGTTGAAAATTTTTTTCCTGAAAAATATATGTCATTTTTAGAGAATTCAGTTTTATATCCGGAAAAGAGATGGGAAGAATGGGCTGACTTTACAAGATCGGAATTAGAGATGTTGGCGGCATCTCTACAAACGGAAGACGCACTTTATCTATATGCTGAGAATATTTCCGAATCTCAGAAGAAAAGTATAAAGCGATCTCCCACCATTTTTATAAATGGTGAAAAGTATGAAGCTTCAGCCCAAAAAGACTATTTGAAAAGAGCGGTCTGTCATATTTCTTCAGGAGAAAACCTCATATTACCAGCTTGTCAGAATGTGCCTGAATGTGTTAGTAATTCAGAATGCCATGCAATAGAAGGTGCCCTTGGTGTATGTGAGGATGGGAAATGTGTTAATGTATTTGAGCCCCCTATAACCCTTACCATTCTGTCATCGGAACTAATTGATCCAATTCATTTAGAACAAACCGAGAAAAAATTGAAAAAATTAGTGCCATCTATTATAGAAAATGCTACTGTATATATAGGGAGTGATTACGGAAAAACCCTTGCAAAAGAATTAGGTGTACACACATTACCTGTATTTATATTTGGACCTAATGTGGAGTCATGTATTAATTATAAATCTTTGCTGAAACTTGGTCTTAAAAAATCTCCTGAAGAGATATTTATTTTAGAGGGAACTCCATTAGCACATCCATTTCGATCTTACGGAAAAATATATTATGATCCCAATAGTCGTGTCGTTTACGATTTACCTTTAGATGTCCAAGCATCCGCCTTGCACGCAGTAGGTAAAATCCAAGAAGCAGAAATATTATATGAGAGTCATATAGAGGAGAATCCCGATGATGTCCGTGCAATGATGAACCTTGGCACATTGTTCGCAGAAAATGGCAACTTGGGCTTGGCCATGGAATATTATAAAAGAGTAATTAAAATTAAGCCCGATTACAGATTAGTTTATGAGAATTTGCGGAGATTATGTGAACAACTTGATGATAAAAAGTGTGAAGTATATGCGTTGATAGAAAATGGGTGGGAATTATATAACCAAAATAGCTATAAAGAAAGTATTACACAATTTCAGGCAGCTCTTAACATTGACAACGCAGCTTCAGGTGCCTTAGTAGGTATTGGACGTGCATATATGGATTTAGGGTATTATGAAGAGGCAAGGGAATATATTGAACGTGCAGAATATTATGAACCGGATGATTCCCAAATAACAAATATACTTGCTGGAATACTATATCGAACAGGCAGATACTCAGAAGCGATAAATAAATATCAAGTTGCAGCAGGGCTCGACTATGATAATGTCACTATTCAAATTAATTTAGCAAAAGCTTTGCAAACTATCGGGGATAATAAAACAGCGATTAAATCGTTAGAAAATGCATCTGAAAAATGCAAAGCTGATCCGGAATTTATTGCTAAATTGGTAGAACTTTACTGTGAAGTAAAAGAATATGGCAGTGCCATGGAAACTGGAAATAACTTTTTGGATTCAAATCCCGGATCAGTTGACCTTCTTTATTGGACAGCAATTGCAGAAATGCAGATAGGTCTAATTGACTCTGCAAGAAATAAGCTGATTAATGCGGCCAGTATAACAGGTGAAAATATTGAACTCACATTCCAGTTAGCAGAAGCCTTTGTTGAATTAGGAATGAAAACCTATGCATTAGAAATGATAAATAAAATATTAGATATTTTCCCTGGGCATGGACCATCACATGCCTATTATTCACTTCTTGTTAGTGATAATATAACATTAGCTTTAGATCATGCAGAGCTAGTGCCGTTTCCAGTAATAGAGTTTCGTGATTTTTCATAAGGGTTATGCTGCTTTCTTATGACGACGATAGGTTTTCCAATCTTGGATACTGATATTACGTTTGCGATTTCGCCACGACAGGTA
>Ga0224495_10002319_pt1 | contig 12471 bp, 11 predicted proteins | sample SF_Jul11_sed_USG_FD_168128 | JGI IMG/M metagenome (GOLD analysis project Ga0224495, IMG submission 168128) | Sediment microbial communities from San Francisco Bay, California, United States - SF_Jul11_sed_USGS_4_1 | ecosystem: Environmental > Aquatic > Marine > Sediment | place: USA: California... | reverse complement strand
TGTGGTGCCTATACCGGAAAATTCAAGGGCCGTAATGTTCGAGAACAGATGCTAGCGCTGTAAGGCCGCCTCGACTTCATTGCGTTTTTCCTTGCCGACCAGCAGTTCGGCAAGGTGGAGCGCGAAATCCATCGCGGTACCCGGGCCGCGCGAGGTGATGATTTTCCCGTCATCGACGATTGCGGTTGTTTGCACGGTTACCTTATCGAAGGGCGTGAGCGCGCCGGGAAAGCTGGTGGCTTTTTTCCCGTCCAGCAAACCGGCGGTGGCAAGCACCGATGGGGCAGCGCAAATCGCGGCGACATATTTGTCTTCCTGCGCCATGCCGCTTACCAGTTTCAAAACGCGGGTATCAGCTTTCAGGTGGTTGGTGCCGGGTTGACCACCCGGCAGAACCACGATGTCATAGCTATGCGTCAATGCTTCATCCAGGGTGGTGTCCGGAGTGATCAAGACGCCACGGCTGCCGCGCAACGATCCGGCTGTCAGGCCTGCCAGAGTAACCGTTACACTGGCGCGGCGCAGGATGTTGACGATAGTGATGGCTTCCAGTTCTTCACTGCCATCGGCAAAAACGATCAGTGCTGTTTTCATGGGCTCACCTGCAGAGTTGATTATGGGGTTGGCGAATACAATTTACTGTCATTGGTACGACATGACAAGTTAGTGATGATGGTGCTATTCAATAGTTGACGCGTGCATTGCATTGGCAACGACTTCATGTGTCAGGTGCGGGGCGAACAGTGATATGAAATCGTAGGTGTATCCGCGCAGATATTCATTTTTTCGGATCGCAATCCGGGTGATGTTCGGCTTGAACAGATTGCGTGTATCAATCATGCGCAGGTGACGGTCCCGATCCGGGATGAATGCCATATCGGCCAGTATTCCAATGCCGAGGCCCAACTCTACATAGGTCTTGATCACATCGGCATCGATAGCGGTCAAGGCAATGTTGGGCTCGATCCCCGCTGCTGCAAACGCCTCGTTGATTTTTCCGCGACCGGCAAAGGCAAAATCGTATGTAATGATCGGGTACTCCGCGATCATTTTCAGCGTAATTTTCTTTTCATCGAGCAGCGGATGTTTGGGTGGAACCACCAGGCAATGATGCCACTCGTAACAGGGTAGGGTGATCAGGTCGTCATACAGTGCCAGGCTTTCGGTCGCTATGCCCACGTTGGCTTCTCCGTTCAATAACTGCTCGGCGATCTGAGTCGGGTTGCCCTGGTGCAAACCGAGTTTTACGCCGGGATAACGCTTCATGAATTGCTTGACCACAGGGGGGAGGGCATAGCGTGCCTGGGTATGGGTGGTGGCAATGGTCAGGTTGCCGCTGTCCTGTGCCTGAAATTCCTCTGCCGCCTGCTTGATGTTTTCCATGTCGTGCAGCATGCGCTGGGCGATTTCCAGCACGGCCTTGCCGGGCTCCGTAACGGCGACGATGCGCTTGCCGTTACGCACAAAAATCTCGATGCCCAATTCGTCCTCCAGAAGCTTGATCTGCTTGCTGATGCCGGGCTGGGAGGTATACAGCGCATTCGCCGCATCTGAAATTTTCAATCCGCGACGCACGATCTCGTTGAGGTAGCGCAATTGCTGCAGATTCATGATTTATCACCTTATATTAATTAGCTATAAGATACTAACATAAAAGTATTTTGGAATATAAGGGCTGACACCTAGAATCTGCGTCATCGAAATTTTTGGCGCTAAAGCATGGACTGGATGTACACATTATCCGGATTTCTGGTCGGGTTGATCGTCGGAGTTACCGGTGTGGGTGGTGGCTCCCTGATGACGCCGTTGCTGGTGCTGGTGTTCGGCGTTTCCCCGGCCACCGCAGTGGGCACTGACCTGTTGTATGCCTCGCTGACCAAATCATTGGGTGGCTGGGTGCATAGTCGCAAGGGATCGGTGGACTGGAAGGTGGCAGGGTTGCTGAGTCTGGGAAGTTTCCCGGCGGCAATATTCACGATTGCATTGCTGAAGCTCCTTGCGCTGGATGAAAGCACGTTGAGCAGCCTGGTAACGAGCGTATTGAGCTTTGCCTTGCTGGCCACTGCATCGGCACTTTTGTTGAAGGACTGGATAAAAAAGATTGCCCGTCGCGAGGATGGCACGGTGTACGAATTGCACCATCGCCATTTGCCAGCGGCAACGATTGTTACCGGGGTGGTTGTCGGTGTACTGGTGGCAATCTCGTCTATCGGTGCCGGTGTGCTGGGTACGGTGGCGCTGCTGTTCCTGTATCCGCGCATGTCTGCGACGAAGGTGGTGGGGACCGACATCGTTCACGCCGTGCCGTTGACTGCGATAGCCGGGATGGGTCATCTGGCACTGGGCACGGTGGATCTGGTGTTGCTGGGAAGTTTGCTGCTGGGGTCGCTGCCCGGAATTTATATCGGTAGCCATCTGAGTGCCAGGGTACCAGAGAAAGTGTTACGCCCGTTGCTGGCAAGCATGCTGTTGATCATAGGCACAAGGATAGTGCTGTACTAGAGGAAAATGAAATGAAAGCAAATGCACAGGATATCAATGCACTGAATATTTCCGATCTCGAGGAAATAGATCGTTTTGAGCAGGCAATCGAGACTTTCAATGCCGGTGGAATCGACCCGGACCGGTTTACCGCGGTGCGCTTGCAGCAGGGGGTATACGGCCAGCGCCAGCATGGCGTGAACATGATACGCATCAAGATACCCGGCGGGCGCCTGACGGCAGACCAGCTGGTTGCGGTTGCCGATATCACCGAGAATTATTCCCAGCGCGGCATTGCGCATGTGACCACACGCCAGGCAATCCAGATTCACTTCATTCCACTGGCGGAAATGCCGGACGCGATGCGCCGCCTGGCCGAAGTCGGCATGACTTCACGCGAGGCATGCGGCAATGCGGTGCGCAACATGACGGCTTGCGGACTCTCCGGCGTGTGCCCGCGCGAGCATGTGGATGTTTCTGCCCATGTAAATGGCGCGACCACGCATTTCTTGCGCAACCCGCTCAACCAGCAACTGCCGCGTAAATTCAAGATGAGTTTTTCTGCGTGCGAGTCGGATTGCGCGCAGTCGTTATTGCATGACGCGGGGGTAATCGCGCGACTGAAAGACGGTCAGCATGGCTTTATGGTGAAGGCCGGTGGAGGTCTTGGGCACAAGCCGCGCGAATCAATTGTGGTCGAGGATTTTATTCCCGAGAGTGAATTGATGTTCTCACTTGAAGCGCTGGTGACCTTGCACAACAAGTACTCGGATCGCACCAAGCGCGCCAAGTCGCGCATCAAGTTTCTGGTGGAAAAATTCGGTGTGGACGGATTTCTGGAAAAATACCGCGAGGAATTCAATCGCACCAAACAGGCGCTGGCAGACCTGCCCTACCCGACGGGGGAATGGCGCGCACAATCCGGCAGCGAATTGCCGGGGCCGGGTGCGCCGCGCAAACTGTTTGCCCAGCGCCAACCTGGATTATTCGTGTTGCCAGTCGCGTTGCCGATAGGCGAAGCGACTCCCGAACAGTTGCACGGGCTGGCGGCCTTGTTGCGCGAAACCGGTTTGAACGAGATACACACCACCCAGGACCAGAATCTTGCGATCCTGAATGTGCCCGAAAGCAAACTGGCCATGTTGCGCGGCGGTTTGGTCGTGCTGGGTTTGCGTGAGCCGATCACCGGCGACGACGTGGTTGCATGCCCGGGTACGTCTACCTGCCGCCTTGGCATCACTGCCAGCACACTGATGGCACCTGAACTTTCAGGTGGTGCCCACGATTTGCGCATCCGTGTTTCCGGTTGCCATAACGGTTGCGCGCAGCCAGAGACAGGCGATATCGGCATCTACGGCGAGGGCAAGCGCATGCACGGAAAGCTGGTGCCGCACTACCAGATGTACTTTGCCGGCAACGGCGCGGAAGGCGGCGCACTGGCGTTGAAGGGGCCGTCGTTACCGGTAGCGCGCATCAAGAAAGCGATCGCACGCGTACAGCAGGTGCATGCCGAAAGCGGTGAGAAAAATTTCTTTGCCTGGGCGCGCGAGCGTGAGGCTGACTATTTCAAGCAGTTGCTGGCCGACCTGTCCGAAGTCAACGCAAATGACCTGCATATGGTGATGCGCGACTATGGCGAAACTGCGGACTTCCGCGTACTGAATCTCGGCGGCGGGGAATGCGCCGGCGCGACACAGGTGATGATAGGTGCGAATTTCTTCGAGGCTGCACATGAGCGCGAGTACCGCAACGCGTTGGTGTTCCAGCGCAAATACGATGATGCGGCGCAATGCAACCAGGCGATCCTGCGCCTGATCGGTTCGGGCCTGGCGCAACTTCTGGGTGGTGTGCGACAGGATGATCTGGAGGAACTTGGTGTACAACTCAAGCAACTGGTTCCCGGAGAGATCGCAGACGGGTTTGAGAAGGTTGTTGCGACATTGGCAATAGACGGCGAATTTACCGCTGAAGAACTGGAGCCGGTCAGTGCGGCAGTCGATGGCTGGACAGTCAAGGTAGCGGCCTATGCGACAGAACAGGACTCGCAACTCGACCTGACAGAAGCGGCCGATGGCCTGCTGGTATAGGAGACTGACATGCAAAACAAAATCAACCAGGCAATTGCGGTGTTGCAACGTGCAGTGAACGAATACTCACCAGTTTGCTTTGCGAACAGCCTGGGTGCCGAGGACATGGTGCTGACCGACATCATCGCGAAGAATAATCTGGATATCCAGATGTTCAGCCTGGATACCGGTCGCCTGCCCAAGGAAACCTACGACCTGATGCAGGAAGTGCCCGATCGCTACGGTGTGCCATTTAATGTCTATTTTCCCGACAGTCAGCTGGTTGAGGAATACGTTGCCCGGAATGGCATCAACGGTTTTTATGGCAGTGCAGAAACCCGCAAGGGATGCTGCTATGCGCGCAAGGTAGAGCCGCTGCGTCGTGCTTTGTGCGGCAAGGGCGCATGGATCACCGGTTTGCGCCGCGACCAGGCCGTGACACGCGGTGCGCTGGAAGTATCGACTTACGATGCCGATTTCGGACTGCAGAAATTAAACCCGTTGCTGGACTGGTCACATAAAGAAGTATGGAAATATATCCGCGAAAACGATGTTCCATATAACAAGCTGCACGACCAGTTTTACCCTAGTCTGGGTTGTGCTCCCTGCACGCGATCAATCACCCCGGGCGAAGATATTCGTGCCGGCAGATGGTGGTGGGAAAACCCCGAGGATAAAGAGTGCGGGTTGCATGTGAAGCAATCTGCTCCAGTAGCGCATGGGTTCGGAGTACAGAAAACGCAGACGGGATCACGGGACGAGAGCAGGCAGGAAGTAACCGCTTAATCGTGGAGAAAGAACAATATGAAACTGGTAGAGAATAATATGCAAAAACACACCTTCACCCACCTGGACGCGCTGGAAAGCGAGTCGATCCACATCATGCGCGAGGTCGCAGCGGAGTGCAAAAATCCGGCCCTGCTGTTCTCAGGCGGCAAGGATTCCATCGTGATGCTGCGTTTGGCGGAAAAAGCATTCCGCCCGTGCAAGTTTCCGTTTCCGCTGGTACATATCGACACCGAGCACAACTTTCCCGAGGTGATCGCCACACGCGACAAACTGGCTGCCGATCTGGGTGAGCGACTCATCGTGCGTTCGCTTGAGGATTCGATCAAGCGCGGTAGCATCGTCATCAAGGACGAGAGCAAGCCGCGCAACCCCTACCAGTCGGTGACGCTACTGGAGACGATCGAGGAATTTGGCTTCGATGCCTGCATGGGCGGTGCGCGCCGCGACGAGGAGAAGGCACGCGCCAAGGAACGCATCTTTTCGTTTCGCGATGAATTCGGCCAGTGGGATCCTAAAAACCAGCGCCCTGAATTGTGGGATGTCTACAATACCCGCGTGCATGCCGGCGAGAACATCCGGGTGTTTCCGATCAGTAACTGGACCGAGATGGACATCTGGGAGTATATCGGTCGCGAGAATCTGCACATTCCAGAAATCTACTACGCACACGAGCGCGAAGTGATCCGCCGTGGCGGTAACGTGATTCCGGTATCTCACCTGGTGCAACCTAAGTCGGGCGAGAAGGTCGAGGTTGTGTCGGTTCGCTTCCGTACCGTCGGCGACATGACCTGTACCGCGCCGGTAGAGTCAACTGCTCGCACAGTAGATGAGATCATTGCCGAAACTGCGACGACAAGGATCACCGAACGCGGTGCGACCCGGATGGACGACCAGACTTCCGAAGCATCAATGGAATTGAGAAAAAAAGAGGGTTACTTCTGATGGATACTTCGACACAACTGTTACGTTTCATTACCGCAGGCAGCGTGGACGACGGCAAAAGCACGCTGATCGGCCGCCTGCTGCACGACTCGAAGTCCATCTTCGAGGACCAGTTTTCGGCGATTTCGAAAACGAGTGAAAAGCGCGGCATGGGTGCGGTCGACCTGTCGCTGCTCACCGACGGCCTGCAGGCCGAGCGCGAGCAGGGTATTACTATCGACGTAGCCTACCGTTACTTCGCCACGCCGAAGCGCAAGTTCATCATCGGCGATACGCCCGGGCATGAGCAATACACGCGCAACATGGTGACGGCTGCCTCGACCGCGAACCTGGTTGTCATCCTGATCGACGCGCGCAAGGGCGTGCTGACGCAGACGCGCCGCCACAGTTACCTCGCCAGCCTGGTCGGGGTGCCGCACGTGGTTCTGGCAGTAAACAAGATGGACATGGTGGATTACTCGAAGCAGCGTTTCGAAGAGATCGTTGGAGAGTACAAGCGCTTCGCCGCGCAACTCAACCTGCACGACGTGCACTGCATCCCGCTGTCGGCGCTGAACGGCGACATGGTGGTGGATCGCGGGGACAAGCTGGATTGGTACAAGGGACCGGCATTGCTGGAGTTGCTCGAAACCATCGAGATCGACCATGACGTGAATACCGAAGACTTCCGCTTTCCGGTGCAGTGGGTATGCCGCCCGCAGACCGATGAGCATCATGATTTCAGAGGTTACATGGGGCGCATCGAGTCGGGCGAGATCTCGGTCGGCGATGAAATAACCGTCCTGCCTAACGGACGCAGCACGAAGGTCAAGGAGATCGTCACTTACGAGGGCAGCTTGCAAACCGCCTATGCACCGCAGTCGGTCACGCTGACACTGGCAGATGAAATCGACATTTCGCGTGGTGACATGTTCGTCAAATCCAGCGCACACCCGCCACGTGTGGAAAAGGAATTCGAGGCAATGCTGTGCTGGTTGTCCGAATCGCCGCTGGACAAGAGCCGCAAGTATCTGGTGAAGCACACTACGCGTACCGCAAAATGCCTGTTCTCGCGCCTGGATTATCGGGTCGATGTGAACACGCTGGAACAGCACGCGACCGGCCAGATCAGTATGAACGACATCGCACGCGTTAGCCTCAAGACCCAGTTGCCGCTGGTGATCGACTCATACGCTGTTGACCACGGCACTGGCAGCTTTATCGTGATTGATGAGGCGACGAACAATACGGTGGCAGCGGGGATGATTGCCTGAGACGGGGCTGAGTTTTCAGGTGGACTTTGCAGGGGAGAGGTGTAAGCTTGACTCTGTGCGGGCTTGCAGGATGCGTGGAGCGATGTTCAATCCACCCCGCCGCGCTAAAGGTGACTTGGAGCTAATTACAAAGGAGAGCGAAAATGTCGACTTCACATTATGAAAAATCTGATGGAGATCCAAATTTAGTACCGCGTGAACTTGTATATGTGGCTGTATTTATCCTTATCGGAATAATCTTTGCAGTTATGCTGTTGACAGGGTCTCTTTTTTAGCTAACGCAGGTTTGTACGATGGGTTGAATGCAGCGATACCCTTCAATTGCCGGATGTATCCAACAAAGGGTATCGCGATGCTCAAATCATTCTACTGTGCTGGCTTCCTTAATCGCCACTGGTCATTGATGAATACAAAATTGACCACGGCACTGGCAGCTTTATCGTGATCGAAGGGGTGACGAATAATACGGTCGCAACGGGGATGATAGCTTGATGACGGATGAAAATTATTCTGCTTCGTGTAAATCAAATAAACGGGAACCCAAGTTCCCGTTTATTTTTGATAATTAGTGAAACCTATTTTGTCGCTACAGCTACTTTCATGCGTTGTACTAAGACAATCCCTAACAAGCCCAAAGCGAGTAGTGCAACAGTCATAGGTTCGGGGATATTGGTTGTGGTCACCAAGCCGGATTCGGTGAACGGCGTTCCAAAAACATTTCCTCGGCTGTCTGCTCCATAAGCAATCGCAAATGTGCCGATTGGGAGGTTAGCCAAAGCAATATCAAGGGTGTCGTGCGCACTCAATGAGCCGGTATCCAGAGCATAAGTATAGATACCGAAATTGGTTGCCGTAATTCCAAGAATCGCTGCGTCCCAAGCGCTCCAATTTGTAAAGCTGTTTGAAAAGTTGGGTGCCGACAGACCGGCAACGGTATAGGCTTCCTGACCGGCAGTCATCAGCCCTTGAAAAACGGCTGAGCCAACGTTCACTGAGGCAGCTCCGGGATACAGGGTTGCTGGACCTACAGTAGTGCCATTTAAAGCTGTTCCCGAAGCTGTATCGTTGGCCGCGCCCAAGATCAAATATACGGGATTGATCAGATCGGAAGCACCTCCGGAATTCTGGTAGATAGACAGAGTATCCCCAATGGCGTTTACCTCGCCGTTATATAAAGGGCAGCCGCCTGTTGCACACGGGGTTCCGTATCCTGAGCCGATATGCAATGTTGATACGGCAGAAGCTTGTACACTTGCCAACATTCCCACCAAGCCCAGAACCAGTATTGTAAGATTGCGGTAGTTTTTCATTTTGCTTGCCTCCTAAGAGCAGATCATCCCTGCTTACATTGCTGCATAATTCAGGCCACCTTTAAGTAATATTATATTAATCAATGCATTAGTTAATTTTAAGGTGGATTGAGTGTGAAGAAAATAAGGAAAGTGTAAATATTTTCGACACTATTTCGAATATTCTTTTAAGCGCTTTCCTGACTTGGATAGCTTGATGATTTGTTGGGTCTTGGGTGTGGTGAAATCATGAGTCATATATCAATGTACTTCACGCATTTTATGTAACTGTTGTGAGTGCGACATTTAACGCATCAATTTCCATAAGGCATGGAGAGCGAGGAACATGCCGCTATAATGGCTTATCGTCTTTTGTAGATCGCCTATGTACCTGAGCTACTTCGGCCTTGCCGAAGCCCCATTCTCCATCGCACCCGACCCGCGCTATCTCTACATGAGCCAGCGCCATCAGGAGGCGCTTGCGCACCTGCTGTACGGCGTGAATGCGGGCGGTGGGTTTGTGTTGCTCACGGGCGAGGTGGGTGCGGGCAAGACCACGGTGTGCCGCTGTTTTTTGGAGCAAATCCCGGAATCATGCGATGTAGCCTACATCTTTAACCCGAAGCTAACGGTGCCGGAGCTGCTTTCGACGATCTGTGCGGAATTCGGTATCGACTGTCCAGCCGGCAATTCCAGTGTGAAGGTCTATATCGATTGCATTAACGCCTATTTGCTTGCCGCACATGCGAAAGGCAGGCATACCGTGCTGATCATCGACGAGGCGCAGAACCTTTCCCCAGACGTGCTGGAGCAGTTACGGCTGCTGACAAACCTTGAGACGAACGAGCGCAAGCTGTTGCAGATCATCCTGCTTGGACAGCCAGAACTGGCGGAGATGGTGGCGCAACCCGAGTTGCGGCAACTCGCCCAGCGGGTTATCGCGCGTTTTCACCTTGGGCCGCTGGGCAAGCATGAGGTTTCCGCTTATGTGCAGCACCGTCTCGGTGTGGCAGGTGCGCAGCGAAATATATTTCCCGATACCCTGACGGGCAGGTTATTCCAGCTGAGTGGTGGCGTTCCTCGCATCATAAATGTGCTGTGCGACCGTGCCTTGCTGGGTGCCTATACGCAGAATAAAGAAAAGGTTGATCGTGTGACCCTTAAACAGGCGGCACATGAGGTGTTCGACAACCCGGCAGCGAAACCGAGCAGCCTGTTGCGACCACTGTTGTTGGGTTTGTTACTGGCGACCTCTGTTTTTGTTGCTGTTCGTTACCAGGCAACTGAACAGGAAATTACGCCCAAACAAAACGTCGCAGGGAAAGTACTGGTACCGAAGCCGGTTGTCGTTGTACCCGAAATTCCGGATACACCAACAATTTCCGATGAGTTGGTCTGGCCGGAGACGATCCCCGTTTCTCAAAGCGAAGAGCTAGCCTACGCTGGATTATTAAAAGTATGGGGTACTGAATACCGGCGACCGGAGCAAGGAGGGGGCAAGCTTTGCCAACAGGCCGAGTTGGCAGGCTTGCATTGCTATGTAGCCCGCGGCTGGCTGGAGGATTTGCGAGAGTTGGATATGCCCGCCATTTTGCAGATGCAGGATAAACAGGGCGAAAGATTCGATGCGACGCTTGTCGGGCTGGATGAGGAATCTGCCACTTTTGCCATTGGTGAGAAGATTGTAACAGTTTCGCTCGCCGTTTTTGGTGTGCAATGGTCCGGCCACTACACGTTGTTGTGGCGCAAACTGCCTTTGATGAGCAAGAAAATGCGCCCGGGGGATTACGGTCCCGATGTGGCCTGGCTTGGCAAGCAGTTATCCATGCTGGAAGGTAAGGAAGACAAGCCCCAGGGGTTGCTGTTCGATGTGCCATTGATGAAGCAGATTAAAAGGTTTCAGCTTGAGCACGGGTTGAAACCTGACGGGACGGTGGGACCGCAGACCATGATGTACTTGAGTAGTATGCTGGATGAACCCGGCCCGAGGTTGCTCAAGGCATTCGTAGCGGAGTAAGCATGTCTTATATCCTCGATGCACTCAAGAAATCAGACCAGCAGCGCCAGCGCGGTGCAACGCCTACATTGCAAGCAGCGCAGGTCACTGTAGCAGCACCAAAACGTCCTGTGGTGTTTTACTACAGCACACTTGTGGTCGTGTTGATTGGTGTTGGAGTTGCGATAGGCTGGTGGGGTCCTTGGCAAACGGAGACGGCCACGGTTATGGTTGAACCGGTTGCCGCCGCTTTACCTGAATCTGTTTCGAGTCAGAACGCACCGCCGCCGAGAACCACCAATGCGGCTCCTGTCAAAACGGCACAGGTACCTTTGCCAACAGTCCGGAAAGTGGTTTCATTGAATGAATTGCCTTCTGAGGTCCAGCGCGAGATTCCCGGGTTGGTGATTCAGCTTCACGCGTATTCGAGCAACCCTGCCGAACGACTGGTCAGTATCAATTCCATCAGACTGCGCGAGGGCGGTTCACTAATGCTGGGGCTCCGACTGGAGGAAATTACGCCTGACGGGATGATATTCAGCTACAAGGGTTACCGCTTCAAGCACGGTACTCGGTAGCTCGGGCAATCCGGCTGCGCCGGGTGGGTGTTGTGTGCTATCTTTCACCACATTAACCCGGATACATTTCCCTTTAATGCCATGAGCCTGTTAGCCCTGATTACCGCACTGTTGCTGGAGCAGCTTCACCCGCTTTCCTCCCGTAAATATCTGTATGGCTGGCTGGCCGAATACGCCGATTACTTTCAGCGCCAGTTCAATGCTGGTGCACACAGCCATGGCAAGATCGCATGGGTACTGGCGGTGGTGCCGATACTGGTTGGTGTTGCCACGCTGTATTGTGTTCTGGATGGAATACACCCCTTCGTCGCTCTGGTTTTCAATGTGCTGGTGCTGTATCTCACGATGGGCTTTCGTCAGTTCAGTCATTATTTCACCGGCATCCATAAGGCATTGCTGGATGAAAGGCTGGAAGAAGCCTGTGGCATGCTTACCAGGTGGCGGGGGATTTCTTCGCACGAACTGAATAAGGATGAGGTCGCCCGGTTGGCTATCGAGGAAGCGTTGCTTGCTTCACACCATCATGTGTTCGGCGTGATCGCCTGGTTTGTGTTCACGATGATGATTGGCCTTGGGCCGGTTGGTGCGGTGCTGTACCGTCTGGTACTGTTCCTCAATGCGCGCTGGGGTGAGCAGGAGGACGGTGAATCAGGGAAATTTGGCGAGTTTGCACATATGGCATTTCGTGTTTTGGAATGGTTGCCCCTGCGTATGACCGCGATGACTTTTGCGATCGTCGGCAATTTTGAGGATACCGTGTACTGCTGGCGAACTCAGGCAACGGGTTGGCCGGACAAGGAGGCGGGAATATTGTTGGCTAGCGGAGCGGGTGCGCTGGGTGTGCGTCTGGGTATGCCGATTCCGGAAGGCGGCTTGCCTTTCGACAGGCCCGAGTTGGGTGTCGGCGACGATGCCGATGTCGATTTCATGCAAAGCGCGGTCGGGCTGGTTTGGCGCTCAGTTGTGTTTTGGATGATATTGCTGACTTTACTTACACTGGCCAGTATATTGGGTTGAATGTTTTTGGAAATGGATTCAACCTGCCAAATTCTCAGGGTTAGTGTTCTGAGGAACTAA
>Ga0224495_10002318_pt1 | contig 12471 bp, 10 predicted proteins | sample SF_Jul11_sed_USG_FD_168128 | JGI IMG/M metagenome (GOLD analysis project Ga0224495, IMG submission 168128) | Sediment microbial communities from San Francisco Bay, California, United States - SF_Jul11_sed_USGS_4_1 | ecosystem: Environmental > Aquatic > Marine > Sediment | place: USA: California... | reverse complement strand
TACTTTAATGGCAAGATTGTGCTGTTTGTGATAGTCAAAAAATAATGTTTCGGCGCATCGTTTTCCTTCATCATAGCACGAGCGCGGACCAACTGGATTTACCCTGCCCCAGTATGACTCTGTCTGTGGGTGTACCTCCGGATCTCCATAGACTTCGCTTGTGGAGGCCTGTAAGATTCGAATTTTAAGTCTTTTAGCAAGCCCGAGCATATTGATCGAGCCAATAACCGAGGTTTTGGTGGTTTGGATGGGGTCATGCTGATAATGAATTGGACTGGCCGGACACGCCAAATTGTAGATCTCGTCAACCTCTACATATAATGGAAAATTTATATCATGTCGAATCAATTCAAACCTGTGGTCGTCCATTAAGTGCATAATATTCTTCTTGCTGCCGGTAAAAAAATTATCTACACAAACCACCTCGTGTCCTTCTCCAAGCAATCTCTCGCATAAGTGGCTACCCACAAATCCTGCGCCGCCGGTGATTAAAATTCGTTTTGTCATGTTCATACTTCCTTTTTAATTTCTCTGAAAATCAAATTCCTCTTCTGGAACCAGTCTCAACAATTTTTCTGTCCGAAAAAAGCGGATCATCTCTTCGGCTGCCTGCATCTCCATCTCTTTTCGGCAATCGTATGAACATGAACCCATATGTTGTGTTAGTATAACATTTTCCAGTTTATTTAAATTTCCCTGGTATGGTTCTTTTGTAAATACGTCAATAGCTGCGCCTTCAAGCCGGTTGTTTTTTAAAGCCTCGTACAGATCATCTTCGTTAAGAATTCCGCCGCGCGCTGTATTGATTATCACCGTATCTGGCTTCATGGTATTTATTTCTTTGGAGGAAATCATGTTTCTGGTCTGCCCGGTCAATGGTGTATGAATCGTAATCATATTCGCCTGCAAATAAATTTCTGACTTTTCCACAGCTCTTATGTTTAGACCTTTTTGCTGCAGATCTCTGATTTTATCCGAACGATCCCGAATATCATTGACAAGGATTTCAGCCGGTTGAAAGGGAAGCAAGTATTCTGCAACTGCACTGCCTACCCGCCCAAAACCAATGATACCAATAACCGATTTTCCAATGCGCTTGCCATAATGTCGCTGCCACAACCCCTCCCGAATTTCCCGATCTGCCTGGCATAACTTTCTACTCAGGGAAATCATCAAACCCACGGTCATTTCAACGACCGCCGGAGTTACTGCGTCTGGCGTGTAACTTACGGCAATATTTTTTTGCCTGCAAATTTCCAAGGGTACATTATCCAGACCAATACCTACTCTGGAAATCATTTTCAGGGATGCGCTTTGCTCAATTAGTTTCCTTATGTTTTCTGTTCCGGCAATAATTCCGTCGCATTGCCCGGCAAGTTCTGCAACCTCACTTTCATGGAGTTTGCGGTTCCGGTCATTATAAATAATGCTCCACCCTGTGTCCTCAAGAAGCTTTTTTACCGATGCATCTTCCCGGCCAAATGGATAAACCGAAACAAATATTTTAACGATCAATTTGACACCGCGCAATAACGGGGGGTTACGCGGCAACCATGTGCCGCGCAAGGGGGGCTCCCCCTTTATCATTTTTTTCAGCCCGTCTTGTCAAGTCTGGATTCTATTTGAAGCTGCGCAATTTCCTGACTCAACATATCATACTCCTGCATTTTTTTATGCAAAAAGTTTTTTGTCAGTTTTGCTTTTTCCTCAATCCCTGAGGGCGTTAAATTGTACAAATATGCAAGCTTGTTTTTGGAGTTTTTAAAATTCTGGACTTTAATCCAGCCTTTTGCCATGAGCGCGTTCAGACAAAAGTTTACCTTGCCCAGACTCAGGTTCATTTTGCCTGCGAGTTCGCGCTGACTGAGCTCAGGGTTTTCTCCGAGCGCCTTTAAAATTTTGTAATGTATTTCTTCTTCAAGCATTCTGGATAATAAAATAGCACGGACAAACGCTTGCGTTTATCTTTACCCTATAATCACAGGTCGAAAAGTTGCAGCCGAAACATGCAATTTTTCTTATGTCTTTTTCAAGAGATCATTTCTGCGCCCAGATCGATCATTTGAGTTTGCCCCATCAGTTCTACTCCTACGCGTACTCTTTTTTTTCTTGCATTTATTTTAAGTATAATGGCTTCAAGTCCGGCCAGCGGCCCGCCAATAATTTGAATTTTATCGCCGACTTTTTTATACTGCGAAAACTGCACAATTTCATTTTCACTGGCAATTTCCAGAAACAAACTTATTTCATGATTTTGAATGGGCAAAATCTCGTCTGACCCAATGGATTTTGCCCCCCTGTACATACCCACCACTTTTAGCAAAGCGGCCGATGAAAAGGTTTCATTGATTTTTCGGGCAATATCGAGAGCCTCGCGGTAAATAAGGCGCGAACTGCTTTGAATAAAAATATATCCCGGAAACAATGCCTTGATTTCCATATGCGTTTTCCCGGATCTGCGAATTTCCAGCTCCCGCCTTGGGAAAAAAGTCTGATAATGCGCATACAAGCCCTGCAGCTTTTCCCGAACGATACCTTCTTTTCCGCTTACGCATTGTACGGCATACCAGTTTGACATATCTTGCATCCATGCGTTCAACAGGTGAACGCATGGCCACTAAAATGCAGCCTGATACTGCGTCAAGTTTTTAGGGAAGGGAAAATTTCTTCCCGCTGTAAGATGAAGCCTGTTAAAGCGGAGCTTTCCATCCGATTACCGTCTTTTTTTTGCCATTTTTTATTATCGAGATTAATCCAGATGGCAATCGACTTTTTATCGGGATCTATTATCCAGTATTCTTTAACCCCATTGAACAAGTAACGCTCTGCTTTCGCCCCGAGATCGCGCGCCTGTGTTGCCTCCGATAAAATTTCTGCAACAATATCCGGGACGCCATGTATATGCCCTTTAATAATGCCGTAATTTTCTTTTAATACGACGGTTATATCCGGACGTAATACGTCTCCGCCATCAGGAAGAAAAATATCTACTTCGCTAATCGCTTTTCCTGCATCACGATCTATAAAAAATGCTCTCAGGCAATAGCCCAGATTAATTTGACACTCCCCGTGGCTGGAAAAAGGACTCGGACTCATATACAAAACTCCATCTATCATCTCATATTTAAAACCATCTTCTTCCAGATCCAGATATTCTTCTCGAGTGACCTTTCTACCCTCGTACATGGGTTTGTTTTGAATGGCTGTAAATGGCATGGGTGAATATTATGACAACAAACAGGGTTTGTCAATGAAAAAATCCATTAAAATATACGCGGATACTTACATCTGACTTAAATAACCGTCTTTCATAAAATAACGTCTGCCGGCGGCGGCGGCCAGATCCTGTTCATGGGTTACAACAAGCACCGTCAGGTCTCTGGATTTCTGCAAATCTTCCAGAACCTGAATAAATATTTTTTTGTTGTGGCTGTCCAGATTTCCTGTGGGTTCATCGGCAAGAACAATGTCTGGTTCCGGCGCTACTGCCCGCGCAACGGCAACTCTCTGGCTTTCGCCCCCCGACAATTGCGAAGGGTAGTGATTGGCTCTTTCTTTTAACCCGACCTTGCTTAATATTTCCATGGCCTTTTGCTTTGCCGCCTGATTTTTTATGCCGCGCATCAATAAAGGAATCATCACATTTTCCATGGCCGTAAAATCGGGCATTAAATAATGACTTTGAAAAATAAATCCTATGTGATTTTTCCTGTACTCATGAATTTTGCCTTCCCGGGAATAATCTTCCAGATTTTTCCCGTTGATGGTTATGGTGCCGCTGTCAGGCAAAAGGATGGCGCCCAGAATGCTTAAAAAAGTACTCTTGCCGGCTCCGCTGGCGCCCTGAATGGAAACAAAGTCTCCTCGCGCCAACTCCATGTTGATGTCATGAATCACGTTTACCGTGACTTCCCCATCCCGATAGCTTTTTTTTATATTCTTTACGCTTAATATTGAATTCATGTATCCGAAGACCTGATTATTTCTGCCGGTTGCAATTTTCCCGCTGCCCACGCCGGAATCAGGGCAGCCATCCCCGCCAAAAAAATCGCCAGCACGGCCAGAGGATGCAGCAAACTTGCATCGATGGAAACCGGCATATGATCAAAATAATAAACATCGCGCGGCATGAGCTCGACTTTTACCCAGTAGCAGGCGCTGACATGCTCACAGTAAAAACTGCCGAGGGTATTGGCAATTTTTTCGAGTGTTCCGATGAGCCATTCCAGTCTCATGGAAAGAAAAATGCCAAAAGCAACCCCAAAGATCGTTCCAACCAGTCCGGATAAAAAACCAATCATGGTAAAGACAATCAATATCTCCTGGTCAGATGCGCCCAGAGCCTTTAAGATTCCAATGTCTTTTCTTTTTGAACGAATTACATTGGATGTAGAAACAATAATGCCTACAAGAGCCGCGATTATAAACAAAAAGACAATTACGGTCATAATAATCTTTTCCCATTTAAGCGCGGAAAATAAATTGCGATGTTCCTGTTCAATTGAGCGCGGGGAAAAATCATACGGTAAAATTTTGTATAGTTCCAGCATAACTTTTTTCAGGTCACTAAACTTTGTCAGTTTTACAGCAAGTTGCTGAACCGTGTCGCCGGTACCAAACAAACCCTGAGCCGTGGGTAGCGACAACAAAATGACTCTGGAATCGTATTGATAATTTCCCGATGCAAAAAATCCGGAAATCGTATACGACTTCATGCCAGGCTCAACGCCTACCCTTGTTGTAAATTGCCCTTTGGGTACAATCAGCTGGATGTAATCACCCACATGCAGATCCAGAAGAGTACCAAGCTCCTTGCCCACGAGACAATAATCTCCCTTTGGAACACCTTTGAGATTTGTCGGCTCAACATTTTTTGGAAAATCATTCGGGAGGACATACCTTGTTTTATTGGTTATATCTTCGGCGTACTCAACGCCTCTTATGAGAACCTGGTCAATTTGATCATCTTTGCGTATCAGCGCAGGACTTTGAATCATCCCGGACACATTGGAGACAAGGTCTCCCAGATTTGCCTTGATCGTGGAACGCCAGTCTTTCCAGTCGTCGATTTTTCCGGGTCCTTTTCTGGTTTCTATGATAATATGCGGGTCAAACTTGAAAATGCTTTCCCTGATCTGCTGCTGAAAACCATTAAAAACCGACAGCACAACCACCAGCAGCGAACACCCGATAAATACCCCGATAAATGATAGCCACGCATTGGAGCTGAAAATCTTGTTGCCGCGCCCGCCCAGATAGCGCTTTATTAAAAATATGTAGAAGTGCATGATAGTTATCAACCAGCCTCTTTTTTGGATAGAGCCGGACAAGATATTTTTAACAAGGGCGTTTCGCCGCCCCAAAAACACGTCAGTCTAAATCATTCTGATTGAATTTCGAGTTCTGCACCCCTGAAGCATTGCGAAAACCTGAACTCATTTACCATGGACTGTAAATAATTCCGCGAGCCCGCAAAACCTGTTTAATTCTGGCATATACATTTATAAACTCGTCGTCCTGCTTAAAAACAAGATCGGCGTCTATTTTCTCCCGGGCCGAATCTAAAAAACTGATAACCTCAATAAAATCCGGATTTACCATTGCTTCAATGAGTCCTATATCGTCTTTTGTCAGACCTTCTATCGGCGCAATTACAATCATTCCAGCGTCCAGAAAAATATGGATCATCTCGCCCAGCCGCCGCAAATGTTCTTTCTGGTTTTTGGCCGGTATTGCAGCATTGTCGATATCGGCGTCCAGACCGCTGGCAATGCTTTCCAGACCAATGTAATATACGATCTTGCCGTCTTCAAAAAGAGACTTTTCGAGATTTACTGCAAAATTATTTAACTCGCTTTCGCTGGATCCTGTCAACAGCAACAAGGCCGCTTTCTGGTTGTACTTTTCGGCGCGCTCGCCGCAGGTAATTTTGCTTTTTAACCAGCGGGAATTGCGCTGCTGCACAATATTTCGCACCCAGGTTTGCTTGTCGGGCAGGTTTTCCCGAATGATACCTCCTCCGCTGATTTCAAAATTATCGATAATGACAAACCTGCCAAGCGGCGCTATTTCTTCGGCTACATCAAAGGCTACAGGCTTTTTAAACTTTAAAATACATTCGCCGACATCGTGCTTTTCAATTTGTGATTTGCTGACGTATTGCAGCGTTGAAGCGTCTACAATCCTGTGAATGTCTTCAAGAACGGCCGACGCTTTGGTGGTTCCCAGTTTAACAAAATACTCCCGGTTTTTCTCCATTGGGTGATGGCCCAGCCAGAAAATGCTCACGAGAATTCTTGTTGTCATCCTTGGAGGGGGTTCCGATTTTTTAGCCGCAACCTCGCCGCGCGTAATATAAATTTGTTCCGAGAGCGTAAATCCCGTGGCATATCCGGCTTCAGCGGCAAAGCTTTGCGGCTCATTAAAGGCCTCAAAAGATTTTATTGTGCTTTTCTTCCCGCTTGGATAAAAAATAATCTCATCGCCAACGACAACTTTTCCGCTTTCGATGGTTCCGGCAATAATTCTGCGGCTGTCGCCGTAACCCGTAAACTTGTAAACATCCTGAACGGGCATCCGGAAAGGAAGCTCTGAAAGAGATTTTTTCTTTTGAAATGAGTCTAGCGCTTCCAGTACAGTATTGCCTGCATACCATTTCATGCGGGCGCTTTTATTGGAAATATTATCGCCCTGCATTCCGCTTACGGGAATAAATTCCTTGGGATCAATTTTAACTTCCTTTAAAAAGTTTTGATACTCTGAAACTATTGCATTAAATTTTTCTTCCGAAAAATTGATTAAATCCATTTTATTGATTACAACGGCAACCTGGGTGATTCCGAGCAGAGACAACATGTAGCCATGCCGCCGCGAATTTTCCTGTATGCCTTCCCCTGCATCAATGACCAGCAACGCGGCTTCGGCGCGCGCGGCTCCGGTAATCATATTGCGCAAAAATTCAATATGGCCTGGAGCATCCAGAATTATATAGTGACGTTTTTTTGTTTTAAAAAATACTCTTGCCGCATCAATGGTAATTCCCTGTGCCTGCTCATCCTTCAAGGCATCCAATAAAAATGCGTATTCAAATGGTTTTGAATTTATACGGCAATTTTCCCGAATGACTTCAAGCTTTCCTTCCGGCAGAGTTCCCGTATCTGAAAGAAGGCGTCCTATGATGGTGCTTTTCCCGTGATCCACATGTCCAACAATGACAATATTCATTTTTTCATTTATTTTAGCTTCTCTTTGTTTTTTTTCATTTGTATGTTTCATGGCGCTTCCTACATGTAACCTTCTTTTCTTAACGTTTCCAGGCCGCCGCCTTCCTTGTCCTGTGCGCGTCCCGAACGCTCGGCAATATTTGCAAATTTTCCCGATCGCAGCTCTTCAATAATTTCGCTGACATTTTTTGACGTTGATTCTACCGGCGTGGTGCATGGATAACACCCAAGCGAGCGATATCGCATACCTTTTCCCTGATCGTAGTATAAAGAAACTGTGGGAATTTTTTCCTGTTCGATGTATTCCCAGATATTGAGCTCCGTCCAGTCTAACAATGGGTGAATTCTGATATGTGTACCGGGGGCAAAATCGGTTTTAAACTGACTCCAGAATTCCGGCGGCTGCTCCCCGACATTCCATTCGCTGTCCTTGTCGCGAGGCGAAAAATATCTTTCTTTTGAACGCGACCCTTCTTCATCTGCACGAACGCCTACAACAACAGCGGTAAAGGGCAAAGCGGATGGATCAGTTTCGTATTGATTTTTTTCATGATTAAAACGAAGTCGTTCAATGTTCCCGGCAAGAGTGTCTTTTAACGCATTTGTTTTTAAATATTTGCAGCAGGTGGTTCTATCCACATTGCCGTCTGGAAAGGTCATTTTTTTTTCCAGAGCGTCTTTGTTCTGACCCACCACCATGTTGAGCTTCCATTCGCGCGTAAAGCGATCCCGATATTCGATCATTTCAGGAATTTTAAAGGAAGTATCCACATGGATCAGGGGGAAGGGCACATGTCCGAAAAATGCCTTTCGGGCAAGCCAGACAAGCACGGTACTATCCTTCCCGATAGACCATAACATGCCCAGATTTTTAAAGTTGGCATAAGCTTCGCGTAAAATATGGATAGAAGTACTTTCCAGTTCTTTTAAGTGGCTCATATCAGCTGCATTCTCCTTCGCCATATTCCATTACATAGGCGGTGTGTTTTCCCCAGTCAAATTCCAGTTCTTCTTCAACCCTTGCCGGTTTATTTTTCAGACTGAACTCTTCTACAAGATTATTCATTTCCTGGTTCGAGATATTGGCCAGATAGTGTTCAAAGTTTTCTTTGCCGTCGCTATGTTTTTCAAAATATTGCATCACTCGCTCAATAAATTGGGGCACTCTTTTGGCAAGAACTTTTCCAGAGGCCTTTTTCCCCAATACTATTTTCCCGTCATTTAAGTAAGAACCGCCAAAATATACGTTATACGCTGGAGCATGCTGCGTTTCGGAAAAATCGGTCTCCGATCTTCCTGAAAACCCAAGACTTGCCAGATGATGACGCGCACAGGAGTTTGAGCAGCCTGAAATATGTATCAACGAATTTGCATATCTCTCATCGTTTAGCCATACATGGTTAAATTTGTCCGTAAGTTCTTTTCCCAGTCCCGGAGAATGGGTAATACCGGCGGCGCATGTCGCCGATCCAAGGCAGGCTACCACATCTCCGGGGTTCCTGTGTCCGATACCATGTAAATCATATTGTTTCAAATATTCATAGATGCCGGAGAAGAACTCTGCTTTTTGGGTGTCCAGGTCGCCCGCGTTACCCGCGTTATCCGAAACAACCAGACCTTTTAAAACAAGATTCTGGCTGTCGGCAAGAGTAATATAATCGCCATCCGTGAGAGTATGCCACCCGGACATTTTTTTATTTAACGCACGCGCCATTTCTACAGAGAGATCTCCAAGAGGAACCCTTATCAAAGCCATGTATTCATTTTTTCGTGGCGTGGGCAAAACATTGTGTTTAAACCAGTTGTATAAATCCTTTTGTTTTTCAGGATCATATGGATTTTCAAAATTAAAGTCTTCATTCTCGTGAAATTTTGCTTCCATTTTTGGGAAAACATATTTTTCATTTTTAAGATTTTGAATTTCTTCTCCAATATATTCATTAAAAACGTCCTGTCCAATTTTTTCAAGCTGAAATTTCAAACGCGCCTCGGACCTTTTGGATCGGTCTCCGTGTTTGTTAAAAGCCCTTAATATTGCCAGCGCATGAAGAAGCGTATCTTCAACGGGAATAAATTCTTGATAGACAACGGCTGCCATGGGAACCGAACCAAGGGAACCGCCCATAACCACTTTAAAGCCTGGCCTGTTGTTTTGCATTTTTGCTATAAACCCGAGGTCGTGCATGGCGCTCACCGCATAATCTTTTTCATTGTCGCTGAAAGACAGTTTAAATTTTCTGGGCAGATGCTGCGTATCCGGATGTCTCAGGAAAAAATTTGCCATAACTTCCATCGCCGGTCTGATATCAAATATCTGATCCCGCAGATATCCCGCAAACGGGGATGTAATAATATTCCGAATGGTCGCTCCGCTTGCCTCGCGTGTGGTCATACCAAAATCCGCCAACATATCCAGCAATGGAGCCAGATTTTGAATTTTAACATTATAAAGCTGTATATCCTGGCGGGTAGTAATATGGAGTACAGGCTTGCAATATTCCCCGGCAATCCGGGACAGCCCCTCCAGCATGTTGGCATCAAGACCGCCTCCGGGTATTTTTACCCGAACCATAAAAAGAGCCGGTTGACGCTGACCATAAACCCCCTGAAGAAGGCGACGATGTTTAAACTCGTCGGCATCAAGAGACCGGTTTTGAAAGGCTGTTATTTTTTCTGAAAATTCCTTTAATTCCTCTATTACAATTTTATTTTTTTCAAACTTTACCGCTGGCATAAAAATCTCCTTTTAAATTTTTGTTGTGCTATTTCCTGTTTTTTTAATTCCACTCACTTATGTGCATGCAATCCACATTCTTTGGCGCCGTTTTCCCAGTACCAGCGGCCTGCTCGAAGATCTTCGCCTTCCTGAATAGCGCGCGTACATGGCGCACATCCAATGCTTGGATACCCTTTGTCATGCAGTATATTGCAAGGCACTCCGTTGCTTTTTATAAACTCCTCTACTTCCTCATCAGGCCAGTTCAGGAGAGGATGAATTTTAATTATATTATTTTGCTCATCAAATTCAATGATATTCATCTCCGCTCTATCAGGCGATTGCGTTTTTCGAATTCCTGTAAACCAGACATCATGTCCGTCAATGGCACGCTTGAGAGGTTTGACTTTTCGAATTTCACAGCACTCTTTTCTGTTCTCTATCGAATCAAAAAAACTGTCCGGTCCCTTGTTATTAATCAGGTCTTCCGCTTCATCCGAGGCTGGGAAGTACGTTTTTATTTTTATTTTGTAATAATCGTTGGTTCGACGATGGAGGGAATATGTTTCGTTAAACAGACGTCCAGTATCTATGGTAAATATTTTTACCGGAAGTTTATTCTTTACAATTAAATGAGTTAAAATTTGATCTTCTTTTCCAAAAGAAGATGAAAAAACAGACGAGTATTGAGAAGAAATTTCTTGCATCAAGGCAATCATCTCCTTTGGGTTCAAAGGGTTCCTGAAAAATGGTTTTAAATTTTCAAAGTTTTTTTTATCATTCATACGTAAATCCTGCAATATTAAGTGTTTTTTAAAAACGTGTGCAAATGTATTGGGACATATTTATTCCAACACTATGGCAGGTTTTTAAAAACCTTTTTTTGTTTATTGAAAAGGAAAAGATTGCCAGATTAACAACAGCAACGACAAAGGCAATTACAGGATTTCGGAACCGCTAAAAAGATATTTAAAGAAAATTCATTTTTGTACTTTTCAATCATTTATTTCTCCCCAGAAATATTAACGGTATGTTATATAAAATTCGCGCTACTGGCAATAAAAAATTCAAATTAGCATTTACGATTTATCAAGAACTGAATTAGTCCGGCAAGTTTGCACCGAAACTCGCAAAAAATCAAATATTCTTAAAACCGGGTTTGAAGCGCCAAACCAACATCAAAGATTGTTTCTGGAATATTTATGGCCGGAATATAACCGCCTTTGTATGTAAGCGCAGGCGTATCGAGAGCAAAGTTAAACTCCCCTCCTTTGGCGCCAAAACGACCGTCAACAAAAAATTGAAAATTCATGTAGTTGAGAAAATTCCATGTAAAATCAATTCGCCCGATCAACGATTTATCGGAGAGATTGCTTAAAACCGAAAGCGTGTATGAAGTGTGCTTGCCTGCATCCGGACCTTCTGCAACGAGATAAACTGCGGCATAATGCTGCCCCACATAAAATGGCTGGTATTGACCGTTTAAAATTAAAATCGGATATATCGATGAGCTTGCATAACCAGTTTGATTGTAAAAATATTCTGCGCCAAGCGTTGCCTGACGATTTTCGAGCCAGCCAAATGAAAAATTCAATCCGCCGCTGGCTTCAAATAAAGGAGTTGCAAGATCATCCGACGTAAAAAATTGAGACAAATCTTTTCCTGCTATCGGCTTGTCCGTCAGAGTATAATGCGGCGATTGCTGCCGAGTGATACATGCTCCCTCGGCATAAACATCAAAAGGCCCCAGAGAAGAAGACAAATCTACTCCATAAACAAGATTATCTTTATATTTTTCATGATCGCGGTATACGACATCGAATCCGATTTCTGTTTCACCGATTAAAATCTCGTATCTTGCGGCTCCCCCAAGCTGCCCGGCTGTACTTGCCGGCTGGGGCTGATTAAAAAAAGCCATGGCTGAAAAATTTGAAGAGATAAACTGCAATGGAACATCAAACCGCAGCATGGGCAAACCAAGCCTTAAATCCTGCTGAAGCAAGGGATCGCGTTTTTGAGTATTAATAAAATCGGTTGGATTCCAGAAACGCGACGTACCCCACTTTACATGCTGATTTCCAGCCGTCACAAATACTGTCCGAAGAATATCAAATTTCAGCCAGGCCTGATCCAGCGCCACGTCTGGATTGTTTGGCTGCGTGTTGGTAGTTGTGGTTACTGTTGCTGTAGATGATGTTTGCGTACTGCCAAGATTTGTTCCTTTTGTAGTCTGCGAATATTTGTCCCGTGTTGCGTCGTATAGCAAACGGGCATTTACAAAAACCCGGATTCTGTCGTTTGGACGGCCATCCAAAAATGCATCCAGTTGCAAAGGGAGCGAAATGGGCATATCTATGGCCGCCACATCTCGCTGCGGCGAAGCAATAAACCGGTAATAAAAATTACCTCCGATTTGAAAAGGATTGTCCAGTTTATCCTGAGATTTTTCCGAATCATCCCTGTCGCCGCTTTTATTTCTACCATCAGCATCTGGATTTTTTTCATCGTTTCTCTGGTCTGAGCCAAACAAGG
>Ga0224495_10002317_pt1 | contig 12472 bp, 12 predicted proteins | sample SF_Jul11_sed_USG_FD_168128 | JGI IMG/M metagenome (GOLD analysis project Ga0224495, IMG submission 168128) | Sediment microbial communities from San Francisco Bay, California, United States - SF_Jul11_sed_USGS_4_1 | ecosystem: Environmental > Aquatic > Marine > Sediment | place: USA: California... | reverse complement strand
ACGGGCCCCTGTAGGAAGGCCATGGGTTGAGCTAGCTAAGTGTTGTTGCTATACTCTGTTCTGAGAATGGTTGATTGGGATCATTGCCAAAAGAGCCTAGGAATATCCTTCCGCCATGCGTCTTTGCTGGAGGAAGCTTTTGTGCATTCGTCTTATTGTAACGAAAATCCCGAATTCGGATACCGTAGCAACGAGCGTTTGGAGTTTCTGGGTGATGCTGTCCTGAATTTCATTGTGACAGAAAAGCTATATAAAGAGTTTCCCGAACTGGCTGAGGGAGAGTTAACTGAAATTCGTGCCTCTTTGGTTTGCCGCGATACCTTGGCCGAGCTAGCTTCTTCGCTCGAACTTGGCGACTGGCTCTTGTTGGGACGAGGCGAGGAATTAAGCGGGGGTAGGGCGAAGGCGAGCAACTTAGCAAACGCTATGGAAGCGGTGACGGGGGCTTTGTATTTAGACCAGGGGCTAGCCAAAGCGCGGAGGTTCATTCTCAGACAGCTCAAGCCGGACTTGGAAGAAATAAAGACGGGAAAGACAATGCCAAACTACAAGGCATTAGTGCAAGAGTTCATCCAAGGAGAGAAAAAACCGACGCCAGTTTACCGTTTGGTGGAAGCTGTTGGTCCTGACCACAGCAAGCAGTTCACCGCCGAAATCTTGGTCGACGGGGAGGCATTAGGTAGAGGAATGGGAAGCAGCAAAAAAGTTGCTGAGAGCCGAGCTGCAAGAGCAGCTTGGGAAAAATTGAGGTGTAGCCATGGGCAGACGAGACTATAGAAGACGAGAGTCAAAGAAACCCAAGAAGGGGGCGCAGAAAAGCAAACCGATTTCGGAACTCGTGCCACAGCTGGAGACAGAGGTAATCAAGAAGAAGAGGAAGCCCCCTGAAGAATACGAGGAATAGCTAGTTGGTAGCTTACCGGGAACTGTACCGTCATGGCAAGCTACGGGAACGGGTAGAGACGGCCTTGTCTTTACTTGAGACCTGCTCCGTGTGTCCCCGTAGCTGTGGTGTGAATCGGTTAGCCGGCGATATAGGGAAGTGCCGAACATCTCGCCAAGCAATGGTGTCCAGCTATGGGCCTCACTTCGGCGAGGAAGTCCCATTGGTGGGGAGGTATGGTTCGGGCACCATATTCTTCACTAACTGCAACCTTAGATGTCTATTCTGCCAGAACTATGCCATTAGCCATCTAGGCGAAGGTCAGAAGGTGAGCAAAGAAGAGCTAGCTTACATAATGCTCTCCGTTCAAGCTAGAGGATGCCACAACATAAACTTGGTGTCCCCAACCCACGTAGTTCCCCAAATTCTGGAGGCGCTGGAGCTAGCAGTGGATTCAGACTTGCATCTTCCCTTAGTGTACAACAGCGGTGGCTATGACTCTGTCGAGACCTTGAAGGTACTCGACGGTATTGTTGACATTTATATGCCTGACATGAAATACGACGATGAGGAAACGGCTAGAAAATTGTCAGACATTGAAAACTATCCTGAGGTAAATAGAGCAGCAGTCAAAGAAATGCATAGGCAAACAGGTGACCTGGAGATCAACAGGGAAGGAGTAGCTCAAAGGGGACTCCTGGTTCGCCACCTGGTTTTACCTCACGGTTTAGCAGGAACAAAAGGAATAGTGAATTTTCTCAGCAAAGAAATTTCCCGCAACACCTATGTGAATATTATGGCTCAATATCGTCCCTGCTATGAAGCTCTTCAAATTCCAGATTTAGGGCGGCGAATATCATCTGCAGAATTCCATGAAGCATTGTCTTTTGCCCAGGAAGCAGGGCTAAGCCGATTGGACAAAATCCAACCTGTAGAGGTTCTTCCCATTCTGTCAGAATGACAAGAGCGACCCAGAATGAGAAGGATAGCAAACAACAAAAAGGGTAACTCAGGGTAATAAATGGCTGATGTGGCACGTCTTTGCGCTACGGTCCACGGACGGGTTCAAGGTGTCTATTTTCGCTACTTTGTTCGGAACGTGGCCAGGAACCTAGGTTTAAAGGGCTATGTTTGCAACCTTGCCGGTGGCGATGCCATAGAAGTTCAAGCTGAAGGAGAGAGGCCAAAGTTGGATAGACTACTAGAGCAACTTAAGGCAGGCCCGCCGGGAGCCTGGGTCAAGAGAGTGGAAGTAGATTGGTCAGACTATACAGGGCAGTTCGACAATTTTAGTATAAGATATTAACAGAAAATCAAGATGACAACTCAAAATTCAAATCTTCTCAGTCCTCAAGTTGGACTCTGCCTTCGTTAATCAGTTTCAAGTGCTCGCAGTCAACCGCGGCTATTTGAGAAGCCTTAAGGTCAATTTCGTGAGGTTCGCCAATCAGGATTTTCCCATAATCCTCCACCTCCCCTTTCTTGGGATCATCGGTATAGGAGAATTTCTGATGAGCCTCGATAATGCCCAAATCAAAAGGCAACGTGAAATAGAGGTCAGCAAGGACTTTTTCAATCCCTAACTCGTACAGAGTTCCCCAGCCACCCGACCTGCCCTTTCTGTACTTGCTCACTGGCAAGAGACTCAGAAGGTTTGCGACACTGAAGTGCCCAGAGCTGCCAGACACCTTGAAGGGCGTAACGCTGATTAAGAAATCGCTGCGCAGCACCACGTTGGGCACCCAGAAACTCTCAACAGCGTGGAATTCAGTCAAAGGATTTTGAACCTCTATAAAAATTGAGTCCCTGATATCAAGCATAAGCACGTGATGAAAATTGTATCCTAAAGCCTGATATATTGGGTAAATCGATTCCCCGCTAGGGGTGCCATCGGCAATGAGGATGTCTGCATTACTGATTCTTCTAATGCCCCTGATAATAGCATTTAGCAGTCTGGGACTTGTAGTTACGGGGTATGGCAAGGGATAGCCAGCACAGGGTTTGATCAAAACTCGTCTTGCCCAAGCCAGCTGTGGAGGCGGGGCAAAGACAAAATCTGAATCTTTGACAATCATTGACTTCATATCAGCGACCAAATCTCAATAGTTATAAAGCTGGCTGCAATAGCATAATTTCGGTGGCGGTCGAGAGCTTTTCGGGCTCAAACTCCGCTTCACTACTCGCTACCTTTCTTACATCTTTTTTGCCCTTGAGGAAATCGTCGACACTGGCTATAGGATAGGCACATTTAGACGTCTTAAAATGCATGGGAATGGTTGTTCTCGGCTTTAATTGGTCACATACTTGGTTGGCTACGATGGCCTCAATAGTGAAGAAGCCCCCTACAGGAACAAACAGTATATCCACGGCACCAATTTCAGCGACCTGTCCGGGACTAAGCACATGCCCTAAATCACCCAGGTGGCAAAGCTTTAGGTCGTCTATGGTGAAACAAAAGACAGTGTTAGGTCCTCTCTGTGTGCCCTGAGAGGCATCGTGAGAAGTGGCGACGCCCTTGAACCGGATACCTTTGACAGTCTTTGTGCCGCTACCTTTAACCACTTCTGGTTTCCCTTGTACTGCCGAAACGTTATTGTGGTCGTCATGGTCATGGCTCACCAGAACGACGTCGGCAGTTTCCTTGATGGGAGAGTAGTTGATACCCCCACCCACAGCATAAGGGTCAGTAATTACTCTAAGACCATCTCTCGAGGTAATCAGAAAACAAGCATGACCCAACCACTTTATTTTCATACGGCCTCCCGATTTTTTGCCTCGCCCAAAGCTAATTCAACCAAAGTCCTGACTCCCACTCCGGTCGCCCCTTTTATCATGTAGCCACTTTCCTTCGCCGAGAAAGCAGTGCCAGCTATATCAATATGAACCCAAGGAACATTGGCAACGAACTCAGCCAAAAAGAGAGCAGCCGTAATAGCTCCACCATACCTGCTGCCCGTATTCTTAATATCGGCAACCTCGCTTTTGTTTTGTTCCTTATACTCGTCGGGCATGGGCATTTGCCACATCCTCTCACCGGTTCTTTCTGCAGCTTTGCGGACCTTATCTATCAGCTCTTGATCGTTGCCAAACAGACCGCTATATAAGGTGCCCAAGGCAACACGACAAGCTCCAGTCAAAGTGGCCAGGTCTATCAAAGGTGATAGACGTTGTTTTACGGCATAACTCAGGGCATCAGCCAAGATAAGCCTTCCTTCGGCATCGGTGCTTATCACCTCTATGGTCTTGCCATTCATTGTCTTCAGTACGTCTCCCGGTTTCAAAGCAGTGCCGCTGGGCAAATTTTCGGTAGCTGGAATAATGGCTGTGACATTAATCTTCGGTTTCAACTGTCCAATAGCCCCAACTGCTGTCATAACTGCGGCAGCACCAGCCATGTCATCTTTCATCTCATCCATTCCTTCCGACGCTTTGATGGAGATTCCTCCAGAATCGAAAGTTATGCCCTTGCCCAGAAAGCCAAAAACTCTTTCAGAGTCTTCGTCTCCCTTATAGGTGAGCGTTATCAGCTTGGCCGGCTGGTTGCTTCCTTTCGCCACCCCCAACAGTGCTCCCATGCCCATCACTTCCATATCCTCTCGATTAAAGACTCTGAATTCCAGACTATATTTGCTGGCTATTTCTCTAGCTATCTCAGCCATCTGGCTAGGTGTCATGTGGTTAGCTGGTTCATTGACCATATTCCGAGCGAGATTGGTAGCCTCAGCCAGGAGTTTTCCTTTGTCAATGGCCGCCTCCAGGATCGGGACTTTCTCCTTTTCTCTTACCACTATCAGCATTTCTGCGATATCTTCGTATTCAGGCTTCTTATACTTGGTGAAGCTATACAGCCCAAGAAGAGCGCCCTCAGTTATTGCTTTAGCTGAAACTTCAAGCCCAACATCACCCATGCCAGCGCCATGGAGTATTGTAGCTACCTTGTGGCAATTCAATTTACGCAATGCTCGACAAAATTGTCCAGTCACTCCGCGAATCTTATCGACAGTGAAATCCTGGCGCTTGCCCAACCCGACGACAGCGACTATCCTTGCAGGTAGCTTCCCAAACGTATGCACGATGCCAACGTCCTCAAACTTGCCCTTAATGTGATTTCGACTAATGAGAGAGCTGATAGCTCCATCCAGAGCCTTATCCACAGCGGCAGCAGCGCCGCTTGGTTTTTCCACACCTTCAAAAAGGCCAACTACAACAGCATCAGCTTCAATTTGAGCTATGTCTCCAATTATGACTTTAATCTCCAAAACTCCTCCCGTTAAGGCACTCCACGAAAATCTGCCCGTTTTCGTGGGCACCCAGTTAATCCAGTCCTAGTTTACCCCGGGTCCCCAGAAATTCAAAAGACCTTCCGCAGGGTCATCGAAAGGTGTAGATTCTTGAACATTCATTCTACTTTATTTGGATGAAGAATTGAAGAGGTTACTGAGGGAATTTCTGTTCTTTATCTACTTGTGGCTCGCACAATCTTGTCGACTGCCCCAGTAATGTCCTGTGAGGTATCAACCACAAGGTGATTGCGGGAAATCTTCTCCCTGCGAGGCCTCATCTTATTATAGACTTCCCACCCTGCTCCCGAGTCATATTGGGGCATGGTTCCTTTTTCTCGGGCCAGAAGACGTTGTCGCACCACTCCCGGGGGAGCTTCAACCCAGACCAGGATGAGCTTGGCCCCGGCTCTTTCAGCAGCGCGGTAAAGATATTCTCGATGATGCTCCAATAAATTTGTGGCGTCAAAAATGACAGGTATTCCCTTCCTTAGAAGCTCTTCGATGAGAACATGGCAAGCAGAGAAAAGTCGCTTGTTCTCCTGTTCGTTATACTGAGGGGCCGGAAACAGGACTTTTCGCAAAGCATCGCTTGCTAAGATCAGAAAAGGCAACTTTTCAGCGAGCTTGCGACAGAAAAAAGACTTACCCGTGCCTGGCAACCCACTTACCACTATCAGCGGAGGGTTGACTTGGGGTTGAGGTAAGCCGTTAAGACTTCGTCTTAATTTCTCTGTGTCTTCGTCCAGGCTATTTGTCATACACCTCAATTATCCCCACGAGTCAGGTTGTGTGTCAAGACCTCATCTTCGTTCAGCACCTTGGGGATCAGCGTGAAGCGCATCATCTTACAGGCTTTGAGCCTATGTGTTCGTCAACCCGCCTGTGTTAAGGAATGCCGCGACAATGACGGGGTCAAACTGAGTGCCCGCACAACGCTTAATTTCCTGTACAATTTCTGTCATGGACATGGCTGCCCGATATGGTCGGTCGGATATCATAGCATCGAAGGCATCGGCTATAGCCAGGATTCTGGCTCCCAACGGTATATCATCTCCGGCTATAAGCTGGTGAAGGCCACCCCCGTCATAATGATCGTGATGATGCTCTACCATCTCGGTTATCTGCTCATTAACCAGCGGCCGCACAATCTGAGCCCCGACACGAATGTGAGTCATAATGTGTTCGTATTCTTCACGTGTCAGTTTCCCAGGCTTGTTTTGGATAACGGGATCAACTGCAATCTTCCCGATGTCGTGGAGTAGACTACCCCAGCGTAAATTCTCCAGATCCTGTGCAGATAGACCAAGCTCATTGCCAATAGCTAACGCTATGTCAGTCACCCGTCGAGAATGCCCACCAGTGTATTGATCCTTGGCTTCGAGAGCAGACACCAGTGCCTCGATGGCGCTCAGGAAAAGTTTTCTAAGCTGCCCTGTCTGCTCCTCAATCCTCTCTTCTAGGTATTGCTGATACTCCCTGATCTCGAGCTGGAGATGTCTTTTCTCGAGAGCTTTCTTGATAGCCAACGAGAGTTCCTCCAAGTTAAAAGGTTTGCAGATATAATCATCAGCTCCCTGTTTCAGGCATTGAATGGCAACATCAATGTCATTAACAGCCGTAGCCATGATGACAGCTGTGTCAGGGTAGCCTAACTTTATTTCCGGGAGTAGTTCGATCCCTGACTTACCGGGCATTTTTATATCCAGAACAATCAGAGCGATCGGAATGGTCTCCAGCACATGCAGGGCTTGCTCACTATTGTTAGCCTCCTCGGATACGTAGCCTTCCCTGGATAATTTCAGGTGAAGGACTTTCCTGATCATGGCTTCATCGTCCACGATAAGCAACGTTTCTGGCGTCGAAATATTCTCCTCAGTGAGGTCAACCTTTTTCATAGCGTAACCTCAACGCGGTTGTTACCGTTAATGGGCAGTTCGACAAAAATGGTGGCTCCTTTACCTGGCTGGCTTGTGGCATATATCTGACCGCCGTGCTCTGCCACTATGCCGTGGCAGATGCTCAGACCAAGCCCGGTTCCCTTGCCTGCTTCTTTGGTGGTGAAGAAGGGGTCAAATACTCGCCCCAGATTTTCCTGCGGGATACCCGGGCCATTATCGGCGAATGAAACCACTACGCTGCCGTTCTGTCTTCTGGTGGTAATGGTTAGCGTTCCCCTGTTATGTGCCTGGATCATGAAATATTCCGCGTTGATAATGATGTTGAGAAAGACCTGTTGCATCTGGAAATGGTCAAGGGGAATTTCAGGAAGGTCAGGGGCAAGATGTCTCTCAACCTCGATACAATTTGATTTGTGCGCATAAGCTCGTAATTCGAGCACGTTCTCAATGATGGCGTTTATCTGGGTGAGCTGCTTCACTGGTCTGTGCTTTCGGGCAAATGTTAGGAGATTGCTCGTTACATTGGCAGCCCGCCGAGCCTCGTCGCGGATCATAGCCAGATCCTTGCGGATATAGTCGGGGGTGCCCTTCTCCATGAGCAGCTCGGAGAGACCAATTATGCCTGCAAGCGGGTTGTTAAGTTCATGGGCGGCGCCGGCTGCCAGTTCACCGATGGAAGCCAGCCGGTCAGTCATCATAAGTCGTTCATTTTGCCGCTTTTGTTCAGTAATATCTGTAAAGGAAATTAAGCCCGTTGCTCTGCCCTCATGCTTAATTCTCGCACCTGTCGCACTTATCCATATCTCTCGGCCATTTTTGGTGACCGCCCGAAACTCGTTAGTCCGCCTCAAATCCTTTTCAAACATCTCCTTCACAATAACACTGAGGATCCTATCCTTATCCTCTGGAGCAATGAAGTCAACTGGATTCAATCCAATACCTTGTTCTAGAGAACCCAAGTCCAATATTTTCGCAGCGGCTTGATTAGCCATCACTATTTTCATAGTCTTAGCGTCCAGAACAATCGTGCCGATGACTGAGCTATCGAACAAAGCTCTATATTTTTCCTCGCTTTGTTGCAATGCGTCTTCCATCCTCTTGCGCTCAGTAATGTCACGCCCAACACCACGGAACCCAATAATCTCGCCCTTGTCATCTCGCAAAAGAGAGACCGATGCTTCGGCAAACCCCGGGATACCCTCTTTGCGGACGACTTTCCAGGGGAAGCCCTTGTTTGGCGTGCCGGTCTGGTACACCTCATTGAAGACTCGAAATACGGGTTCGATATCCTCTTCAGCGGTGAAGTTTTTGTAGCTCATTCCAATCAGCTCTTTCTTGGAGTATCCTAGGTTGCGGTACACCGAATTATTGACAAAGGTGAAGTGTCCGCCGAGATCAACTTCAAAATAGCTATCCTCCATTTCCTCCAGTATAGTCCGATATCTTTCCTCAGACCGCCTCAGCGCTTCCTCTGCCTGCTTGCGCTCGGTGATGTTTGTGGCAATAATTTGAAAGCCAACCGGAACCCCGGACCTTCTAAGTATTTTGCCCTCTAGTTCAATCCAAATCCATCGTCCGTCCTTGCATTTGAACTGAGTTTCCCAATGCTTGGCAGGACTCCCTCCCAATCTAGCCGCCAGCCTTTCTGCCAGGAACTCCAGCGTACCGGCAGGGAACCAATCGAGCTGAAAGCCGCTCTTCCCGATGACTTCTCCCTGTGAGTAACCTGACTCTGACTCGAACCTCTGGTTGACATAGATGATTTTGCCCTTGAGGTCTGTATGAACTATGTCGACAGGTGCTTCCTTGAGCAGTGCACTCTTTTCCTCCTCCGCTTCTCTCAGTGCGTCCTCTGCTTGTTTGTGCTCGGTGATGTCCTTGACAAAGACCGAGATGCCACCTCGCGAAGGATAGGCGCTGATCTCAAATACGTAGTGTCTACCGTCAATATCATAATCGTTGACAAAAGTCCGCGGCTGTTGCGTCCTCAGCACGTTGCGGTACGCCTTTTCCATCCTTCTTCGCCAGGGCCTGTCTGGGAAAATCTCCGGGAGGGATTTCCCAATCGCATCGTTCGCCCGAATTCCTGTCAGGATTTCCGATGCCCTGTTCCAATAGGTATATCTCAGACGTTCGTCCATTGCGAAAAAGACGTCGGTGATGCTGTCGGCAAGCTCTCTGTACCTCTCTTCGTTCTCTTTTAGCGTCTCCTCCATCAGCTTGCGCTCGGTGATTTCCATGTAATTCCCCAAGGTTGCCCGCTTCCCATGGTACTGGATGGATTTGACTGTCGCCATAACCCAAACAATGCTGCCGTCCTTACAGGTCACCCTGAATTGATATGGCGAACGCAGCTCTTCCTTCAACATCTTCATCGTGTTTTCCTTCATCATCTCCCTATCTTCAGGAACAACAATCTCCAGGGAGTCTTTGCCCACCAATTCATCCACGGTGTAGCCAATGGCAATTGGGAAAGTGCTATTGACATAGCAAAACCTCCCATCTTGCATGATGCAGACCCCAACCGGCAATTCCTCGCTCAGAGTCTTGAATAGCTCATCGTCGTCCCTGCATTTGGCGGTGGATATCGCTGATTTCATTTGTTTAGCTCCTCAGTCGCTCCGACTTATCGCGAACACATGGTTAGTCTTGGTTTTAATGACGTCCACTTGAGCTGGGGTAAATAGCCTCCAACCTCGGCAGTCCCGATACTCTACATCGGAGACCATTCCTTCCTTCAGCCACCTGAAGAGGGTATTTCTGCTGATGCCTACCATCCGGCAAACATCGGCCGTCCTATAGTAAGTCTGGTCATTGATAACAACAGGCATATCTTCCTCTCGTGAGAATACTCAACTATGCCAAAGCATACTATTAATATAGGCGCGTGTATTGAAAAGCGTCAATCACCCATTTGTACCCATTACCCCCGTTACTTTAGTCCTAACCTGTTGGGCCGCTCCTGTCCGCCAGAAGTTTGCCACAAAGCGCCACACTGTTTTCACAATTCGCTACCATCACTAGCTCCCATGGGTACAAGGTCGCCACATTCATGGTTCCAGACTATAATGGGCCATGAGGCGAGATGATTCCTGCAATAGGAGGGACAAGCTAGACCAGGCTCAAGCGGGCTAAATCTCTCGTGAATGATGCCCGACCATCATTTCGTCAGAGTGAAACTAGGCCTTCGTCTTTTCTTAATTCGATAATCCGGTCGCGAATCATAGCGGCTTTCTCAAATTCCAGATTCTTAGCCGCTGCTTTCATCTCCGATTGCAGTTGCTTGATGAGTTGAAGCATTTCTTCTTTGGAAATAGAAGTAACCGCATAGGGAGTTCTTGTCTCGGCGACCGCTTGGACTCTCTCGGTTATATCTTTAACTGCCTTTCTTATTCCCTGGGGAGTGATGCCGTGCTCTTCATTGTAAGCTTCCTGAACCTGGCGCCGGCGCCGAGTTTCTTCTATCGCCTTCCCCATGGATTCAGTAACAGTATCAGCATACATTATGACATGCGCATTTATGTGTCTGGCGGCACGTCCCATGGTCTGAATAAGCGCCTCCTCAGACCTGAGGTAGCCTTCCTTGTCGGCATCGAGTATGACCACCAGACTCACTTCAGGTAAGTCCAATCCCTCACGAAGGAGATTAATACCCACTATCACATCGTAGACGCCGAGGCGCAAATCACGGAGAATTTCCACTCGCTCTAGAGTCTCTACCTCTGAATGCAGGTAATGAGTCTTAATCTCCATTTCTCTCAGGTAGTCGCTCAATTCCTCTGCCATTCGCTTGGTCAGCGTAGTTACCAGACAGCGCTCCCCCTTGCCGACCCGGCTTCTTATCTGGTAAATAAGATCATCAATTTGTCCCTTAACTGGCTTAACCTCCACGGTAGGCTCCACCAAGCCGGTGGGACGCACTAGTTGCTCCACTACTTGTTGACTACGCTCATATTCATAGGGCTTGGGTGTAGCCGACACGTAAATAGCCTGGTTGATGTGCTGGTTAAACTCCTCAAAATGCAACGGGCGGTTATCCAGGGCTGAAGGGAGGCGAAAGCCATAATCAACCAGTGTCTGCTTTCGAGAAATATCACCGTGGTACATGCCTCTTATCTGCGGCAGGGTCATATGTGATTCATCTATGAACAACAGGAAGTCATCGGGAAAGTAGTCCAGCAAAGTCCAGGGGGTACTTCCCGGTTCCCGTCGCTGGAGATGCCGGGAGTAATTTTCCACCCCAGTGCAGTACCCCACCTCTTGAAGCATTTCAATATCGTAATTGGTCCGCGCCTCAAGCCTCTGGGCTTCGAGCAGCTTTCCCTGGCTCTTTAACTCCTTTAATCTGTCCTTTAGCTCGACTTTGATGTCTTCGATTGCGGCCAGCAATTTTTCTTGAGAGGTAACAAAGTGCTTTGCGGGATAAATATCCACTTGATCCCGGTGAGCCAGCACTTCACCAGTGAGAGGATCAATTTCCACAATGCGCTCAATCTTGTCCCCCCAGAATTCGATTCGCAGAGCCGTTTCCTGATATGCGGGCTGAATTTCCAGGGTATCGCCTCGAATACGGAATTTGCCTCTGGTGAAATCATAGTCGTTTCTTTCGTATTGCATATCCACCAAGTGGCGGACCAGTCTATCTCGTTTATGGGATTTGTCTCTTTCAATAGCAAGGGCAAAGGCATGATATTCCTCAGGCGCGCCCAGACTATAAATACACGAGACCGAAGCGACAATAACTACGTCTCGGCGAGTGAAGAGCGACATGGTGGCAGCATGCCGTAGTTTGTCAATCTCCTCGTTTATATCGGTTTCTTTCTCGATATATAGGTCGGTGCTGGGGATATAAGCCTCCGGCTGATAATAGTCATAGTAGCTCACAAAATACCCCACAGCATTTTCGGGAAGAAATTCCTTGAACTCGGTTGCTAGCTGAGCAGCCAAGGTCTTGTTGTGACAGATAACAAGGGTTGGCCTCTGCATCCTCTCTATGACATTAGCCATGGTGAAGGTTTTGCCGCTCCCAGTCACCCCCAGCAGTGTCTGCTCGCCGTACCCTTTCTTTAAGCCCTCGACCAGGCTATCCACGGCCTGAGGCTGGTCACCGGTAAGATGAAAATCGGAGACTATTTTAAACTGGCGCATCGGGTTCTCCAGCTGCAACAAAAACAACAACTCTTAATAATATATAAGAAATAACGAAATTTTGCATGAGCGAGTGAAGAATCACCAGGGCCTATAAGTATCTTGTCAAATCAAGGTCTTGTTTGAGATATCCAGCCATGTTACAATTTGGCATCCTCGATACAAAAGAAAGGAAACTGATGATATGAAGTCCTATGATGAACTTGCTAAAGAGCAGAAGATGCGGGAAAGCAGTTTCTTGTCCGACGTGGGGGAATTGT
>Ga0224495_10002316_pt1 | contig 12473 bp, 10 predicted proteins | sample SF_Jul11_sed_USG_FD_168128 | JGI IMG/M metagenome (GOLD analysis project Ga0224495, IMG submission 168128) | Sediment microbial communities from San Francisco Bay, California, United States - SF_Jul11_sed_USGS_4_1 | ecosystem: Environmental > Aquatic > Marine > Sediment | place: USA: California... | reverse complement strand
AGGCTGAGCATGAAATCTACGATTTGTAGGATCATCATATTCCTTCTGACACTCCGAACACATGATAAAATCTCTCATTGATGTTAAAGGTCTATCATACGGAACGCTGTATATAATTGTATTTCTGGGTCCACAGTTTGTGCAGTTTATGAATGGATAAAGATAGCGACGATCATTAGGATTAAATAATTCCTTTAAACAATCATTACAAATGCCAATATCTGGGGATATCAGTGTAGTATTATCAAATCCAATTGGTGATTTCTGAATAACAAAATCCAAACTATTTTGCGTATTAATTAACCTTGAATTAACCTCTGTTACTTCAGAGAGAGGTGGTGCTAATTCTATAAGATTCTTCTGAAAAAGAGTTATAGATTCATGCGAACCTTCCACTTCTATAACAACACCATTAGATGTATTTTTAACAAATCCTGTTAGGCAAAGACTCTTAGCCAAGTTAAACACAAATGGCCTGAATCCAACACCTTGTACAATACCATTGACCTCTAAATGTAGTCTCTCACTAGCACTTTGAATTGTTGTACTATTTTCATGATTCAACATTGTTTACACTTGCTTTTTGAGCCATTTAAACCAGTTATCTAAACCTTCATTTGTTTTACAGGACAACTCAAAAAACTCAAGATTATTATTAACTTGAATGGCATAACTTTTACATTTATCCACACTAAAATCCACGTAACTTAACAAGTCCATTTTGTTTATCACACAAACATCAGCAGCATCAAACATTGTAGGATATTTAATTGGTTTATCCTCTCCTTCTGTGGTACTTATTATTACAACTTTTTTATGTTCACCAAGATCAAATAATGAGGGACAAACTAAATTACCAACATTTTCTATTATAACAATGGACTTCTCAACAGGATTTAATTCATTAATGGCTTTGCATATCATTTCAGCATCAAGGTGACAACCATTGCCTGTATTTATTTGTATCACTGGTACACCTAATGCCTCTATTCTATTAGCATCATTTGAGGTCTGTTGATCACCTTCAATTATGTAAATGCATAAATCCTTTTTCAAAGAGCTAATTGTTCTTTCAAGCAATGTTGTTTTACCTGAACCAGGGGAACTCATTAAATTTAAAGCTATAATTCCTTTGTCATTAAAGTATTGACGGTTATTATTAGCTATTAAATTATTTTTACCAAGAATGTCTTTTTCAATAGTTAATTTTTTTTTATGAGGATGAGAGTGATTATGTTCATGGGGATGAATTATTTTCTTTTTCTGTCCTGGGATTTGAATGGTAACAACATCACTTTCATTGCTGCAACCACAAGTATCACACATATAAATTCTCTTTTATTTTATTTAAATTGTATTTTTTAAATATAATACCATTTTAAAACAAATTTGAAATATTTATAAAAAATTCTATTGACTTTTTTTGCAATCATTTAGCATTTTAAGTATTAAATAATAGTTATTATAATAATTTTTTTAATGTAATTTGAAAAATTTTGGTATATTTCAGATGATTTTTTTCATTATTTTCCTGTCTGGTGGTATAAAAAAGTGAAGATTTATACTTTACTTTGAGAAAATTGGTTTAAGTTAAGGAAAGACAACTAGATTTACTTATAGGAGTTGTGTGATTGAGGTTTGAAAAAAGACATCTATTAGGATTGGCTGATCTAACAAAGGAAGAAATAGAAATTATATTATTAACTGCTGTTCCAATGAAGCAAATATTTACACGCTCTGTAAAAAAGGTCCCAGTTTTAAGGGGAAAAACAGTTCTAAATCTTTTTTATGAACCATCTACTCGCACAAGAACATCCTTTGAAATTGCCGCAAAACGTCTTAGTGCTGATGTTATTAATATTGCACCTTCAACAAGTAGTATAACAAAGGGAGAAAGTTTAATAGATACTGTTAAAACCCTTGAAGCCTTAAACTCAGATATAATTGTTGTAAGACATACTGCTTCAGGAGCACCACATTTCTTATCTGTTAGAGCATCCTCTCCAATTATAAACGGTGGAGACGGCATTCATGAACACCCCACCCAGGGACTTCTCGATCTATTTACAATTAAAGAAAAGAAGGGTGGGATAGAAGGATTAAAGGTTTTAATAGTGGGTGACATCCTTCATAGCAGAGTATCCAGATCTAATATTATTGGTATAACTAAACTGGGAGGAGAAGTTAGAGTTGTAGGTCCTCCCACTCTTTTACCTAGAGAGATTGAGAGCCTTGGCTGTAAAGTATTTAACAGATTAGAAGAAGCATTAGAAGATGTGGACGTAATTTATAGTTTAAGAATTCAGATGGAACGTCAAAATAAAAAGTTTTTTCCCTCTTTAGCAGAATATATAAAACTTTATTCAATTAACGAATCAAGGGTATCAATTGCAAAAAAAGACGTAATAATAATGCATCCGGGTCCTATGAATAGAGGAGTGGAGCTATCAGCAAGTATTGCATATAGTAAACAATCTACAATAACTGATCAGGTAACTAATGGTATAGCTATTAGAATGGCAATTTTTTTTCTAATGTTAGGAGGCGGACGTAGTGTCCAGGAAATTACTGATTAAAAATGGACTTGTGGTTTGTCCTTCGCAGAATATTGAAGAGAAGCTTGATTTGCTTATTATAGATGATAAAATTGCTGAAATTAAGAAGGAAATAAAGAATAGTAATATTGAAACACTGGATGCCAAAGGTAAAATAGTTACACCTGGCTTGGTAGACATGCACTGTCACTTGAGAGAACCAGGTCGTGAGGATGTTGCTACCATTCAATCAGGTTCTAAAAGTGCTGCTGCTGGAGGATATACTTCTATAGTCTGTATGGCTAATACCAATCCTATTTTGGACAGTAGGATGGGGATTGAATACATTTATTTTAAAGGAAAAGATGTTGGGTTAATAAATATCTATCCTATTGGAGCTGTAACAACTGGATTAGAGGGCAAAGAACTTTGTGAAATTGCCACTTTAGTTGAAGCAGGGGCTGTTGCAATTTCAGACGATGAGAATTCAATTACAGATTCTTCACTTATGAGAAGAGCGTTAGAATATATTACAATGTTCAAAATACCTCTCATTACTCATTGCGAGGATAGATATCTTTCGGATGCTGGATGTATCAACGAAGGATTAATATCTACAAGACTTGGATTTATAGGCAATCCTTCTATAGCTGAAGAGATCATGGTATCCCGAGACATAATTCTTACAAAGTTTACTCAATCAAAACTTCATATAGCTCACGTTACAACAAAAGGATCTGTTGATCTAATAAGACAAGCAAAGAAAAATGGAGTTAATATTACCTGTGAAGTTACTCCTCATCATTTATCGCTTAAGGATTCTGACCTTTTAAGCTCAAATTATGATACAAACTTGAAAGTATCCCCACCTCTTAGAGGAGATGAAGATTTGAAGGCAATTACAGAAGGTCTTAAAGATGGAACTATTGATGTAATTGCAACTGATCATAGTCCATGGCTTGATATGGAGAAAGACGTTGAGTTTATTAATGCACCATACGGTATAATTGGTTTTGAAACAGCAATTCCTATTATTTTTGAACAGCTAATTAACACAAAACAGCTTTCTATTAAAGAAGCTATTGCCAAATTAACCTGCAATCCTGCTAAAATACTAAATATTCCTAAAGGTTCATTAGCTATTGGTTCAGTGGCAGATATAACTATTATTGATCCAAACCTTAAACTTACTATAACAGAAGATTTTTTACACTCAATTACAAAGAATACTCCTTTCATAGGTAAAAATCTAAAAGGATTTGCCGTTTATACCATTGTGGACGGTTGTATAGTATATGATAGAGCTAAAAATTCCTTTTTCAAAAAGAATCTTTAAACTTATATAACTTGAAAATCATTGTAGCTAATCTCATTTACTGATATTCTTATTCATTTTATTAATTATAAGACGTATCCAACGGCTTTTAGGCCATATTTTTAAATACTTATTAACTTGAGTGGTTAATTCTGCTTTATTTCTTAGTCTATAATGTGCTTTGATAAGGAGTTTAAATGCTTTTTGATTGTTTCCGTTTGTGTGAGGGTACATTTTAAGATAATTTATAGTTTCATTATATTTTTTTAAATTATAATAATTGTTTGCTACAAAGAAAAGGATATCGTCATCATCTTTGTATTTCCTTAATTCATAGGCTTTTAAATAATATTTGTTTGATTCATAATAGTATTTTAGTCCATCTTTTCCATTAATTTCTCCTAAACGATAGTTATTAAGAAAATTATTCTCTTCACCAACTTCTATCAGTTTTTTATAGTAATTATTAGCGTTAAGAAAGTCTCTCTTCTGATAATAATATTCACCTAGATATTTAAAAATACGTCCCTTAAGTTCAGGATTTTCAGCTAGTTTATGTAAAATTACTTTAGCTAACTTGTTATTATTATTTATAATAAGTGTTTTACCTAATAGAAATGAAATTTTATCATCCGATGGATTTAAGCTATAAGCCAGCTGAAGCAAATATTCTCTTTGATGTAAATTCGATTCAGTAAGTGCTTGAGCATACAAAATTGATGCAACATCACTGTTAACCTTTGTACCAACAATTTTTATTCCAGAAAATAAAGGTGATACAAATAATATTATTATTAAAACCAATAAAATTACTTTTAATCTAACTTTAAAAAACATACAAATCAACTCTAAATTATATAACTTTATATACAACAATTAAAATCTAATTTTTAATATAGTTTTTGTCAAGTATAAAATAAATTTATTTAACTGCAAGAAATAACATAACATCACCTAGATTAAGTTGCTTAATCCATTTGTCAGTAAGCTTTTTAAACATACCTTTTGAAATATTTATAGGAATACCACCCCATGAAAGCTGATCCAGTAAACTAAATCCCACTTTTTCAAGAAGTAACTTGAGATTTTTTTTAGAAAACAAAAATAAATGATCTTGTATTGCTAATCTCCATTTATCTTTGTAGATCTTTGCAAAAAGCCCATCGGTGTTTGGAGTTGTTACTATAACATAACCTCCTGGTTGAAGTATTCTATAAACTTCATTCAATAGTCTATTGGGATTTGGTACATGCTCAATAAGGTGTGCAAAATGTATAACTTGAAAATAATTATCCCGAAACTTACATTCCTCAAGAGGTTTGTCTAAAATATTTAGGTTAAAATTGCTTCTAGCATAGTGAACAGATTGTTTACATATCTCTACACCATGGGTATCCCAACCTTTTTCTCTAACATAATTTAATAATAATCCTGTAGCACAACCTATATCTAAAAATCGTTTTTCATTTGGAAACTTATTATAGAGTTTATCTATATTTACATCATCAAGTCCGAGTTTTGTTAGATTGAAAAAGGCATTATGATTTTCTAAAATATATTTATAGTAGTCATCCTCATACATTTTATTAATTTCATTTTGAGTTGGCTGTGGATCTTGAAATGCCAGTCCACAATTTGAACATTTAACGTATGAAAAAGAACTACAATTAATATAATCATTGAAATCACTATTCCCACAAACATTACAAATGGTTTTATTTAGTGTTGCAATCATTTTAACATCCCAAAAATATTTTAATTTATTATTAGCTAATCGGATAATATAAAAAAAACAAAAGTTAATAGTTTAATTTTAAAAGCAAATTGTTAACTTTTAAAATATACTTTTATAGTAAATTCTAGCATCCATTTGTTTGGCTTAGAGCCATATTCTGAGTCATCTTTACCAAATAAAAATTGAGTTAACAAATTGAATTCTATGTTAGTGTATGGAGCATACATAATTCCAGGCATAACATAAACTCCATAATCATTGACATTGAAAAGCCCTGATATATAAGGATTTAGATAAACAACATCAAGAAAGTCCTGTGAACTCATCTTTAGGTAAACATAATCTCTTAAAAAGAACGTTCTACCCTGATTATAAGTGTTAATTGTAGTATTAGAAGACTGAATAAAAACGGGATTAGCAGTGTTTAGATAATTATTATAATTACTATTAAGGAAGTTAAGGTAATTTTTATAAATATCTCTTTTGTTACCCGAGCCATTATGGAAATACTCAAGTATCAATAGAAACTGAGTGGACTTTTGATACCTTATACCCGCTAAAAAACTATATACATTCTTGTTATAATTATTAGGTATGCTATTAGAATTCATTTCACGAAGGTTTTCTCTAAAAGTATATGCAAATTCTAAGTTCAGAACAAAATTATTCAAAAAACTTCTCGAAAAAGCCATACCCACTTTGCCAGGAACTGATTTGCCATAAAATCCCATTAAATCAATGTCACTATCCAGAATTAATACACTAAATTTTCCTGCAACATTAATGTTTTTAGCTTGCCCCATCTGATTATTTATTGATTCATTAAGAGGTATAACAACTGCTGTAAAAGAAATATTCCTGAGTGTCTGTGAGGAAAAGGTTTTTATGAGATCTAGCGAAATGCTAAGTTTACCCTCATTATCCCGTTCTGGATAGTCAATATCTTTTAATGGGTTTAGAAATCCAACAGGATTATAAATATATCCCACTCCCCATTTGAATATTTTCTTACCACTGGACAAAACAATGTTTGGTGTAAAGAGAATATAATTATACGCTTCGTTAAGCATAATGTTGCTATCATTTTGAGAGACGTATGTAGTCCTTGTTTTAATGTGAAAGCCAATTTTATCATACTTATAATCTGCATTAGCTTCCAATCGAAGTCTATAAAGATCTAAGGGGCTGGAAACCCCTGTATTATTGTAGAATCTAGTTTTATAAAATAGAGATGATTTGTTTAGTCCAATTAAATTAAAACCACCTTCTATATTACCAAGTATAGATAGTTTACTTGGGTTCTTTTCATTAATTAATCCTTTACTATCGGATGCTTCAGATATATTAGTATCTTTTTTTTTAGACTTACTTTCGGTTTCAGGTAATTCAAAATCCGAATCATATTCTGAAGACTCATTTTTAAACTTATCAACTTGTGCAAAAGAGTTAGAAACAAGGAAAAAAAGAAAAATAAATATAATAACCCTTTGCATTATTTTCTCTCAACATCCTCAAGTTTTGACATATAATTTAATGTAAAATACTCATCTGGAACGGTAATGTGTCTAATTGTTTTGATCAGCATAATTGATTTATATCCAGCATACATAGGCGAGTCGGTTTCTATAACTGAAGGTCTTACAATGCCTTTTCCAAAGTTTTTTACACTCTTAAAATAAAGTGTTTTAACAAGAATACCACTTTCAGTATAGCATTCCAGCTTTTTTGGTAATAAAAGTTTTCTATCCACCCATATTTTACATGTATCATAAGCTACGGTTCTCTTTTTAGCTTTCATTTTGATGATATATTCATTAGTTTTTTTCTCTATGAAACTACTATCATACTCTTCGCTGAAATCTAGTGCCATTATATCAGCATTATTAAAAACACCTCCTACAACAGATTGTAGGGATGCTATTCTAACTGGTTTTCCTACAGACGGCACGTACAGCCACATATTATCCCCTAATCTTAGTGTAGTACGTCCTTTATCACTAGCAGGTGACAAAAATAGAATTGCAGTCTTTGTATGCTCTCTTCTAAACCAGTAAAATATAAACTCCTTCTTGTTTTTATCAGGTTCAATATTAATTAATTTCCTGTATCCCACAGCAGAAGTGGGAGTCATCTTTCTATCAAGTTTCAAAATGATTTTATTTGCAGAATCTTCAGCTTTAGCAAAATCTGCAACAAACCATAATGAGAGGCTCAAAAAGTAAACTACAATTTTTTTCATTTTATAAATCTCCGAATTAATTCATCAGTTATGCCTTAAGGCATCAACAGGTTTCATTTTCCCTGCTTTATAGGCAGGAATTATAGATGCAATAATAGAAGTTACTAATACAATCAGAGCAATGAATATAAAGTCTTTTGCTAGTATAGGTGGAGAAAGGATTATTTCTTTAACATTTTCTTGAGTCATACTTATAGTGAACTTTAATTTGTGCAAATTTAGTACTATTAAGACTATGACACCCAATACACCACCTAATACTACCGAAAACACGCCTGCAAAAAGGCCTTCACATAATATTACCAATCCAGCTTTGTATGGTAGAGTACCTATTGCAATCATAGTACCTATTTCCCTTATCCTTTCATAGACAGACATTGTCATTATATTATAAATGCTGAAAAATACAAGGGAATCTAATATACCTTTTAAAAAAGAATCCATTAGATCCATGATTCTAACAGGATTAGATGCTGGTGTAAGCTCTATCCATTTATGAATTTCATATATTGGTTTACCTGCTTTGCTTGTATATCTGGATAAAACATGTTTTATTTCGTTTGTAACGGTGTCTATGTGGTCAAAATCTTTAAATTTAATTGCTATCTCTGAGATATCTTCCGTTCTCAATATGCTTTTAGCGTCTTCAATATTTATATGAGCATTCCTACCGCCTGGTCCAAAGATTGATTCCATAATAGCAGTAACCTTAAAGTTTTTACCATTAATCGATCCATCTTTATTAGTAGCTATAACAATTGCATTATCACCAACTTTAAGATTTAATGTAGTTGCAACTGAGGAAGGAATATATATTTCACCCACTTTTATATCTAATTTTTGCTCCTGATTTAGTATTTTTGTCCTTAATCTTGGTACAACTATGTCTTCATCAGTCGGATTAACTCCTATCATCATTATATTTGTTGTTGTCATCTGGTTACTAATTAATGCACCAAATTTTAATCTCCTGGATGATGCAAGTACTCCAAGGTTCATTTTAAGTTTTTTTTCGGCTAACTCAGCGTCTTTGGGGGATAACATAATGTCTAATGGGATGCTATCAATAGAACCAAGATATCCCTTTCTGTGAATTTGTGCGTGAGCGACCAACGAATCGGTTATTTCAGATATTATTGTTAACTGAAAAGATTTTGAAAGACCACTAAAAACCAAAACAGCTATAATCCCAATTACAATGATAAAAGAAGAAATAAAAGTTCTTCTTTTTTGCCTGAGAAGATTTCTATAAGCTATTTTAAGGATATTAAACATTTGTATTAACTTGCTCAATCAAGATTTTTTATCTATTACTATACCATCTTCGAGGGTGTATATAACTTCAGCTTCTCCTACAATTTTAGGATCATGTGTAGAAAAAATAAATGAGGTATTTAATTCTGATTTCATTTTATGCATAAGGGCTAAAACATTATAAGCTGTTTTATGATCGAGGTTTGCAGTTGGCTCATCAGCCAAAATGATTTTAGGCTCAGTTATTAAAGCGCGTGCAACTGCTACTCTTTGCTTTTGTCCGCCTGATAGCTGATTTGGGTATTTATTTTTTTGGTCAAGCATTCCTACAGACTCTAATATTTGTAATACTTTCTCTTTTCTCTCTTTGGATCTCATTTTTTTAACCATTATAAGTGGATATTCTACGTTCTCAAAGGCTGTCAAAACTTGAAATAAATTAAAATCTTGAAATATGAAACCTATATTGTCTCCCCTAAATCTTGCACTTTGTGAGCGAGTAAAATTCTTCACTGGAACATCGTTTATAGCAATGGCACCTTTAGTTGGCTTATCTATACATCCAATTAGGTTAAGCAATGTAGTTTTTCCACTACCTGAGGGACCAATAAATGAAACTAATGTCGCTGATGGTATTTCTAAACTAACATTCTTTAATGCATGTATTGTTATTTCACCTACTATATAATCTTTTGAAACTTCACTAAGTTCAATCAAATTCATAATCTGCTCTCCTGTATTATAAACACAAAAATTTATTATGTCAATAAAAAAAATAAAAATATAATCTTTTATTTCTTATCATTAAAAGATTTGTTAATTATACATGTCTTAATGCATTAACAAGTTCCATTTTAGATGCCATTCAAGCAGGGAAAAAAGATGCTATTAACTCTATAACTATTACTATTCCAGCAATAATTAAAACATCATGTGTTAAAATACTTGGTACAATGGGAATATACCTTATCCTAAGCTTATCCATCCCCAATGGAATTGAAACAGGGAATAATGTCAATATAATTAAAGTTGTAGTATACTAAAACTCCTTTAGTTTTGAAGTATTTGTTTTCTGGATTCACCGATCAAGTCTGGGAATGACATTATAACCCACTTTAATTTTAATCATGTTTGAGTATAGTAAAAATCAAGTCCATTATAATCGAAAATATCCCTGTAAAAAAACTTGGTGGGATTTGGTTTTTGGGAATTATATAAAGCTAAGTAATGAATAAACAATATTATAAAGATTCAAATATTGTTGTAATGCCCTGCCCTAAGCCGATACACATAGTTGATAGTCCTAGAGATAGCTTCCTATCTTGCATTATGTGAAGTAAAGTTGTTGTAATTCTTGCACCACTGCATCCAAGAGGATGCCCCAAAGCAATTGCTCCACCATTTAGATTGAGTTTATTTTCATCAATATTAAGTTCTTTAACCACTGTAAGAGCCTGAACTGCAAATGCTTCGTTAAGCTCAATAACGTCTATATCTTTAAGAGAGAGGTTAGCTCTTTTAAGAGCCTTTTCAGTAGAATAAACAGGTCCTATACCAAATAAAGAAGGATCAACTCCCGCTGTAGCCATACTTATTAGCTTTGCAATAGGTTTAAGGTTAAGCTCTTTAGCTTTATCCATAGACATTACAAGAAGTGCTGATGCTCCGTCACTAATTTGAGAAGCATTACCAGCTGTTATAGTACCCTTGGGATTGAATGCAGGCATTAGTTTTGCTAATGATTCAATGCTGGTATCCTCTCTCACTCCTTGATCCTTCTCAATTAAAGATCTTGTATCATCTTCTAGATGTCCATAAACTGGGATGATTTCAGTTTTAAATTTAGCATTTTTTTGAGCTGAACTCGCCTTCATGTGACTATTAAAAGCAAAAATGTCCTGTCTATCTCTTGGTATATCATATTTTACGCTTAATAATTCAGCAGTGATTCCCATATTAATCATTCCTTTGGAGAAATACTTAAATAACTTAGGGTTAAAGTTAAGATCTTTGCCCATGGGAATGTGAGTCATGTGTTCCAAACCACCTGCAATGTAAATATCGCCAATACCAGCTATTATGGCTTGGGTTGCTTGATTTATTGCCTGTAAACTTGATCCACATAATCGATTGGTTGTAGTTGCAGAAATATGTACTGGTAAGCCTGATCCCAAAAGGATTTGACGGGCTACATTAAAGCCCTGTTCCTCCTGTTGCATTACACAACCGAAAATTACGTCTTCTATTAAATTATGATCAAATGGATTCCTTTTTAGTAGAGCTTTTACAACTGCCACACCTAATTCATCGGAGTATACATTTCTAAAAAATCCATTTGCTTTTCCTATAGGAGTTCTAACAGCATCTATTATAACAACTTCTTTCATAATAACCTCTTAACTTAGTAAGAATATTTAATAAAACGTTTTTCCCTGTTTAGCCATGTTAATGAGTAACTGTGGTGGTTCGTATCTTTTACCTAATAGGCTAAATTTATCGCATAACTTTAGTATTTCCTTTATTCCTAAGGAATCTGCATATTTTAATAAGCCACCTCTAAATGTTGGAAAGCCTATACCTAATATCATTGCCATATCTATATCTATTACACTGGTTGATACACCATCTTCAAGTACTCTTATTGCTTCTAATAACATTGTTAGGATCATACGGTTTGTTAATTCATTTTCAGAACTTGGCTTATTTTCAACAATAATATCTTTTAACAGTTTAGAAAGGTTTTCATCTCTTTTACCCTTTTTGTTCTTTTTGCTATAGAGATAAAATCCCATACCAGACTTCTGTCCTAGTCTGTTATTATCTATTAATAGTTTTAGAATAGGTGATTGCATGAATCTATCAGGAAAAGCTGTATTTAATATTTTACCAGCACTGTGTGCGGTGTCAATACCAACAACATCGAGGAGTGTAATGGGTCCCATAGGCATACCAAAAGAGGTTATAACTCTATCAATTAATTCAATATCCTTTCCTTCCTCAATTAGAAAAACAGCTTCATTTAAATATGGGAACAGAACACGACTTGTAACAAATCCAACACCATCATTTATTACTATAGGTGTTTTACCAATATTTCTTGCATAATTAACTGCTGTGAGTATGGTTTTATCACTTGTATACTTGCTACGAATTATTTCTACTAATAACATTTTATCAACTGGATTGAAAAAATGTAGACCTAAAAAGTTTTCCTTATTTTTAATATGCTTAGATAGTTCATTAATAGAAATACTTGTAGTATTGCTTGCTATTATTGTAGATTCAGACAAGTTACTTTGAATATCAGTAAAAACTTTTATCTTTGTATCTACATCCTCTACCACTGCTTCAATAAGAAGATCTACATCCCTAAGTTTGCCATCATGCTGGGTTGTA
>Ga0224495_10002315_pt1 | contig 12480 bp, 8 predicted proteins | sample SF_Jul11_sed_USG_FD_168128 | JGI IMG/M metagenome (GOLD analysis project Ga0224495, IMG submission 168128) | Sediment microbial communities from San Francisco Bay, California, United States - SF_Jul11_sed_USGS_4_1 | ecosystem: Environmental > Aquatic > Marine > Sediment | place: USA: California... | reverse complement strand
TCTCTCATGTAAACTTCCTCAGTGCCGTCATCGAAGTTCCAGTGAAAGCTTGCCAGCCACGCATCAGGATCACTGCTACCAGAAGCATCAAAACGAACCTCACCTCGCCTACTGGCATCCAAAGGCTTCACCTCAAAGGAAGCTACAGGAGAAACATTCTGACTAACTGGCCTATTGTCAAAACTGCCGTCAAAAGTCAAGAAGCCCGAGATGTCAATCAGAGTACCACCTATCACAGTTTTGAGTTTTGTGCCTTCAACGAATTGCAGAAGAGTTCCACGATTCACAGCTCTAACTGTGAAATTCATAGACAAAAGGAGCCCATCCCCGAACGCTCCAGCTGGCGCATACGGTGGAAAATCTGAACCAGTGACAAGCAGAAAACCCGCAGCATTGTCTACTTCCGCGACGAAGACGGTATCCCCAAAAAAGTCTTTAAGAAACCATTCCTCAACTATTGCGGTCTCAGTTGTGTTCAAGACCTGTGGGTTAAAGGTCATGTTGAGTTGGTAACCATAAATGTTCTCTGCGTTGATAAGGGTGATGTTGACTGTAAAAGTGGAGCCAACTCCGTAGGACTCGTCTTTTATTTCTGGAGGATCTACATGAATCTCGGGCACTAGCTGAGTGAAACCTATTTTGATGTGCTGAACAGCGGCAGTGTTCAAAAGCAAAATGAATAGGACAGCCCAGAACGATTTCCCTTTGTGAATTGTCATTTCGGTGTGCTCTTCTCCTCTTCAGGTGACAACGAACGGCTTTGATTTGGGGGCTTCAACAAAAGAACAACAGAAATGACAACCAACACCACAATGACAACTGTCAAAGCTATCGGTCCGAAGGGCAGTGGCGGCGCAGCTTCAGTCACTGTCACAGCCGCATAAGCAAAACTATTATCCAAAGTGTCTGTTTCCTCGGCAACCGTGCCTGCAATCGCAGTCAGCACATAGTCGCCCGTAGCAGCATTCCCGGTGTTCCACTCGAAAACCAGAGTCCTCGGAACTCCTGGAACCAAACCCGAAACCGTCTGAGACTGAATCAGCCAGGAACTGCAATAAAGCGTAACATCAAAAGACTCGGTTAAATTTCCCCTGTTCACAACTGTCACGTTAACTTGAATGATGTCTCCAGCCACAACAGTCAAAGGAGAAGCAATTACATCAGCAACTGACACGTTATGAACGAGGACAAAAAGAGGCCAACTAAAAGAACCATCAACCACAGCAAAGGACAACGGCACAAGTATAGATCCGTCCCAGCTGCGCAACTTCGAGTTCGACTGAAGCTCAAGCGGACTCGTTCCTTCAGCCAACACCTTGAAGGTAACAGTCGCCAACACGCCGCTGCCACTGGCTCCCGCATCATATGCTCTGCGCGCACACCCAGCAAAGACATACCCACCTGTGTTGTTCAACACAGGCTCTGGAAACAACGTATCTCCAGCCGTCTCCAGAAAAGGCCCTTCAACAACACTCACAACCTCCAGAACATCAACGTCAAAAGTAATATTGAACTGCCAAGTGTACAACTCAGAAACCTCAAAAACAGTCACATTGACTGAATAGAATTCGTTCGGAGCCTTTCCACCCACATTCGGATCAATCGCCATAGTGGTTCCGGGAGACGCCGTCACAACATCATGAAGCAAGACAACGGTTCCCATAGCAACAAGAAGAAACGCGGCTGAAACCACCGCCAACATGGTCTTCAATCTGCCCAAGACTCCTACCTAACGGCTAGACCAGCCCGGGGAACCATTTTGGCAAGCCACAGTCTCATCGAGACTCACTGTCTTCTCCTTCTCAACAGGAAAACTACAGTCACAATAACCAGTACAACTACGATCACGACGCCTGCAATCAATGTCAACGGAAGCTGAGACCACCAAGCCATACCAGTACCAGTGAAACTGCCATCCTGAACAGTGAAATCATCAATTGGAGTCAACTGCCCTCCAACAAACGTGCGAAGCTTCGTACCATCAGTATCAAAATGCAAAGCTGAAGACGCCCCAGACTCAACCTTGAAACTAACAGTAGCCAACAAACCGTCGCCACCTGCTCCTTCAGCCGGATACGGAGGCCACAACGAACCAGAAAACAGCACAAAGCCCTTGCTGTTCTCTATTTTTGGAACAGGCCACACAGTCTCATCAAACCCTTCAAAGAAACTTCCCTCTGTGACTTCACCCACGCTGAGGACCCCCGGAGTGAACGTAAGGTTAACCTGCCAGCCGTAGACGTTAACAGCCTCTGCAATTGTCACAGCAACTGTGAAAGTCGCACCTGGATCCATATCCCTCACATCAGAAGGATTCAATCTAATCGTGGCTCCCGGATTAGCACCTGCCAACGGAATTATCGACAGTATAATCACTATTGCAGCAACTGCCAAAACGAACTCCTTACCCTTCATTTCTCCACCCTCTTGCATTCCTTAGGAATAGCACAGAGATTTATGAAACTATCGCTCTCCTGCTTCGCCTGCATGTTGACAGAGATATTATGACGTAAACCGATGAAAAACTCAGGTTTCGCCATAATGCGACCCAACCAGCATTATGTCATCTATTTCAACTACACCGTCTTCATTCACATCGGCGATCGCGTCCCACACAGGATGCGGCCACGGAACAGCACACCCATAGTGTCCGATCACAATACCAAAATCATCAATATCGACCCGTCCATCAGGAACCGGCTGAATCGTCCCACCAAAAACGCTGACAATGTCGCCAAAGATCCTGACAACAACCGAGCCATCGGTCAAAGAATTATCGGTTAGATCAAGTTCGCCAACAACCGCCACTGCATAAGCGCTTATCACATAGGGTCCGGGCTTGCATCCGGTTGTATTCCATTGAAACACAATCGAATAATACTGGCTAGAAGCCAAAGTAACCTGACGCGACTTTATCAGACTCGAATTGGCGAAACATCGAACTTCAACAGTTTCCCTCGCTTCGCCTTCATTCTGAACACCGACCTCTATGTAGACTATTTCGCCCCTGTATGCAGTAGTGTTATGCGATGCATACGGCGTAACACCGAGCACAGCTACGTCGTGAAGCTCCAGCCCTAGCCTGTAATAAAGATCAAACTGGGCCAGAACCCGCTTGGACGCCCAAACAACCCAAATCGAGCCGTTAACGGTCTGAGTGATGGACGGAGTTTTGTCGTCTTCCATGGCACTTGTTAATTGATTCTCCGAGGTCCAAGACACACCATCAAAGATCTTGTAGTAAACATTCATGTTAGCCGCCTTTCTATTCGAATTCCAGGTCACCCAGATTCTTCCATTCATAGACTGAGTTACTGCGGGATTAGAATCAATGTACGAGTCAGTCGTCAACTGAATATCAGCTGACCACGTCACGCCATTAAAGGTCTTATAGTAAATGTCGTCGGTCTTGGCTTTGCTCTTCTTAGACCAAACAACCCAAACTGTGCCATCCATCGCCTGTATTATAGAAGGATCCTCATCATCCATATTCTGATCAGTAGTTAACTGGTATTCAACAGACCATGATGACCCATCAAAGATTTTGTAGAAAATTTCAGGATCACCCGTCCTGATTGAAGACCAAACCACCCAAATCTTGCCATCCTGAGTCGCCGTGACCGAGGGATTCTTGTCCGGATACAACTCGGTGCACAAAGGCGTATCATTAGACCAAGAAACTCCGTCAAAAACCCTGTAATAAATATCCTCATCCAACAGTTTCCTATCGGTTTCCCAAACAACCCAAATCATGCCATCTTGAGCCTGCGCAACAGATGGATTCATATCATTCTGCAGATCAGTTGTCAACTGTGTTTCGCTGGACCAAGATGCGCCCGAATAGAACTTGTAAAAGATATCCTCATTGCCAGTTCTATCGGTGTGCCATGCAACCCAGACTTTTCCATCAGCAGCTTCGGTAATGGATGGGGCACAGTCCCAGCCAACGTCACTAGTCAGTCTCTGATCTAGCGACCAATCAAGCGCAGAAGTGACTTGCACAAGAGCAATAAGCAGGGCTACTGCGAGTCCTAGTTTTGCCACGACTGAAGGCTTCATTTTTCCCAACTAAGGTCCACTACATTAGGGGTCTTTCACACTAAAAATAAAAAAGGGGGTTTAGGATAGGTTTTGTTCTTTCCTCTGACTAGACTGTCACCAACACGACTGCGTGAGCAATGTTGTCAACGGTGTCTCTCTCGAACGGATGCGGACTCATCCTCGCTTCCAAGAGGTAGTTGTCAGGTCTGTATCCTGTGGTGTCCCAGTAGATTATCACGGTTTTTTGCTCTCGCACTTCTAATGTCACGGTCTCTGCTCCTACCTGAACGCCGTCCACAATCAGGACAAGCGTGGCTGTTTCTGGTGCCCATCCTTGGTTCTCCACAACAAGCTCAACCGTCACTATTTGTCCAGTTACGACTGGAGATGTTGCAGTCATGCTGACGATTGAACGGTCGTGGTCTTCAGCGTTGATGCGGAACCAGAACTCGCCTGGGAATCGCCCGCTCTCCATTCCGTTTGGCGTACTGTGGAAGCAATAAGCTACCGCGTCGAACTTCTGTCTCCAGTACGGGTAGTTTCTCCACCTTGAGTCCGCCAAGTTGAAGTATGCTGGCACATTCAGGATTTCATGGGGATCAATAGTTATCACTGCGCTGCTGACTGTTCCCAGTGATCTTCCTTCGTCGCTGTAGATCTTGAAGTCCACTCGAATTTCAAATGGCTCATCGGTTGGGTTGCCGACTTTAGCCCAGAGCGTAAGCTCTTCGCCAAGTTGTTTTTCGTTGAAGCTTTTGTCTTCGTTGGGGTTCACGCTTGCTTCAGGCCATGCCATATCTCCCGTTAGATCTGGGAAGTGGCCGCCTTCTGCCCATGAGAGGATTTCAAGAGTGAATTGAGCTGTGTCAGCGCCGCCTTCGTTGTCTGTCACGGTCAAAGTGACTGCATACGTTCCAACAACGTTGTAGATATGCTGGACCACTTTGCCAGTGCCAGTTGCTCCGTCGTCAAAGTCCCATTCATAGCTGACAATCCACCCGTCATCAGATGAAGCAGATGCGTCAAAGGTTATGGTGTCGGTTTCAGCGCCGATGGGCGGTGTGACCATGAAGCTTGCTGTGGGAAGCGCATTAGCTACTCTGTTGTCGAAGAGTCCGTCTGTTGCAGTGTGTTCTATAGGAACCGAGACGCCTCCAATCAGTGTGTTCAGCTTTGTGTTGACTAGGTCTAGTGCTGTGATTCCGACGCCCACAACGCTGAAGGTGATCGTGGCCAATGTTCCACTGCCGTCAAGCCACAGTGGGATCGTAGGATCAAAGTTGGCTGCCCCTGTCACGTAGCCCATTGGATTGCTTATTTTGTAGTTCCAGTACCACGTGTCAGGCTCAAAGAAGTCTCCATGTACGATGGAAACCACTTGAAGGACGCTGGGTTTGAAGTAGCAGTAGAAGCCCCAACCGTAGACTTCAAAGACCTCTGTGATCATGACGTCTACACTGAAGGTGTCGCCTGGCGTTAGATGTGTGTTTATGATAGCTGCGGGAACAACGTAGATGTTGGGCAGCTCCTGCGCCTTTGCAGGTTTGACATTGCCAAGTATGGTGCTAGCTAGCATCATTACGATGAGGAAAGATAAGAGTTGATGTTTTCTTATCATTTCTTTCACCTCAATGCTACGCGTATCCTGGTGGATACCCGCTTTGACAGCCGGTCAAACCGTAGCGAGCGCCAGTTTCCATGATGTCGTCAACGTCTACTAAGGTGTCTTTGTTCACGTCAGTTATTGGACCCCAAGTTGGATCTGTCCATGGTTTAGCGTCGCCGAATTTGCCTATGACCATTCCGAAGTCGTCGATGTCCACGGTGCCGTCAGGAATTGGCTGGATGTCAGAGTTCACGAAGTCAGGTCTAACGAGTTCTCTGTGATATGTTGGATTAGCTTCTAAGTGTATGTAGTCTCGGCCAGCGCTTATGTCCAGTCTGCCGACCACACCGTCTTTGTAGGCTCTGAAAGGTCCTGTGCCAATCAGGGCATCCTCTGCCTCAGGATCAAATGACCACGAGCCTGGAACAGTTGAATCACCGGGGAGTTTTGGCGGATAATCTATCCAGATGTGCTTTGGAATTATAGCGGTTCCTGCAACCCATGACAACGCCAGGAAACTCGTTGAGTTGTAGCGTATTTCTATTGTGTTGCCATCGATGACACAAGAGTGGTACTCTTTCAGTACTGTGGATTCAGCTACTGCCATTGCAGCTTTCTTGTACTCATAGGAGAATTCCACATCCTCTGGTGTCAACGGATGGTTGTCATGGAACAGGATGTTCGGACGTAGTGTAACTGTCACTTTGCTGCAGGTGTCTCCTTGTGTGTTTACCCACGTTCCCTCCGTGAAGCTGCTGGCCAACCATGGAATATAGTCTGCTACGCTCAGTGGGTTGCGAGTTATAAGGGCCTCGTACATCTTTGAGAGAATCTGCGCTTCGTAGAATGACTCGGAGTCGAGTGGATCGATTTTTGCTGGAATGTCAATCAGCCCGTGTCTTATGGTTCCACCACGTTCGTATCCTGTTGGGTGGGCATTGAGCGATGAGAATCCAAAGGCGCCTCCGTAGTAGCCGAAGCCTTGCTCGTTCACAAATCCCTGCCACTCCAAGCCTCCATATTGCTCTTCTCCAACGACGCCTACTTTGTAGTATTTTCTGTGTGCCACATAGCCAGCCATCGTGTACAGAGGTATGCAAGCAACGTCGTCATGAATAACCTGTTGACACTGATAGCACAAGGGCAGTGCCGCGGCAGAAGTTGCCGAGGTCTTGAAATCGTAAGATAGAGTGTCATAAGTTTGGCGATGGTAACGGTTGTAGTTGTCTCCATCCGTATGTGGGTAAATGTCCTTTGCGGAGTTCCAACATTCATAATACATGTCAGGTACTGTGGCCCAACCCCATCCGCCAGTGTATATGTGGTAGTCGTAGGTCTTCCATGCATGAGGCGTGCAGGTGCTGTAAGTTCCGCCATGATAGTCAACGGCAATGAAGCAAGCTGCTAAACCGTCTCGCATCAACTCGCCTGCCAGTTGTCTCGGCGGATCATCGGTTCTGCTCCAAAGCTGAATGTCAGGTATCTCTTCTGTGTCAGTTGGTGCTGGCTGTCCAGGTAGCCATGCGTTTCTCGCAGCAACGTGTTTGCAGTACTCGCGACGACCGTCGTTGTCATAGTCTTTGAAGCCTCCCTGATCAAAATAGCTCTTTGCATTAGCTATGCTGTACGCGTACGTGGGTGCTGTTGGGTCCTCCCAGCCTCCAATCGTTGGGAAGATGAACGTCTCCATTGGCGAGAGAGTACCAGGGAATGCGCTTGAGAGCCCGTCCCTATTAGTTAGGGACGCTAAAGCCTTTCTGAACATCTTTGTATCCTGACATCTTTGACACTCGTCGTCAATCCAATAGTGACCTTCGTCCCAACTCGCTGGAAAAGTCCAGTCCATATCTGCTGTTGGAGCGGCGCCACCCAGTTCACCTAGCTCGGGTCTCATTGAGCCATGGCCTATTGGCCACATCTGAAGGTTCAGGTCATATTCATACCATCCGGCTTCAGAGTAGTCTTCCAGAATGATCGCAGGGTTAGCATCCCACGCATCGATTCTGTCAGATGGCACAGCCCAATCCATGAAATCGATGTTTCCTAGCTCAAAGTCGGTTGCTTCACCTGATAGACTTCCCGCAACTCGGAAGATTATGTCGTCAACTCTTGGTCCAAACTTCTCGAATGTTCCTTGGCTTTCGACTGTTGTTATACTTGCTGCCATCATTGCTGTCATGAGAACCATAGTTATGGCTAAGATTCGTAGTTTCATATTTTCTCCTTCTCCTTTCGTTCTCCATTACTATTGGAGTCGACAGAAATTTATAAGGATTTGCTAAGAAATCAGCATATTGAAGATAACGTTAAATATCTCTCTATTCACATGAAATCTCTCGTTCCGATCCTGGAGAGAAGGTTCAATGGGCTTCAAAGCTTATCTTTTGAAACGGTCTGCGTACACCGTAATCCTTGTGTTAGTTGTCATCACCGTCAATTTTGGGATTTTCATGTTGATGCCCGGAAATCCAGCAGAGCTGTTGGTTAGCAGCAAGATGCTCGGAAGAGCAGACATCATAGAAAGCCTGTTGAAACAGTGGGGATTTGACCAGCCACTTCACGTAAGGTATGGCAAATATGTTCAAAGTATGCTGACTGCACAGTTTGGGTATTCATACCGAAGCAACAGGCCCGTAGCAGGAGAGGCTTGGGAACGCCTAAGCAACACTCTCCTGCTAGTCATACCCCCAGAGATCTTCGCCGTAATATTCGGCATAGTTGTCGGGGCATATGCAGCTAACAAACGTGGAAAGCTGCTCGACAACTTGTCAGTAAGTCTGTCGCTCACTCTGTATGCGTTGCCTGTTTTCTGGATAGCGATGATGCTTGTACTCATCTTTTCTCTTCAGTTAGGATGGCTCCCGAGTAGCCACGGTTTTCCAGATTACTGGTTCATGGTTCCTCCCACTAGCCTCCTGCAGGATTTTGGTACTCGAGCTATGCATCTTCTTCTGCCATGGATTACGCTTTTCATCATTTCATTTGGAGCATACGTCCTCCTCACCAGAGCCAGTGTTCTAGAAGCTATCACCGAAGACTACGTCGTCACCGCCAGAGCAAAGGGTTTGAAGGAAAGAACGATTCTCTTCAAACACACGTTGAAGAACGCTCTGTTGCCGATAATAACTGAGATCGCTATAACGTTTGGTTTCACCTTGTCAGGAGCCATAATAACAGAACAGGTCTTCGTCTTCCCTGGGCTTGGGTGGTGGACTTGGCAGGCAATAGAGAACAACGATTTTCCGGTTTTGCAAGCCATATTCTTTCTTGTTGCAGTATGCGTGATCTTGGCCAATTTCGTTGCCGACGTTACTTACGGGTTCATAGACCCGCGGATAAAATATGGGTGACGAACCTTGAGCAGCAGACGATCCAGAATACTCCTTGAAATCCACAGATTTGTAGACTTCTTGAAGATTTTCGTGAAGAATAGAAGAGGCATTCTTGGAATAACCATAATTGTTGCCTTTGTTGCCCTCGCACTGGGCGCAAGCATCATCACACCGCATAATCCCACAACGATAGTAATATTCCCCAAAACCGCGTATCGCTATTCCAAGCCATTCTGGTACGGATCTCTATTTCCAGGAGAGAACATAAGCCAAAACATTGATCCGATACCAGATCCAGACTTCAACACAGCTAGCGCAATCGACCAACTCCAATTCGACTCAACCCTAGCCAATCAAGACTCGGTTCACATCGAGTTTGTGCAGAACGTAGGATACACTGATGGATCAGGAAATGGATCCGCAGCAATCAAGTTCACACGCGGGGCAGATGTTAGTCCCCATGGTACTGTTAACGCGAGTTTGACGAAGTCGTTTACTTTCCCATATTCATTCCCGCCAGAGCAATTCCAAGGTCAAGTGGCATTTCTGGTTGAAGATCCTCAAAATCTGTCTGTAGAGGTCAACCTGTTCATAGAGAATATTGAGAGCGGAGTGCGAGCCACATGGTCTAATGAGACCTTCCAAAAAGCACCTTCAGGCGAATGGCTTATACCGTATCCCCTGATGGATTCCGACGCCGACGGCGCCCGCAACCATCTGAAGGACACTCTTGGATCAGAGTGGTACAAAGACCCAGTGAAAATCATGTTCAACAAGCCAGGAGAATACAGGTTTGGGGTCGAGGTGACCTTGAATGACACAAACGTTGGACAAAGCGCTGAAGCCACAGTCTACGTCGACGACCTTTGGCTTCGAGTCTTTGGTAACTCGTATGGCCTTCTGGGCACCGACCAATACGGTCGCGACATATTCACCCAACTGACCTATGGAACGAGAATCTCTCTATTCATCGGCCTAGTTACGGCGTTTCTCACAACTTTCATTGGACTAGCAGTCGGCATTACTGCAGGATACGTCGGAGGCTACGTAGATCAAGTCCTAATGAGATTCACAGACATGCTTCTTGTAATACCTGAAGTAGCGTTGTTCATAGTACTGATAGCCGTCTATGGAGCCAGCATTTGGAATCTCATCGGGATAATGGTGATGGTAGGGTGGACAGGATTCGCCAGGATTTCGAGGTCACAGACGCTTAGCTTGAAAGAAAGACCTTTCGTCGAAGCAGCCAAGGCAGTTGGAGGAGGCAAAGGCCACATAATCTTTAGACATATTGTCCCAAACGTGATGTCTCTTGTCTACGTCTCACTCGCCACAGCGGTTCCAATGGCTATCATAAATGAAGCTTGGCTGAGCTTTCTGGGTCTATACGACCCAACTATAATGACTTGGGGGAGGATGCTTCACGATGTGGAAACGACAACAAGTGGCATTTACATGTGGTGGTGGGTAATCCCGCCTGGACTTTGCATCGCTGCCATTTCTTTGTCGTTCATCCTGATTGGATACGCTCTGGACGATGTGCTCAATCCCAAGCTTAGAGAGAGGCGTTAAACAGGGCAAGACGGGGAAACCAATGTCGACAAATCGCAGCGACGATTCGAGCCTAACGGTTCTAGACGTCAGAGACCTGAAAACATACTACACAACCGCGAGAGGTCCAGTCAAGGCGGTAGATGGCATCAGCTTCCAAGTCAATAAAGGAGAAGCCATCGGGTTAGCTGGGGAATCTGGCTGCGGAAAAACCACCACCGCACTCACTGTAATGCGAATCTTGCCAAATAATGGGAAAATAGTGTCAGGCGAAATGCTACTCGGTAAGAACGATCTAGCCAAACTCAAAGAGAAGCAGATGCGCGACATAAGATGGAAGAGAGTATCAATAGTGTTTCAGGGAGCCATGAATGCTCTCAACCCTCTCTTCAAAGTGGGAGACCAAATCGTTGAAGCAATCGTGACAAATGAACGCAAAGTAACCAAGAAGAGTGCATATGAAAGAGCAGGAAAAATGCTCGAGCTTGTCGGAATTCAACCTTCTAGAGGCAGAAACTACCCACATGAGTTCAGTGGCGGAATGCGACAACGCGCCCTCATCGCTATGGCACTAGCCTGCAACCCAGATCTGCTAATCGCTGATGAACCAGGAACCGCCCTCGATGTCATTGTGCAAGCACAAGTGCTCAAACTCATGAGCGAACTGAAGTCGAAACTCAACCTGTCAATGATACTAATAACACATGACCTGTCAATAATCGCCGAGCTATGCGAAAAAACCGCCATCATGTACGCTGGGAAAATCGTCGAACAAGGAGACGTCATCTCCATATTCAAAGAACCTCTGCATCCTTACACTCAGGGTCTATCAGGAGCTTTTCCAAGCCTGAAGGAAGCAAGAAGACGAATGATATCCATTCACGGCAGCCCACCAGACTTGCTACAACCACCAAGTGGTTGCAGATTTCACCCACGATGCTCAAAAGTCATGCCCATCTGCAAAGAAAAAGAACCTGAGACCACACGGGCAGGTAAAGGACGAAATCAATACGTCGCATGCCACCTATACGGTGGATCCTAGGAGGACTCGCAATGACTAAGAACGCAGTAATAGAAGCAAAAAACCTCACCAAACACTTTCAACTAAGCAAAGGCTTCACAGAATCATTGTTCTCCAGGAGAAAATCCGTGGTGAGAGCTGTAGATGACATCAGCTTTGAAATAAGAGAAAAAGAAGTCTTCGGACTCGCCGGAGAAAGCGGAAGCGGAAAAACCACCACTGGAAGACTCTTACTCAGACTCGAAGAGCCAACGAAGGGTAAATTAACCTTCAAGGGACAGGATCTCGCCAAAATCAAAGACAAAGACCTGAAGCCCTTGAGACGCAAGATGCAAATAGTCTTCCAAGATCCGTACGAATCCCTGAATCCTCGGATGACAGTCAACGACATCCTTGCAGAACCCCTCACAGTTCAGAGACTGGATCACAGCAAAACCGAAATGGGTGAAAAAATCAGAAGAATGCTCGAAGCCGTTGAAATTACGCCTCCAGATGAATTCCTATTAAGATACCCCCACGAACTCAGCGGAGGACAGAGACAAAGAGTCGCAGTTGCCCGAGCCTTCATTCTCGACCCAGAATTCATAGTTGCAGACGAACCCGTATCGATGCTAGATGTATCAATCAGAGCCGAAATTCTGAACCTCATGCTCGATCTAGTCGAGAAATTCAACGTGTCCTTCATGTACATCACACACGACATCGCATTAGCCAGACACATGTGCGACCGAATGGCCATCATGTACCTAGGCAAAATCGTAGAAATGGGACCAACAGAAAAAATCGTCTACGAACCCCTACACCCATACACAAACGCCCTAATCGACGCCGTCCCAACACCTGACCCAACTGCAAAACGAACAAAAGGAGTTCTTCAAGGAGAAATCCCAAGCCCAATCAATCCACCCTCAGGCTGTAGATTCCACACA
>Ga0224495_10002314_pt1 | contig 12490 bp, 11 predicted proteins | sample SF_Jul11_sed_USG_FD_168128 | JGI IMG/M metagenome (GOLD analysis project Ga0224495, IMG submission 168128) | Sediment microbial communities from San Francisco Bay, California, United States - SF_Jul11_sed_USGS_4_1 | ecosystem: Environmental > Aquatic > Marine > Sediment | place: USA: California... | reverse complement strand
TAAATGCTCAATATTCGATAATCTTACAAGCTTTAGATGTCTAGTCACCCTTTCAGAAATCTCATCTTTAGAAATCCTAGTGTGATAGTCCAAAAAAAAGCCAACATTTTCTCTAATTGATAGTGAGTCAAATAATGCGTAATTTTGAAATAGCATTCCTGTTCTACGCCTAAACTCCTCAAGCTCCTTTAAACTTAAATCTTTAGTATTTCTACCATAAAAAAAAATATCGCCAGAATCTGGTGATATAATATGAGCTATAATCTTTAGTAGTACAGTTTTTCCACAGCCACCAGGACCTACAATGGTTAGTGAATCACCTTTTTCTACAATAAGATTAATACCTTTTAGTATGGGCTTACCATCATTAAAAGATTTTTTTATATTCCTTAGTTCAAGTATAGGTTGAGGCATTTTATTTTCTCATATACCAATCTATTTCTTTAAATTTTAGATTTAAATTAATTCATATTAAGAGATATTAAGATTAGCAAATAATTTAAATTTTGCTATATATTTCTTAAATTTATGCTTATACTTATAAAAAAATCCTAATTAGTTACATGAAATAATTTTAAGATCAATCTTTGTAATTTAATATCATAATTTTATTACGTCAACTGTAAAATTGAAAATAGCTTCATTTTGAGATAATAAATGCATAAAAATAATAAGTTTAAATATAATATAAACCTGCTATATAAATTTATTATTCTGCTAATAGTTGCATGGACAATTATTATAACAGGCTCACTCATTTGGAGTGTATATCAAGGAAAATCACAAATGGAAGATCTCGCTAAACACGAAGCTCTCATCCACTTTAATAGAGACATTTCATTTAGACGGTGGGGTTCGATGCATGGCGGTGTGTATGTTCCAGTTACTAATGAAACTCAACCTAATCCTTATCTTAAATTTATACCAGAGCGTGATATTACTACTCCATCAGGAAAAAAATTAACTCTAATGAACCCAGCTTATATGGTAAAACAAATGTGGTTATTTTATTCTAGCTTTTTTAGTGCTAAAGGTCATATAACCAGCTTAAAACTCTTGAATCCTGCTAACAAACCAGATGAATGGGAACGATATTCTCTCAAATCTTTTGAAAAAGGAGCAACTGAAAGATTAGAGTTTACTAAAATTGATAACAAGCCCTACCTCAGGCTTATGCGTCCATTATTTATTGAAAAGTCCTGCTTGAAATGTCACAGCCATCAAGGATATAAAGTTGGTGAAGTGAGGGGTGGTATTAGCATTTCCATACCTATGGAGCCGTATATAACTAAGGAAAAGGAATACAACAATACTCTTTATCTTTCACATGGCTTAATATGGTTTTTTGGTACTGGGATTTTAATTTTTGTGTTAATACAAGGAAAACAGCGTATTATAGAACAAAAAGTATCCCAAATAGCTCTTCAGCAAAGTGAACAACAGTATAGTATTATAACAGAATTATCTCCTGTAGGTATTTTACAAACAGATGCTGATGGTCATTGTATTTATGTAAATGAGCGATGGTCCACTATAACAGGATTCTCACAAAATGATGCTCTTGGTAATGGATGGCTTAAGGGAATTCATTACGACGATAATGTGAATGTATCTCTAGAATGGTATAATGCCGTTCTAGCTGGTCAGAATTTCACTTTTGAATACCGTTTTAAAAAGCCAAATGGAAAAATTATTTGGGTGTTTAGCAAAAGTACACCATTTCATGATGAATCTAAACGGATTATCGGTCACATAGTAACTATAATGGATATAACTGATCGTAAAAGGAGTGAGGAAGAACAAAAAGAGAATACCGAAAAGTTACTTTCTGCAATGAAAGAGACAATTCAGGCAATGGCTATGATGGTAGAAGTTAGAGATCCATATACTGCAGGTCATCAAAAACGAGTTGCAAAACTAGCTATTTCTATAGCAACTGAAATGAATTTACCACAAAATCAAATTGAAGGTATTCACTTAGCCAGTTTGATACATGATATCGGTAAAATTCAGGTCCCTGCAGAAATATTAAATAAACCTACAAAATTGCACGATATTGAGTATCAATTAGTTCAAACACATACTCAAGTGGGTTATGAAATTATTAAAACCATAGATTTTCCATGGCCTATAGCTGATATTATTCATGAACACCACGAAAAACTTGATGGATCTGGTTATCCCAATGGTCTAACAGATAGAAAAATTCGTCTTGAAGCAAAAATTATTTGTGTAGCAGATGTTATTGATGCAATGATTTCACACAGACCTTATAGACCAGCTTATACTCTGGACTACGCATTAAATGAGATATATAAATATAAAGGTCGCTTTTATGATGAAAATGTAGTTGATATTTGCTTTAAGTTGTTCAAGGAAAAGAATTTCCAGCTCGACTAATCGGGATGTTAAAAATTATTCATCTTCTCTTTTGATATTTTTTTTAATGTAATCCTGTAATTTTTCAAGAGTTAAAAATATATCCGAAAGCTTAAGATGATGCAAAGATAGTGCTAAAGAATTAGTATTAGCTAACTTAGTTGAATCTACACAGCTTAAAATAATTTCTAATGCATGAACTTCATTTTCGTTAAAATCCAGATTAAAAGTTGTTTTCATAATAGAATTCCTTAATTTCCAGTCTTATATATAATAAATTATCGGAAAATAACTCAATAGTCAAATATAATTTAACATTTTAATAAAATCCATTTTGCTGCGTTTTTTTTAATACTTGCCATTAGGTTATCACACAAAAAAAATCAACCTAACTTTTATCATTAATATACTGATAATTATTTAAAACTAAAGTCTTTTATATTGAATGTCATCCCGAATTTATTTAACCTAAAGGTCACACGTCGGGATCTCTTCTTCCAGATAGATGCTGAAACAAGTTCAGCATGACAATAAATAACTTTAAATTTAAAAATGTTTTAGTATACAATACAATTTATTTGCTAGTATCAAAAGTTAATTCAATTGCAGTGGTAACACTAGTATTTAGAGCTTTTACACCATATAAAGGAGTACTATCATATGATATATTACTTTGTAGAACAAAGTTTAACCACTTATTAACTTTAATGGTAAGGGAGTTTTCGTTTAACAATCTATAATCTGAAAATTCATCAAATCGTGGTTGAATATAGAGTGTAGAAAAGAGGTTTAAATTACTTGCAAGTGTAATGTCTATATTCAAATAACTCGACCATCGATGATAAGTACTTTCTAAAGAAGAATCCGGGAAATTACCAGCCTTATTTCTGTTAATCTCATACATATAGGCTGAAGCAAGAGAAATTTCAATAATTTTAGTTGATATTGGCGTTAACCTGAAACCCAGTCCACCCAAAGCTCTAAGATCGATACGTCTAAATTCATCAAATTCATATTGCCCAAACCCCTCGAACCCAAGCCAATTTATAATTTTATATCTATATCTAAGATGATTAAAAGTTTTACTTATAAAGCGTTCTGCATTTTTTTTAGCATAACTTGCCTCTGTAATAGCTAAAATTAAGTGATTAGATTTAATATAACGTCCAGCCAATGCTAAATCCAACTTTTTCATATCTGTATTACCTGTTTTCCATTCAAAAGCTCCCTTTAGCTTAAAGGAAAAGCCATCCAAACTTTTTTCTTTTAGAAATGGTTGGATATTAACAATTTGAGAATATAAAGAATTGGTAAAAATAATAAAAACCAGTGTGAATAATGTTATAAAGACTCTTAATATTGTAAAACGCCGTCTTACAAATAATTTAATAAGTGATGATATTCTAAATAACATGGATAATCCTTTTAGTGTTTATTATATACTAATAATTTTTGTGAGAAATGCAAACACTGAATTATTAAGTATTAAAAATTATCTGATTAGTAAAAGGATTGATAAAATTATTTTTTTATAATGACCTATAGTAAACCTATTAAGCTATAATTAGTTCGGGAGAATACTAAAGAAATTTGTTCAAAATAAATTTACAAGATCATAAAAAATGAGTAAACTATCCTTATAAATAGAGTCACAGACTTTCACAGAATATCTTTAAACAAAAAGTACTTAAAATTAAGGATACAAAAGGATATGAAAGATGGCTCTGTATATGATAATTATTTAAAACTAAAGTCTTTTATGACAATAAATAGCTTTAAATTTAAAAATATTTTAGTATATTCACTAAAAATGTGTTGAGCTATCTTTAAATGAGGAAGGATGAAAATTACCTATAAATTACTAATTAGCCATATTTTAATACCTCTTTTATTAATAATTACTTTTGTATTTTTAAATTATAAAATGAATAATCAAATTCAAAAGTATATTTTAATAATTATTCCTAGCAGTCTAATTTTTAGCATTATACTGGGATATTTTGTTGCAAAATCAATAGTTAAACCAATTACTAAAATTAAGACCGCTGTAATTGAGCTTGGAAAAGGAAAACAAGAAACTAAAATTAAAGTTAGTTCAAAAGATGAAATTGGTGAACTTGCTAATGCCTTGTCTCAAACAAAAATTAAATTAAATATTATGCAAAATGATTTATTGGAACAAAGTAAAATTAAACAAAAACAAATTGAAGATGAATTAAATGAATATCGAGAAGAGCTTGAAGCATTGGTTGAATCAAGAACAGAAGAGTTAAAAGAAACGGTTAATAAGCTTAACCTTGAAATTGCAGAACGAAAACAAGCAGAATTAAGGCTCTTAGAAACAGAAACCTTTAAGGAAAATCTCATTAATTCTTCTTTAGACATGATTATCGCTGTAGATAGAGATCGCAACATCATTATATTTAATAAAGCCGCCGAAAAAAACTTTGGATATAGTGTACAAGAGATTATTGGAAAGAACATCGAAATACTTTATGATAACTTCAATGATAAATCTATTGTTAATAAAGCTGTCAGAGATACAGGCCAATTTTCTGGCGAAATAATTAATAAACGTAAGGATGGTACAACTTTTCCAGCATTTATATCTGCATCATCATTGTATAATTCAGAAGGTATGCTTATTGGATATATGGGAATTTCTCATGATATTTCCTTAAGGAAAACATTTGAAGACAAATGGAAAAAATATGAGTTTATAGCAAACGCATCAAAAGAACATATGTCGCTAATCAATAAAGATTATATTTATGAAGCCGTTAATGATTCATATTGTCTGGCTAGTAATAGATCCCGAGAAGATATTATAGGGACAAGAGTAATTGATGTTTGGGGTAAAGAAAGATTTGACAAATTTATAAAACCTCTATTAGAAACATGTTTTACAGGAAATGAAGCATATGATTCTAACTGGCTTGAATTTAGGCGTGGCGAAAAAAGTTATTTTGACATTATTTACTATCCATATTTTAACGAAAAAAACATTGTTACTCATGCTGTTGTCATTTCTAGAGATATTACTGCATATAAATTAGTAGAAATGAGCCTTCTAGAATCGCAGAAATTCACTAAAAATCTTATTGATAGCTCTTTAGACATGATTATTGCCGTAAATAATGATCGTAACATCATTATGTTTAATAAAGCCGCCGAAAAGACCTTTGGATATTCCTCAGCTGAAATAATTGGTAAAAATATTGAAATCCTGTATGATAAAGATGAGGACAGAAACAATATCAGCAAAGCTTTCAATGAATTAGGACAATTTTCTGGTGAAGTTATCAATAAACGAAAGGATGGTACAACTTTCCCTGCATTTATTTCAGCATCTGTTCTTCGCAATCCAGAAGGCAAATCAATTGGTTTTATGGGCATATCTCGTGATATAACAGAAAATAAAAAAGTGGAGAAAATGCGAGAAAACGTGGAAAGTATAATGAGACATGATCTTAAAAGCCCCATTGCTGCTATAATTGGTTTCACTGACATTTTATGTGATAAAGCATCCCCCGAACAATCTCAGATTCTGTCATTTATACATAACTCAGCTTATAAAATTATTCGTATGGTTGATCATTCCCTCGATTTATTTAAAATGGAAAAAGGTAATTTTACTCTACAAGCTAAGGATTTTGATCTTATAAAATGTTTTAAATCATTAGATAAAGAACTTGAAGCAAAGAAAAATGGAAATATCAAATTAGTTTTTATGTTAAACGATAACTTAATTTCATTTGAAAATTCCTCTTATATTGTCTATGGAGACTCAATTCACCTAGAAAGATTATTTGCTAATCTAATTAATAATGCCGTAGAAGCTTCTCCTGAACACTCAAATGTAACAGTATCTATTACTGGAGGTAAGGATAATCATGTAATAGACGTTCATAATTTTGGAATTATCCCTCTACACATTAGAGACAAGTTTTTTGATCCTTATGTTACTGCAAAGCGATGGGGTACAGGATTAGGAACTTATAGTGCTCAATTAATTGCCAAAGCTCACGGCGGGAAAATTACATTTACTACATCAGAACAAGATGGAACACATTTAATTGTAACATTACCAAAAAGATAATTGTTATTTATATTGAAGTATATAGCTTTTTATATGTCATCCACTGAGTATACTGTTTAATTTATTTTATAAATCGCTTTTCAATTAGTTCTACAGCCCTTATTACCCCATTTTCTTTATTCATAATCCGGCTGACCCTTTCAACATTATTTTTGATTTGTGAGGAATTTAAAATATTGATTATTTCCTTAGCTATCTTCTTGGGAGTTGTAGATCTTCTATAGAGGAGTTTTCCCAGTTCTAGATTCTCTAATCTCTTTCCCCAATAGGGCTGATCAAAAGCGTGAGCTACCACTAATGACGGTTTTCCAAGAGTCAATGATGTATTCGTTATTCCTGCACCACCATGATGTACTACCATAGAGCAATGGGGGAAAATCTTTTCGTGGGGAATTCTTGTTACTTTATAAATATTTGGAAAATTGTAATTTGATGATATGTGTTCCCAGTCTGACTGAATAATAGCTCTTTTTCCTGATAGATTTACAGAATCAACAAACAGACGAGTTGTATCTTCAAGATCAAATTGTGTACATGAACCAAAGGATAAATAAACAGGAGGCTCACCATCATCCAAAAATCTACGTAAACCATGTGGTATTTCCCATTGTGAATCTATGTTTGGGATTTTTAGATGTCCACATATTTCTATATAATCCTTCCAGTCAGGGTGACGAGGAGTTAAAACTTCGCTGCTCGAAATTAATGTCAATTCTTTAGATATATAAAGTTCTTGTGATAGACTTTTTATTGGAGGAAGACCTTCTTGTAAACGAATATTATTTGCTGACTTAAAACATTTTTTTCTAACCAAATAGTCTCCCAGCTTCCAAGACAATGTATTGATAAATTTACCCAAATTAATCCCTAAGGGTGACATATACTTTGATTGAATTGCATTCGTGAATAGTGCCAGTGAAACACGAGGACATTTATATTTTTCTGCGGCGGTTAGTAGAGTGTGGTTTACAATATGCCCGATCACAAGATCATTTTCAATACATAAGTTTTTTGAGGCTTCATACATTTCTTCAACTGCTGGATCAAAGTACTTTTCAAGTACTAATGCAAATTCGTTTAGGGGGTTAATAAATTTAGTGACATCTCTAAATACTTTATCAGCATCAAGTTCAAATTTGTCATAGACTTTAATTAATTTAATGTTAAACGATTTTCCTAAAGGTGAATAATCTTTATTATCAATGCTAGTGTAGAATAGAGTTACTTCATGACCTGCAGAACTTAATCCATCAGCTAAAGCTATAAATGGGAGGATATCTCCGTCACTCCCCCAGGTTTGTAATCCAATATTCATTATTCCCCTATAAGCAGCTTATTATTGATAATATACTGAAAGTATTTTAAAATTAAGATAAATTACTTGTTTCACAAAGTGATTTAGTTGAATAAAACTTCATTTTTAAATAATTATTAATATAATATTAAATTTATAAGAGAGAATCAAGGAATTTTGTCTTAAAGAGTATAATTATGATGTCTTGAACTTGTTTTCTTTAAATTAATGTAACAATAGTATCTAATCCTTTTCAAGGCAGCAATTAGATATGCAAACAATAAAAAAACATGTCTCTTGCTACGTTTAATTTAAGTATATCCTTTGCATAGCTTAACTATTCTACTATTAATGTTGACCTACTAACTCCTTCTTTTTTGTATACTCTATAAGCTGTGGGTAATCTAATTTTTTCATTGGTCTATGCTAATATGAATTTGCTTTTTATGATTTTTTAAATTATTATTGATTTAAAGAAAAAAATGTATAAAACGATAATAACAGTTTTATATCTAATATTATTTATAGAGGAGATTTTATGAAAAATAAATTTGTATTATTTAGCTTCACTCTTGTTAGTAGTCTTTTTATATTAGTGCAATGCGCTCAGGGAAGTGGTTTTAAAAATATTAGTGTTGATGAACTTTATGAGAAAGTTAAAAAGGATGGTAACATCTTTATTTTGGATGTTAGAACAGATAATGAATATCTTAATGATGGTCATATTAAGGGTAGCAAACTAATTCCTGTACAAGTTATTAAAGAAAGACTAAGTGAAATTAATGATAATAAGAATAATGAGATTTATGTTATTTGTAGAAGTGGTGGTAGAAGTAGTAATGCATCAGAAATCTTGTTTAAGAAAGGATTTAAGAAAGTTTATAATGTTTTGGGTGGTATGAATGCATGGAAAAGTAAAAAATATCCTATGGAATGAGTAACCAATTAGATTTATTATGTAGGCAGTATTTTGAGACCTTTTATTAGAAACTTTTTATTACTTGCTTTATTTGTTTTTAACGGCTTTCTAAGTGCTGAAAATTATAATAAAGACCTTAATAATTTAAAAAAAAAACTACCAAAAAACTTTTTGGTTATGTCTTTAAAACCCTTTGTCATTACAGGGAATATCGATTTTGACTGGATGAAAAGAACGGTGGATAACACTATAAAAAGTTGTAGTGATGCACTTTTTAACGATTTTTTTAATAAAAAACCAAGTTATCTTATTAAAATATATTTATTTAAGAACAATTCAAGCTATAGATTTTATTCTAAAAAGCTATTTAAAGAAACACCCGATACTCCATTTGGTTATTATTTACCAAGTTATAAAAGTCTTGTTATGAATATTGCTACTGGAGGAGGAACTCTTGTCCATGAGTTGGTGCATGCCTTAGTTGATGTTGATTTTCCTAATATACCAGCTTGGTTTAATGAAGGGATGGGCTCTTTGTTTGAAGCGTGTACCTGTGGAGAGCATATTTATGGAATAGTTAACTGGAGACTTCCTATATTACGGGAAGGTATTAAAAAAAATAATTACATTTCTTTGAGGAAGGTATTATCAACAACTAGGAGTGAATTTTATAATGATCTGAAGGGGATGAATTATAGTGAAGTAAGATATTTTTGCTTATATATGCAGGAAAAGAAGGTTTTAAAAAGGTTTTATCAATTATTTAGAGACAATTTTGCTAAAGATAAAACAGGAATATCATTTGTAGAACAAGTTTTTAACAATACAAAATTAGAAATAATTGAAAAAGATATGTTAGAATGGGTTAAAACTCTAAGTTATGAATAATTATAAAATTGCCTACTTAATAATAGAGTTAACCTGATAATAAATTACTACTTTAGACAAACGGCTTTTCAGTCCTGTGTATTGGTTACCATTACCCTAATTCCAATGGTCCCAATGATGTTTGCGGCTCTTTTTGCATCAGAATATGGTGCAATCATTACTTTAGACTTACCCTTATTATGAACTTCCCATGCAATGTGCTCTGCCACCTCTTGAGAACAATAAATTGCTCTTTGAATAATGTGAGCAACCTCTTCAAACGTGTTGTATTCATTATTAAATACTACTACCCAGTATAGATCACTGTTTTCCAAATTATGAGGTTCTTCATCGATCTGTGAGTCGAATCCCTCGGGCATCATAACTTTTCCCTCCAAGAATATTATGAAATTAGTTTAAAATTGTAATATTACATTAGTAATCAAAGTTTTTATAACATAATAATTAACTAATAATTTAAAACACCTCGATGCGTTTTTTTTAATTAACTGAAATTACACCTTCAGAACATTGAATCACGTTACTAATCATGTTAAAATTTTCATATTTACTTGCCTGATAGCAATTAATTTTATCAAAATACCTGTTAATAAGAGTATTAAACTCTCCTTTCTTTAAATTCCAGTCTGGTGCAATAAGAAGTTCCTGTGGACCAAGTCCAAACAATCGCTGCACAACAACATTAGGTGGTAGTAGCTCTAAAGACTTTGCTATTAAATCCAAATATTCATCCAATGTTGGTAAAGTAAACTGACCCTCTAAATACATTTTTTTTAAAATAGTATTCTTTACTACATGAAGTTGATGAATTTTTATACCATCAATTTTAATGTCTGCCAAATATTTTACAGTATCTAACATCATATCTTTAGTTTCAAAGGGGAGTCCATGGATTATATGAACACAAACGTTTATTCCAAGCCTTTTACGAGTTTTTATATAAGTATTATGGAAGTCTCTAACAGTATGACCTCTGTTGATAAACTTTAATGTTTTGTCATGCATTGATTGTAAACCATATTCCACCCATAAATGAGTTTTCTGAGCTAACTCTTCAAGCATATCTAGTATATTATCATTTATACAGTCAGGTCTTGTACCAATAGAAAGTCCAACAACATCGGGATGAGAAAGGGCTTCAAGATAAAGTTGTTCTAAATTCTCGATCCTATCATAAGTATTAGAAAAAGGTTGAAAATAAACAATGAATTTCTTTGTTTTATAGCGTTTTTTTTGATATTCAATACCCTCAAATAATTGTTGAGTGATACTTTTACGAGGCTCTGTTCCCTTAGGTTTAAAGCTATCATTATTGCAATAGATGCATCCCCCTCTCCCCTTGAATCCATCTCTGTTTGGACAAGTAAATCCCCCATCAACACAGACTTTATTGACCCTCTCCCCAAATATTTTTTTTAAATAATTTCCAAAACTATAATATCTCATATTGCCACTGTAGGTCATTGTATTCAAAATGCTATATCTCCTCATCCTTTGCCATAAAGTGAGTTTTAAATTTATATTTTAAATGTGCCTTGTCAGGAGTCTCAAAACTGGAATCATAAATTATTTCTATCACTCTTATACGGTCTTTGGGAATCTTAAAAAACTTTGTTTTAGGTTGCAAGAGATTTCTCATCCTTTCCCATTTATTTTGTTTTTCGTTTAAAAAATGCTTTTCAACTTGGAGCATGTGTTGAACATTGGGTATTACTTTTAGTTTTAGAATTTTCTTTTGTGACAAAAGAGCTTGATTTGTTAATCCTACATTTTGCTTATTAACAAAGACCTTACAAAATGAATTATAATTTAATTTAGCTGGAACAATGTCATAGACTATAATAATCAAATTATAATCTGTTGGAACCTTATAAATTGGTTTTGGTATAATTTCTTCACTTTTGTGGGAGGACAATTTTGCAAGTAAATCAAAATATTTTTTCTTATAATTTTCTTCAACAGAATTAATTGGATAAGTTAATGTTGGAATTTTATTATTTACATTTTTTAATATTTCTTGTTCATACAAATGTATAAGTAAATAATGATTTATTTTACTCGATTTTGGCTCTAATATTGGTTCTATAATTGAAAATCGATTTAACCATGAACTAAAATAGTAATCAGTACTGGAATTATCTACAGATTCAATATTTAATTCAGGATGTAAAACTCCAGCATTACTTGTTGAACAGTGTAGAACAGTAAACATTATTATGAAAAAAAAATATTCTTTTTTCAGAAGAAAACCCTTAAAATATTGTTTTAATTTATAAATGTTTTAATATAAAATAAATTAATATTTTTCGTTCAAAAAAACAAGACTTTTTCTTGTAAAGATTTTAGCTAGATAATTTTAAGTTTAATTTAAACGAAATCTCTTTAAAAGTAAAGAATTACTAACAACCGATACAGAACTCAGTGCCATAGCACCACCAGCTATCATTGGATCAAGATATCCTAGTGCAGCAATAGGAATACCAATTATATTATATATAAAAGCCCAGAAGAGGTTGATTTTTATAGTTCTTAAAGTCTGCTTGCTAAGCAAAATTGCCTGTGACACACCCAAAAGGTCATCCTTTATAAGTGTAATATCCGATGCCTCCATCGCAATATCTGTTCCAGAGCCTATAGCAATGCCAACATCTGCTTGAGCTAATGCTGGAGCATCATTTATACCATCCCCAACCATAGCAACTTTTTTACCCTGATTTTGCAACTCTTTAATGAGATTAATTTTATCTTGTGGCAAAACTTCGGCTATAACACGGTTAATCCCAAGTTCTTTAGCTATAATTTCTGCTGTAGTACGGTTATCTCCCGTAAGCATAATGGTTTCTATACTCATATTTTCAAGGATTTTGATTGCCTTTTTCGTTGAGTTCTTTATCTGATCAGAGATTGATAT
>Ga0224495_10002313_pt1 | contig 12490 bp, 9 predicted proteins | sample SF_Jul11_sed_USG_FD_168128 | JGI IMG/M metagenome (GOLD analysis project Ga0224495, IMG submission 168128) | Sediment microbial communities from San Francisco Bay, California, United States - SF_Jul11_sed_USGS_4_1 | ecosystem: Environmental > Aquatic > Marine > Sediment | place: USA: California... | reverse complement strand
TGTCGAAGTATTCAAAACGACGGTGACCTACTTTCGGGAAGGTCGCGTCAAGGTGACGTTCATTGTTGATACGATTCTGGTCGTCATGCTGACGGAAGTGATTTCCCAGTGGTTCAAAGGGGGAGACTGGCAAGCGCTGACGGTGCTCTGCGGCATCGTGTTGGTGTTGGGAATCGTTCGCGTTATGGCCGTTCGATGGAGTCCGGCCTTGAGGGCAGAGCCTCAGGATTCCGTTTACCATGATCTGAGTAACCAGGGAGGATTTCGATGACTCAACAGGCTGCAGTGAAACTACTCGCCATCGTCCATGAGCGGCGACAGATCCCACTTGAAGAACTCATATCATATCTCCCCGAGTTCACCTGGAATCAGGTGTTCTCGCTAGTGGATGAACTCAGTCGACGAGAACTCATCTGCCTGCGGCGGCAAGGGTTCGGATACGAATTGCGAGTCTCCTCATTGTCCACGTAGCTACTCCCTCAAACTAGCTCTTTTTCGTGGCCACTGTCGGGCGGCGAGAGCTGAGCTGCTCGATACGTTCAGCCACATCCCGATAGGCTGGATCTTCCCGTCTGATCCAGCGATAGGCTTCGAGTGTTTCTGCGATCCGACCCAACGATTCCAGGGTTCGACCGAGGACATAGAGTATCTGAACGGTCTCCTTCGATGAGGTCGGTGTGGATTGGAGCGCCTTCTGAAACGCCGGGACGGCCTCCTCATATCGCCCGGATAACTTATAACAGAGCCCGATCTGCGCATTAGCTTTCACGGCCAATAACGTATCGACGGCAGCCATCTCAAACTGATCAATGGCGGCCTTATGCAGCCCGGCCTTTTTGAGCGCGACTCCCCGCTCATAGCGCTCCGCCGGGCTCACTTCAGGGTCGGATGTGTCCTTGATCGAATCTGACATGACTCTCTCATTACTCTTCCCAACTCCCAACGGCACCCATCAATCAAGGCAGAAATCGTATCGTGTAGAGGAAAGAGATGGACGTCTACTTCCTGCTGCCGATAAAAAAGCGTTGAACAGTATCTGCCAGACCGGTGATCCACGAGTGCTGTTTCGTGGCGGACTTCAATTTCGGACTTGACTGTTTCCGGGGCGACTGCGCTTCTCTCAACCGGCTCGTGACATCTCGATACGTTGGGGCCACCTGATTGATTCGATGGTACACCTCAACCGCTTGGTCGGCCTTCCCGATGGACTCGAGACTGCGCCCCAAAACATAGAGCACGTCAAGCATATCCTGCCGCGAGGCTGTTGGATCGTCCAGAGCAGTGCGGAATGCCTGTATCGCCGCATGGTGTTCTTTCATCTTGACGTAACACAATCCGACTTGTGCATAGGCCTTGAACCACATGGATTTGTCCCTGGCCGCCAAATGAAACAACTCGACCGCGTCTTCCAATCGCCCTAGTTCTTTAAGATCCATCGCTCGCGCATAATCATCCTCTGGAGGGCTCATCGACTGGGCCTCGGCCGATTCAACAGCCACCGTATTCAGCCCTGGGCTTGGAATAGGATCATCCAGTTCCGCAGGATCGTCAGGATCCGCCGCGAGTCCCACCAACTCCTCTTGCTCGGCCAGGGGAAGGATTCCGCCCTTACTTCGATCAAGGGCAGCTTGGGCCACCAACTTAGAGGTAATGATTCTCACCTGTTCGGCATACCCATAGGTCAAGGCGATATCGGAGACTTGATTGATCAGTCTAGGATTCCCTCGACTCAATCGATGCACCAACGCACAGGCCTTGTTCGTAAAGAGAGACGGCAATCCACCGGCAACTCGTAATCGATGGCGAATACAATGGGCAGTATCACTTTCCGAGAGCGGTTTCAGATGATAGTCGACGACGATCCGCTGCGCGAATTGCGTCATGTCGATGCGCCGGAGCAGTGTTTGGAGATCGGGTTGGCCTGAGAGGATGATCTGCAGCTTCAAGGTCTTGCCATCGTTCATGTTGGACAACAGCCGCAACTCTTCGAGCAACTCAGCACCCAGACTTTGCGCTTCATCAACGATGAGAATCACCCGTCGCGAGCGCTTCGCTTCTTGAGACAGAAACTCTGAAAAGAGATGGTAGGCTTCGATCGGATCAAGCCGCTTAGTACTTAACCCAAGAGACAACAGAATCCATGGCAAGAGCTGCTCAATATCATAACGAGCGTTAGTGACCAGCCCAATTTTATGTTTGCTGCCATGCTCAGCGATGAGCTTCTGAAGAAGAGATGTCTTCCCCATGCCGGGATCGCCAGTCAGCACCATAAACGGCGCCTGACTCAGAATCCCATATTCCAACAGGCTATAGGCGGTCTGGTGCTCCGAGCCGTGGTACAGAAAACTGCTGTCCGGCAAGAGCGCGAACGGCTTAGCCTTGAATCGATAGAATGCTTCATACATGGGTGCGCCGTTCGATGGCCGACCTCACGGGCTACGTGGCCACCATGGTCTTCATCTGCGCAAGAGTCAGAGACGATCGCCCTGCCTTGTTTAACACCGTTCCCAGAACAGGACGTGAATTCTTAACCAACGCCAGGGCCCGCTGCAGTTCTTCGCCCGTCGTCTTCCCCTCCTCCACCACCATCAGCAGCGCATCCGTGTAGGGAGAAAAGGCCAAGACATCCGCCGTATGGAGCAACGGAGGGAGGTCGAAGATGACAACTCGGGAGGGATACCGATGCTTCAACTCCTCAACGAGCGCCACCATTTTTGGCGAGGTCAAAATTTCGGTGGAGCTGGAGATCGCCCGCCCCCCTGGCAACAGGACGAATCGCCCTATTCCTGGATGAAGCAGTAGATCCTCGACCGGCTGATCGTCCAACAAATAATCCGCAAGACCAAGACAGTCGGTCAAGCCGAATACCTGATGCACCGTGGGGTCCTGCAAATCAGAATCGACGAGAAGGACCGTCTGAGTTGTTTCCATGGCAAGACTCACGGCCAAATTGACGGCCGTCAGTGTCTTACCCTCGCCGTACCCAGGACTCGTCACTCCCACCACATTCCATCCATTCTCTCGCAATCGCTGCGTGACCTGTGTTCGAAGAATTTTGTATGCATCGACGAACGGTCCGTTGTTGTGCGCGGCCATGACTCGATGCCTATGCAGCACCGCGTGTGGAATACTCAGCGATCTGGTTTTGGTATAAGTGATCGGCGGCGGCACCGAGTGAGCGGTCTTCTTCGGGCTCTCCTCATGGGAAGAAGAACCTCGCAAATCCTTATACAGTTCAAGCGCGGTCCGAATTCGATTCATACTAATCTATTTCCTTACTCCGCCCCAAACCGCCGCAGAGCGGTAAACCACAGAACATCCAACGGCATGATAAACACATGTAACACGACAAGGCCTGTCGCAACGGCACCTAGCCCTGCCGTCTGAACGACCCACCGTCGCAGTCTTGCGCGAGAAACATCGTCCTCGTTTGGCATGAAGGGAATCACAGCCAAGGGGAAATGTTGCGTCAAGGCGACGAGCTGATCGGGTGTCCTGATCGAATGGTCAAGTGATTCGGCCGCCGCCCCTAAGCCGACTCCGGTGCCTACGGCAAGAATGCAGCCAAGGAGGACGATGGCCATACGATTCGGTTTATACGGTTTTTCCGGCAGGCTGGGCGGGTCGATCAGGGAAAACCGTTCACCTTTTCGCTGAACCTCCAACCCTTCCGACACCTTCGCTTCTAACAAGCGCGAACGGATTTCCTGATACTTTTGCCCAGATGTATCGCGATCCCGCGTCAGCACCAAGTACTCCGGTTCAATCTCCGGAGCCCGTTCCAGACGCGTCGCATACTCCTGAAGTCGGCGCTTCACATCCACACGAGTCTTGCGAAGGGCTTCCAACGAAGAGGTTGCGGAATTCAGCTGAGCTTGAAGATTGATATAGGCGGGATTTTCAGGTCTCTGAGTCCTCTGCGCAAACGACATGGTTCCCAGCCGACCCGCTTCCTGTTCGAGTGCGGCAATTTTCCTCCGCGCTTGGAGAATATCAGGATGCTCGCTTCCCAGCCGTTCCATGTCAGCCGCAAGAGTGGTACGGGCGTCGAGCAGGCGCTTGGAGAGTTCCTCCGCATCAGGGCCCTGCCCGCTCTCTTTCTCCAAGGCATCAATCTCTTGTTTCATCTTCATGATATCCGGATGGTCCGGTGACAGATTGGCAGCTGCCGCTGCAAATTCAGCCCGAAGCGCCCGTACGCGCTCGGAGGAGTCCAAAATGCGTTCCCCCGTGACGGATAGAATCGGCGTGTTCGGCTTGATCGTCGCCAATTCTCCTTCGAGATAGCTTTTGCGCTCTTCATGGCCTCGGATCTGTTGATCGATATCCATCAACTCGCGCTCAGCTTGATTCATCATCTGCTGATTGAGCGGCATCAGCTCAGGAAGCGCTCCGCCTACTCGATGTTTAAACGACGCAACTTTCTCATCGATCTCACCGATATGCCGGGCGAGATTATCCGCTTCCTGCTGAAGAAATGACGTCGCCTCCTGTGCTTGCCGCTCGCGACTCTTCAAGTTTTCTCCCAAAAATAAGCTGGTCAGCTCATTCGCTACCTTCTGTGCCAACTCCGGGGATTGATTTTGATATGCCACCGTAAAAGCAATGGTCGCCTTGGTCGCATGCTGCGTGCGCTTATCCACGACGTCGGCACTGATCACTTCCACCTCGATGTCCTTGATGAAGCGTTTGACGATTTCTTCGGCTGGACTGCTTTTCCGCAAATCTTGGTAGAGGTTGAATTGTTCGACCACTTTCCAGAGGGTTGTGCGGCTCATCACCTGTTGCTTGATCGTCTCGATCCGTTGATCGGCATAACTGGTGATGGTCGAGCGAACGAGGTCGGAAGGAATCTCCTGCTCCTCAATTAAGATGGTGGCCGTCGACTTATAGGTCGGCGGCCACAGAAATGCCACCGTCAGGGAAAGGGTCAAGAGCCCCATACCAGTGAGAAGAATCAGTTTCCGGCGGCGATGAAAGGCTGCGAAATAGTCCTTCATGCTCATGGTCGGTTCGGATGTCTGTAGCTTCTGTGTCATAGCCTTAGTGAGAAAATGAAAGTTTGGGTGGATGGTAGGTCACCATGAACGTCGTCGCATGGGATTCGGCTGAGTCTGCGGCAGTGTCAACATCGCGCCATCGGTACATATACGACACCTCCGCCTGCCACCATTCCAGTACTTTCCAGGAGAGCTTCGGCGTCAGGCTGACATAGCTGCTATCCGGAAAGACTCCGCCAATAGTCGCGTTGCTCTTTCCGGACGTGAGAATTCCGGCCACATTCAGGGAAGCGGTCAAGGTTTCTGAAAGCTCATAGGAACCAGCAACCTCTCCCCGATTGGTCTGAATCAATAATCCGAATCCACTGGGAGTCAGGTCTCGGGCAAAACTCACGTGCACTGTGGCCCTCTCCCAATTCTTTGTTATGCCCGCTCCTGCCAACCACACTGTATCGTGAGCCGTAATAGCACCAAGCGGAGCCTGCGAGGTTGAAGACAAGAATCTAGGACCACCGTTGATCGTCCCTGTGAGCGATTCAGAGAAGGCATGCGTCAGGCTCATGTTGATTCCAGGATAACTGGTTTGAAACCCAGACAGTGAATCGGTTGTGCGGAAGTCTGTATACGACCCCAACAATTGGATTTGATTTCGCTCACTCAGCTGATACTGGAGTCCGCCTGAACCACCCATTAATCGATAGTCAACCAATCTGGCAGTCTCATACGTGGTATCGGAAAACTGTGCGCTCGATTGAAATGCCAGCTTTTCGGTCAGCTTTCTTGTCCAGGTCGGGTTCAATGTCCACTGATTGCGCTGAGCGAACTGTAGAACGACCCCCGTCTCTTGCAATTCGCTCAGCAACGTATTGTCACGGGTAAAGCCGCCTGTGAAACCAATAAGATCCTTCTCAGTCTTGTACCGTACGGACAACGGAGCAAAGACATTGGTAAACTGTCTATCTTCCCCACCCAAATATCCGACAACATCCGCGGCGATCCGGCTACTGACATCAAGGCGTTCGGTCTTGCCGGACAACTCTGCTGCTGGAGTCACCCAATAGCCGTAGGTCTCATCGTGGGGTAGAGGGGTCAAGAGCAAGTTGCTGTTATAGACCCCTTTGGCACCGATGGAAGGTGCGAGCGACCATTCAGCAGCCTCACTTCTCGGCGCCATATTGGCCGTCATGATCACCGCCAGGAGAACAAGAGAGACAGTGTCGTTCCGACTCCAACCACGACTGCTTCCCATACAACTCGGTGGCATAGACGTGACGTCGCTCAAGGCACCATGACCACGTCACCACGATGGAGAATGATGTTCTGCTCCAGATCTCTGCCTTTCCGCACATCTCCATAGCGAAAGGGAATAGCGTATTGTTCCCCTCTCACTCGACGCATAACCTTGATCTCGTTTTCCGCAGCAAACGGAGTGAGTCCGCCAGCCAGGCTGAGCGCCTGCAGCACATCGGTGTAATGGCCGACCACATACTCACCCGGCTTATTCACTCGTCCGACGACGTAGACCTTGTAACTGATCACTTTCGTGACCGCAATGGACACATTGGGATTTGGAATATACTTGGTCAGCCGTTTCACGAGATCGCCGCGAATGTCCTCGACCGTTCGTTCTTCCGCCTGTATATCGCCGACGAGGGGAAACGAAAACATGCCGTCTGGACGAACCACCACCTCTCGCGTCAACTGTTCGTCCTTCCACACAGATACCAGTAGGGTATCCTCGGCACCCAGGCGATACCCTGGATCGACTTGTGACACCATCCCGAGAGTCCCCGCATCACCCGCATAGAGAAGCGCATCTGACCCCATCACCATCGTAGCCATGAGCACAACGCCCATCACCGATCGAATAGCACAAATCATGGAACCCCCTTACCCTCTTGTCTGCGCGAGGGCCTGCTCTGCTTCCCGCCGCCCTTCAAACGGATCGGAACTCTTGAGCGCCTTTGACAGATAGGTACGAGCCTCGACGCGTTGACCAGACTGAAACAATGCCATCCCAAGATGATAATTCAGGACAGACATTTCTGGAGATTTGCTGACGGCTTGCTTCATCAAACGAATCGCCTCTTCCTGTTGCCCCATCTTGAATCGCACCCAGCCGAGCGTATCGATAAAGAACGGATGCGGCGCCTCTTTTTCAAAATCTCGGCTGAGCGAAAAGGCCCTTTGCAAACTCGATGGATCACGCTTGTGGTCCACAAGTAGAACTGCCAGGTTATTCGCCGCCAGCAGGTTTCGAGAATTCAGCCGCAAGGTCGTCTCATATGCAGCTATAGCAAGATCGATCTGCCCTTGCTCGGAGCGCGCAGAGGCTAACAGCATGTGCAACTCCTCACTCTCAGGGTTGGCCTTGAGCCCTTCTTCTAGAACCTGTACGGCTATATCCGGTTTCTTCTGGGACAGCGACAACATGGCCCAGTTGAGCCAGGGCGTCATCCACTTTGGATTTACTCGTACGGCCTCCCGATAGTGGAGTACTGCCCCTTCATACTCTCGTGTGAGGGCCAAGACCTCCCCCAGCAATCCATGTGCGAATGGATGGTCCTTGTGAGAAAGGAGCAGGGCTTCCAGACGGGTTCTGGACTGTATCGCCTGTCCCAACGCCACCTCCACCTTCACGAGAGACAGCAGCGGCTCTGGTTCGTTCGGAGCCAGTGCCACTGCACGCTCGTAGACTCGACTTGCCTCCCTCAGACGACGCTGGGCCTCATAAAACCGCCCTTCGGCCAATAAAGCCGTAGAATTACTGCCGGTGGAGATCTGACGAAGCCGTGTCAGCGTCTGTTCCGCCCCCTGCCAGTTCTTCGTCACCAGATCCAATGTCATCAGCATATCGAGAGCGATCACATCATCGGGACGCTGTTTCAGCAAGTCGTCGAGACGAATACGCGCCTGTTGGTAACGGCCGCTCTTGCTCTCAAGAACGGCAAGAGACCGTTTCGCATCCATCTGGTCTGGATACAGAGCGACCGCTCGCTCAAAACTGTCTTTCGCAAGATTCATGTCTCCGGTCAACTGATAGGCCTGGCCAAGGAGATAGTGAATCGTGGCCAACTCTGGCTGATCGTGCAAAACGGTGCGAAACGCCTGCACCGCTTCTTTTCCGTTTCGTCTGGCCAATGCCATACGTCCTGTAAGAATCAGTCCGTCCGATGAGCGAGGGTTAGCCTTCAACACCTCCTGCACCTGACGTTCCGCGTCAACCTGCTTTCCCTCCACAAAATCCATCTCTGCCAGTTTGACCTTGGCTTCCAGGCCGACAGGTTTGTCTGTGTACTCCTTGACCAATAGTGCGTAGCGCTGACGAGCCTTGAGGTCCTGTCCGGTCTTTCTGTAGAGCGCACTGAGCCCGAATTGGATGTGGGTTGAATGCGGGATTTGCTCCGCCGCATCAAGAAGCACCTGTTCGGCAGCGGCCACATCTTTTGTGTTCACAAACAACTCCGCGAGCATGATCCTCCGCTGTTCGCTGTTTGGATCCAGTGCGATTGCCTCTCGCAACACAGCTTCCGCTTTATTCTGCGCCCCCTGTCCGACATAGAAGCGGGCAAGTCTTACCCGATGATCAATGGATGTCGGTTCAGCCGCGACCATCAACCGCATAACAGTCTCGGAACCGGCCATATTGTTGGCTTGCGTCAAGATCCTGCTCAAATTATTCAAAAGATCCAGATCCCTCGGATGGGAGTCAAGGGCACGCCTCAACGTCGTCTCCGCTTCCCGATAGCGCCGTTGTTGGCCGTACAATGTTGCGAGTAGGATGGCGACATCTGGTTCTGTTGGAAACTCCTTCGCCAGTGCCTCCGCGTTGGGAATGACCGAAGGAATCGCTGCTTCCGTTACGGCCTGGGCCGCAATCTTCAGCGCACTGGCCTGCGGATGGCGAGGATTGCTTTTGAGCACCGTGTCCGCTGCTTGAACCACCTGCTCCGTCAGTCTCGCTTCAAGATAGTACTTCGCCAGAGTAATGAGGGCGGCCGCATGATCGGGGACCAGGCGCACAGCCTCCTGATACAGCTGAACAGCATTGCGCCAGTTTTTCTCTTTTTCTTCGACTTGAGCAAAGAGATAGTAGGCCTCCGCGTCTTTGGGATCGATCTTCAGCACGTTTCTCAGGGCGACCCGGGCCTTGGGATAGTTGGCTGCATCTATGTACTCATTCGCCTTGGCAAAGTACTTTGCTTTTCGTTCCTCAGGACCACCGCACGCCGTCAGTGTGACGGCGGCCAGAAGAATGATTCCGCTCATCACACGCATGCCAAACATCTCCCAACTACTGCTGTACAAAAAGGGTACACTCATAAGCCTAGGTTATTACGTAACTCGTCTTGCTACAACAAAATCCGAATTCCGAGCCCGAACAGAATCCAGAGCGATACAAGACCAAGCTGTCGGACACGGTTGGCAAAAGCATGGAACAGCAACTCAAAAGAAAAGAAGAGCACCATCAGCTTGGCGGCGAAGACACCCAGATGCGCAATATCGGCGCTCACTTCCGGAAGCAGCGGGAAAGTCACCGCCAAGAACACCATCAGATAATCGAGCGGTGTGGTTTGAAAGCGATTCTCCTCATTGAACCGGAGACTCAAGATGACCATCACGGCAACCACGACAAAGAATGTGTTGTGGAGCATCGCAACAGCGGACATGGATTGATATCGTGACGCTTCACAGACATAGAGGAGAAAAGTCGTCCCGACATAGAGCCCACCACGAACAAAGTACGGCGCAACCCGAGGAGAGAGGGAGAGGCCGAGTAACACAATCCCAAAAATGACGATCGAGAGGTACCCAACATCGGCCGGCACATTCAATGGGACAAATACCAGCACAATGAGGAAACATGGCACCGTCACGGCCAGAAATCGCATGGGTAGATCCGTCAGCCACGGACCACTCATCACTCGCCTCACAACCACATTCGAGAGGAAATGACCACTTTGTGCCGTGAGACTGGGTAGCAGTCCTCGCCCTGCGGCGATGAACAACATCAAGACCGATCCCGCAATCGTGAGATAGAGTACTAGGATAACCAGCTCAGACTGCCATCGTAGGACATAGGCCAAGCTCAACATGCTTGCCTGAATCACATAGATGACGGTCACGGCCTCATAGTGCGTGAATCCAAAGCGAAGCAGTTTATGGTGAATGTGCGCCCGGTCGCCGACGAATGGAGAACGGCCTTCTGCCAACCGCTGTCCCGTCACGCCGAGCGTGTCCAGAAATGGCAACCCCAACAGAAAGAATGCGAGGCTGGGAGTGAACGGACCATGTGACGAATCCGTCAACAGAACGGCCAGCACGCCCATGATGAAGCCCAACAATTGGCTGCCGCCATCTCCCATAAAGATGCGAGCCGGATAGGTGTTGTAGCGTAGGAATCCCAAAAGCCCGCCAAGAAATGGGACCGTCAAAAACAAGACAGTCGAATCATTGGAAAGATAGGCCAAATAGGCAATCCCAGATAGAGTCAGGAACGACAGCCCACCAGCTAACCCATCCAACCCGTCCGTCAGATTGACAGCGTTGGAGACACCGATAAGAAACAGAACGGTGACACACATCCCGGCCCATGCCGGCACCTCCACATCAGGGAGAAACGGAAGAGTGGTAAACCAAATATCCCCACCTAACACAACGGCAAGGGCGGCGAACAGCTGGCCAACGAGTTTGCTTCGATAGCTAAGATCGACGCGGTCGTCCCAGACCCCGAACGCCACGATGATCACACAGCCCAGCAGAACCGACAGCGTGACCGCATCTTTCTCGCCCCACCAGGCGATCGACGCGCAGGCGCCAACAGCGAAAGCAATCCCGCCAATCCGTGGAACCGGATGTTCGTGAACTTTCCGCCCTCCAGGCTGATCCATGATCTGCAACCGCGCCGCCATGAGTCGCAGGAGCGGAATCAGCGCCATGCACACAAGCAAGGCGGTCATGGAACTAAAAAACAGCTCGTTCACCATAGATACACTCTCAACGCCTTACTCACAGCGATTCAGTCTGGCACGAACCTCGTCAATTCCCGCCCGGCTACAACCGCGAACTCCTGAAGCCGTTGGTCAACTGTGAACTCAGATTCCCCCGGACCAACCAACGAGGCCAATCTCACAAGAGCCCCGTCAGTTCGTTGCCGAGAAAAAGCATCCCACAATAAGTAGACCTTGACCATGTATTCATTGGTGAGATGTCGCTCGCGTTGCTTGAACCAGTACAAGACGATTTGCTTCTGATCCCCTTTCTGAATAACCACCCGATTGACGCTGAGCGGCTGCATCATGCCCTGCGACATCGGCAGGTCTCGTTGCGTCAGAGACGCGATCTCCCATCCCCCACCAGGCAGACAGCTTTGAGGTGAATGCGCCGATTGCCCCTTCCGTTGTGATCGGTAGTAGGCAGCGTAGAAATTCACCGGCTGTTCCTTGTCGGACCGGTAGTCGGCCAGCACATAATCGTCAAAGCGCAGAGCATCAATGTATTGTTGTTCCAGAGCAAAGGGTGCGCCTTGCCACCCATCGATCAGCATTGGAAAGTCGACGAATGCCGTTCGCGGAGGAACTATTTCTTCACGATCCACAACCACAGTCGAGAAAAGAGTAAATGGCGCGAGCAAGGCTACACTACACAGATAGGCCCGGCCCGAAGCCGATTGCATTCGGCATGGAACGCTGGGCACGGCTGGATGGTTGTTATCTTCTGATCGCTCCCTCCAGGTAAATTGTTCGAGAAATGGCTTCCCGACTCTTGATGTCCCAACCCTTCCCAACAGTTCCATTTCTAGGATCAACAGTCCGAGGCTCACCATAAAGATCACCCATCCCTCAAAGAGATGGTAGAAACCTTCCGCGGCTCCCTTCCCGTAGAGTTCGACTAAAACCCCAATCATGCCGATCCGAAAGCCATTAATCAGGATGGAAATCGGGATGGCTGACAGCACGAGGACCACTCGTTTCCACATCCGATCTTTGAATAAATACGCGCAGAGAAGCGCGAGAGAAGTCAGTGGAAGAAGGTATCGAATCCCGCTACAAGCTTCGACGACTTGCAGCTGCACTGGTCCAAGATCAATAACATTGCCCTCTCGAAATGCCATCACGCCGACGAGCTGCAAGCAGCCAACACCGAGCGATGATGACCACAGTTGAAGCTGGCTCGACAGATTCGCATTGATAAACGTCGGGAGCGGGATGGCGGTCAGGAGATAGCCGAGAGGAAACGCGATGACCTTCGCCCCGCGAATCCCAAGCAGGGTGATGGCCAATCCAACGATCACTATCCACAAAGAGAAATGGAGAACGATAAACAGTGTGGACAATTCCCCAACCACATAGAGCATGAGACCCAGCGCGATGACCGCAAGACCCAACCATGACTTTTCCCTCGAAACCTGGCTGAGCCGGAGCCTGGCTTGCCAAATCAAATACCCACTAATGAACGGCACAAAGATTCCGTGGCTAGAATCTTCGGTG
>Ga0224495_10002312_pt1 | contig 12491 bp, 11 predicted proteins | sample SF_Jul11_sed_USG_FD_168128 | JGI IMG/M metagenome (GOLD analysis project Ga0224495, IMG submission 168128) | Sediment microbial communities from San Francisco Bay, California, United States - SF_Jul11_sed_USGS_4_1 | ecosystem: Environmental > Aquatic > Marine > Sediment | place: USA: California... | reverse complement strand
TTTATCACACAGAGCAGACAACGTGACCTGATAAAGGAAAACGAAGAACTACGGCGACAGCACCAGCACAACGCAGCGCAGTTATCACAGTTACAAGCCCTGCTTCTGGAAAATCAGAGGCTGCGCGACCTCGTTATGTTGCCGATTCGCAGCAAATTTTCGACGCAACTGGCTGAGATAATTTATGCAGAGCGTGACGTTTTCAGGCGCAAAGTTCTTGTCAATAAGGGAGCGGATGCCAATGTTCAGGTAGGCCAGGTGGTGATGGATGGCACCGGTATCGTCGGGCAGATCACGCGTGTCTATCCCTGGCTTTCCGAGGTTACCCTGATCACGGAGAAAAATCATGCCGTACCGGTACAGGTGTTGCGCAACGGCTTGCGTACGATCGTGTTCGGTCTTGGAGATACCAGCCAGTTGTCGCCCCGCTATATGCCGGTCAACGCCGATATCCAGAACGACGACATTCTGGTCACATCCGGGATAGATGGCATTTATCCTCCCGGGATTCCGGTCGCCAAGGTGGTGAGTATCGAGCGTGATCCTGCATACCCGTTTGCCCATGTGATTTGTTTGCCGGTTGCGGGAGTGGACAAAAATCGCCATTTGCTAATTCTTTCCGGTCTGCCAATGTTGCCGGAGCGCCCGGCAGAAAGAACGGTTGCGGAGGGCGAAAAACGCATGAAAGCAAGAAAGAAATCCAATGCCCAATCCCGTTGATAACGCTAAATCCGAGATTCAACGCCCGGTCAGCAACCTGTTTATTCTGTTGAGCGCACTGGTGGCGGTGTTTTTGAACGGGCTGCCATGGGAAGGGATCTGGCTGATGCTGCGCCCGGATTTTGTGGCGATGGTGCTGCTTTACTGGTGTTTGCACAAACCATGGCGTATCGGCATCGGCATGTCCTGGGGAGTGGGCCTGTTTGCGGATGTTGCGGATGCCAGCCTGTTTGGGCAGCATGCTTTGGCTTATGCCGTGCTTGCATTCGGTGGCGTGGTTTTAAGCCGCCGCTTGCGGATGTTCGGCTATCGTCAGCAAACCATTCAGGTAGGCGTTATATTTGCGCTAACCTATGCAGTATATGCATTGGTGCACTGGCAATTGAGCGGTAACGTTGTGTGGCTTTATTTCCTGGGATGTTTGACTTCTACGTTACTTTGGGCGCCGCTCAGCATCCTGTTCCAGTCGATGCGGCAGAGGCACGTGCGCAGTGAACATACATGAAAAAGCACGTTGAATTCAAAAATCATCAGCGCGAAATATTTCACTTCCAGATGCGGCTGGTTGTTTGTGTCGGCTTTGTTCTGGTGCTGCTCGCCATTTTGCTGGCGCGGCTCGTCTATCTTCAGGCAATTCGCTACGGTTATTATCAGACGCTAGCGGAAAGCAACCGCATTTTTGTTGTTCCAATCGTCCCCAATCGCGGCCTGATACTTGACCGCAACGGCATCGAGCTTGCGCGCAATTATTCAGGCTATACGCTGGAGATCAATCCGAACAAGGTAACGGACCTGGAGGCAACGATCGATAACCTGTCGAAATTGATCGAAGTAACCCAGAAAGATCGCAAGCGCTTCAAAAAACAGCTTGCCGAAAGCCGCGATCTCGAGACGCTGATGATCAGGAGCAAGCTGAGCGATGAGGAGGTGGCGCGTTTTGCCGCGCAACAATACCGTTTCCCGGGTGTGGAGATCAAGGCGCGGCTGTTTCGGGATTATCCGTTTGGAGAAAAAACAGCACATTTGATCGGCTATATCGGGCGCATCAATGAATCCGAAGTGAGATGGCTTGAAGACGGTGGGCTTGCGGCAAACTATCGTGGCTCGGAATATATCGGCAAGACAGGGCTTGAGCAGAGTTACGAAAGCGAACTGCACGGTACTACCGGGCTGGAGCAGATTGAAGTTGATGCGGGTGGGCGGGCGGTGCGGATGCTGTCGAGCACAGCCCCGATTTCCGGCAATACGCTGATCTTGAGCGTTGACATGAAGCTGCAGGAGATCGCCGAAAAATCTTTTGGTGATTATCGCGGTGCACTGGTGGCGATAGACCCGAATAACGGAGACGTGCTTGCCTTCGTCAGCCAGCCTGGGTACGACCCCAACCTGTTCATTGACGGCATCGACACACAGAGCTGGAACGAGTTGAACAACTCTCCTGACGTGCCGCTTAATAATCGCGCCTTGCGCGGGCAATACCCGCCGGGCTCGACATTCAAGCCATTCATGGCGTTGGCAGGCCTGCATTTCAATATTCGAAAACCCGAGCAGGCCATAAGCGATCAGGGGGTGTTTTATTTGCAAGGCAGCAGCCGCCAATATCGGGACTGGAGGAAGGGTGGGCATGGCAGTGTGAACATGTTCAAATCCATTGTGGTGTCGTGTGATACTTATTATTACGGACTGGCGATGGAATTGGGCATCGATAATATCTTTGATTATTTGACAAGCTTCGGATTTGGAAAAAAAACCGGCCTGGATCTGGAGGGCGAAACATCCGGTTTGCTGCCTTCCCAGGAATGGAAAATGAGGCGATATCAGCAAATCTGGTATCCCGGCGATACGGTATCGGTAGGTATCGGGCAGGGTTATAGCCTGGTGACGCCCTTGCAGTTGGCATTTGCCACGGCTACGCTGGCAAATGACGGCGTGGCGTTCAAGCCCCATCTGGTTAAGGAGATCCGGAGCTTAAGGAGCAGTGAGAACCGGTTCATTGCCAAAGACCCCATATATGACCTCAACATTGACCAGGCACATCTTGATTTGGTGAAGCGCGCCATGGTGGGCGTCACCCAATCTGGCGGTACAGCAGTCTATGCAACACAGGGCGCTCCCTACCGCATTGCCGGGAAAACCGGCACCGCACAGGTGATTGCCATGAAGCAGGGTGAAAAATACGATGCAGAAAAGGTAGCAGAGCGGCACCGTGATCATGCATGGTTCGTCGCTTTTGCACCTGCGGAGGACCCAAAAATCGCGCTGGCAGTACTGGTGGAAAACGGTGGGCATGGAGGTGTAACGGCCGCACCCATAGCTCGCAAAGTCATGGATTACTATCTGCTGGGCAAAATGCCTACACCCTTGACGGTTAAAGAAGTGAAGGAGGCGGGCGAACATGACTAGAAAGCAGCTTTGGCAGCGTTTTATCTCGCATATTGACCGGCCCTTGATGCTGGGTATCGGTTTGCTTCTGCTGACCAGCCTGCTTGTTTTGTACAGCGCAGATAACGCGAGCTGGGCCCAACCCCTGAACCAGATGCGCAACATTGTGGTGGCTCTGGTTTGTATGTGGCTGGTTGCCAATCTGCCGTTACATTACCTGATGCGCACTGCCGTGCCGATTTATGTATTGGGTATGGCTTTGCTGGTCAGTGTTGCATTGTTCGGCGAAATCAGCCACGGCGCAAGACGCTGGTTGAACCTCGGTGTAATGAATATTCAGCCTTCCGAGCTGATGAAGATCGGCGTGCCGTTGATGATGGCATGGTATTTTGAAAGGAATGAGGCGACGCTAACGCTGAAAAATTATGCCATTGCTGCTTTGTTGCTGCTCATGCCAGTGGCCCTTATTGCGCGCCAACCCGATCTGGGAACGTCATTGCTCATTTCCGCCAGCGGCTTTTATGTGCTGTTCCTGGCGGGCCTGAGCTGGAAGGTGATAGGTGGGCTGACTGTCGCGGGAATCGCCAGCGCCCCATTTCTATGGTCGGGCTTGCATGACTACCAGCGCCATCGCATCCTGATGTTGCTTGATCCTTCGCAAGACCCGCTTGGGAATGGCTACCATACGATCCAGGCGAGCATTGCCGTCGGGTCAGGGGGCATACTCGGCAAAGGGTACCTGAATGGTACGCAGACGCATCTCGACTTTTTGCCGGAGCGGACTACCGACTTTATCTTTGCGGTCTTTTCTGAAGAGTTCGGTTTGATCGGCAACCTGTTTCTTTTGTCCTTGTATGCGTTTGTGGTCATGCGCGGTTTCATTATCACGGGAAATGCATCAACTTACTTCACGCGCTTGATGGCAGGTTCAATCACCCTGACGTTCGCGACATATACGTTTGTAAACATGGGCATGGTCAGCGGTATTTTGCCTATAGTCGGCGTACCCCTCCCGCTGATCAGTTATGGTGGAACATCCATGCTGACCTTGATGCTGGGATTTGGTATGCTGATGAGCATTGAAACGCACAAGCAACTGGTTAAAACTTGATATAGCCAACGGCAGGTTTACAGTGTCTTCAAATGCAAAATTTGTGCGTTCGGATAATCTTCAGGAGATTGAATGATCAAGCAACTCGCGGTATTGATATTGGCAACATTGACGCTTTCGGCTTGCAGCAGCACGCCGCAGCATAAATTGGAATCTGCTTCAGCGAACACTTCGGCTACGGGTGGTTATCTTCCCGGGGACGGACCAGGGGCAGAAAATACAGTCGACCTGGATGCAATACCCGATGCTGTTCCGAAAAATGAACCGCTTCATCGCTACGCGAACCGCCCCTACATAGCGCTGGGTAAAACTTACAAACCCAGAACCAGCGTTGGGAATTTCAGGCAGCGTGGTATCGCATCCTGGTATGGGAAGAAGTTTCACGGCCAGCGCACTTCCAGCGGGGAGGTCTATGACATGTATGCCATGACCGCCGCGCACCCTACCTTGCCGATCCCAAGTTATGTGCGCGTGACCAATCTTGCCAACCAGAAATCAGTGATCGTGCGTATCAACGACAGAGGGCCTTTTCTGCATGACCGCGTGATCGATGTATCTTATGCAGCTGCGCACAAGCTTGATATCATCGCCAAAGGCAGCGGGGAAGTCGAAGTGGAAAGTCTGGTAGCCAATGCAAGCGCAGTGAATGCGGCTGCTGAAGAATCGCAGAAAAAACAGCAGCCGGATGTTGCTTCTGCAGCAGCACCATCCCGGGCCGCGCTGGCACCGCTTGAAAGTACGGAATCCAGTGTTTATCTGCAACTTGGCGCTTTCAAGTCACAGGAAGGTGCAGAAAGCTTTATGGAACGTATGCGAAATGATCTTGGCAATCTCGGCAAGGAGTTCAAGATGTCTGCGAAGGATGGGCTGGTGCGCGTACATATCGGTCCATACGGCAGCCGTAGCGAAGCCCGCGCTAATGCGGAGAGCATGAAGAGTACGCTGGGCTTCAGGCCCATGGTGAACTTGCCATAATAAATGAATGATGCTGGTTGTATGGAAATCAGGCAGCCCCTGAAGGCATCTTAAATTCCTGCAAAGAAGACTTGCTAATATATTAGTATATGCTAATATACAACATCCTTTATTTCGGGAGTTATTCAGATGTTCAACAACGCCATCATGGAAATCGATGCATCCGAACTTGCGCAATGGGTGAATGATACGACACAGTGTTTGCGCGTGATTGACGTGCGCCAGATGCAGGAAATTGCTGCAGGCACGGTACCCAGGGCAGAGCCTCTTCCGCTACACACGCTGCCGGCAAAAATCCACGAACTGCCGCGCGATGAAAAGCTGGTCATGGTTTGCCGCAGTGGCGCTCGTTCGGCACAAGCCTGCTTGTTCCTTCAGCAACAGGGGTTTTCCAACGTGTACAATCTGCGCGGTGGGATGATGAGCTGGATGCAGAGCGGTTACCCGGCATCTCAGCTTGCCTAGGCGCTTAATCACACACGCGAAGCACTAATCCCTTCAAATAGGCGCCTTCCGGGAAGTTGAGCCGTACCGGGTGGTCTGCGCTGGCATGAAGATAATGGATGATTTGTGCATCTACGCCGGCATCGAGCGCGGCACCGGCGATGATTTTCTGGAACAGGTCCTCACTGATGCCTCCAGAACAGGAATAGGTGACGAGCAGGCCGCCCGGCCTGAGCAGCTTGAATCCGAGCAGGTTGATATCCTTGTAACCGCGTGCCGCTTTTTCGGCGAATGCTGCAGTAGGGGCAAACTTTGGGGGGTCGAGGATGATCAGATCGAAAGTGCGCCCCTGATCGCGCAGTTTTCGTAATGCATGGAATACATCCGCTTCCAGCCATTCGGCACGGTTCACATCCAGTCCGTTTAGTTTCAGGTTCTCATTAGCGATGCGTAGCGCATCACTTGATGCATCAATCGACAGTACTGACTTTGCGCCGCCCCGAAGTGCAAACAGCGAGAAACCGCCGGTATAGCAGAAGCAATTCAGCACATCCTTTTCATGCACCAAGGTTTCTGTCAGCGCGCGGTTGTCACGCTGATCCAGGTAGAAACCGGTTTTTTGTCCTGCAGTGACGTCTATTCTGAAACGCAGGCCTTGTTCTGTAACTTCGACACTTTCAGGCAATGAGCCACGCAAAACACCGTTGCGGACATCCAGTCCTTCCAGGGTGCGCGAATCGGAATCGGAACGTTCATAGATGCAAATGGGGTTGCATAGCTCATGCAATATATCCGCGCACGTGTCGCGCCAGCGCTCCATGCCGGCGCTGCCGATCTGCATTACTAACACTTCGCCGTATTGGTCGACAATCAATCCTGGCAGGCCGTCAGACTCTGCGTGAATCAGGCGTATTCCATTACTATTAATTGCCAGCTTCATTTCATTCCGTAAAGTCAGCGCGCTGGTAATGCGCCGGCGAAAAAAATCCGCATCAATGGATTCCTCCTGCCAAGACCAGACGCGTGCGCTGATCTGAGAAACTGGGCTATACGCCGCACAAGCAAGAAAATTACCGGAAGCATCAAGTATTGGCAGGGTGTCGCCACTGGCGGGAGAGCCAATTAGGCGATCGATCGCGCCTGAAAATACCCAAGGGTGGCGGCGATGCATCGATTTTTCACGCCCAGTTTTGAGAATGATGGCGATGGTGTCGCTGCGGCTTTGAAAGGCATTCGCTGATTTTGTTTTATTTTCTCCTTGCCGTATTGTTTTTTGCGCCCCGCCTTTTTTTAAAGCATTCTTTCCATGTAGTGAACGGTGCTTTTCGGTTGGCATCTTCTTTTTATGGGCAGTCATGGTTTCTTTTTTGCACGAGGATGAGCCGCATCATAAATCTTGCTGAGATACTGAAAGTCGAGATGGGTGTATACCTGTGTGGTGGATATGCTGGCATGGCCGAGCATCTCCTGAACCGCGCGCAAGTCGCCGGAGGATTGCAGCACGTGCGTGGCAAACGAATGGCGCAACAGATGCGGATGCACGTGGCTGGAGACGCCCTGTTTTATGCCCCATTGCTTCATACGCATCTGTACCACTCGCGAAGTAATGCGGCTGCCGCGCACGCCGACGAAAAGTGCCGCTTCACCTTTTTTTGCGATCGTGCCGCGTACGGAAATCCATGCTTGCAGTGCGCTGCAGGCATATTGGCCAAGCGGTACGATGCGCGTTTTGCTTCCTTTCCCGGTCACACGCACTTCACCGGCTCGAATGTCTTCCTGCATTTCCTTAAGGTCAAGGCTGACCAGCTCAGCGAGGCGCAAACCGGAGGAATAGAACAATTCGAACATCGCCTTGTCGCGTATCGCTTCTGTCGTGTCTTCGGGCAGATTGACCATACGCGCCGCCTCGTCTGGCGACAAAGCTTGCGGGAGGGTCTTCGGAGATTTTGGGGGGCGTAGCCCGGCACAGGGGTTGTCGGTCAGGCCATGGTCGCGCATCAGAAAAGTAAAAAATCCGCGCCACGCCGATAACATGCGCGCCAATGAGCGGCCGCCAAGGCCTTTGCCGTGCAATTGCGCGATGAAGCGGCGTATTTGGTGAATTTTAAGGTTGGCCAGTGGTGTATCTGCAGAAAGGTCAAACAAATGCCCAAGGTCGCGAGCATAATTTTCAATAGTCAGCTCAGAGTAGCGCTTCTCGTTACGCAGCCAATCGAGGTAGCCTTGCAAATATTTCTGGTTAGGCGAGTCAGTGGGGGCAAGGGCAGGTGGGGCGACATCCTTCATTTCATGGTGAACAGGGCTAATGTTCAAGATACGGGTGTAATGCACTGCTCACCGCTTCGGCAATGCGATGCAAGAAAACCGTACCCATTTCCGGGTAGAAGCGCTGTTTGTCTTCGCTGGCCAGTATCAGCAGGCCAACGGATTCACTACCGGCAAAAAGCGGCAAATAGGCGTATGAATGAAGCTTTGAAGAAATATCGCCGAACCAGCTCGCGGTGTCGTGCGCTGCATGGTGCAGGCAGACCGGCTGGGGCTGTGCATCGGCAAAAGCCAAAACTTCTGCGCTGGGGTGGTTGATTTGCCAGAGATGCAGTGCGACATGAGGGACAGAAAAAATATCACGCAAAAGATGCGGAATCATTTCGCACAAAGTGCCAAGGTCGCGTGCGGCAAAAAGTGCTATGACGAATTCATGCACCTTGTCTTGCAATGATTCGTTTTCCCTGGCAAGCGCCATCATTTCGCGCAAACTTTTCTCGAGTTGCTTGTTCTTCTCTCGCAAAGCCAACAATTGCCGCTCGCTCAATGAGATGGTGCGGCCACCGTGCGGGTGTGGAAGATTTATTTGCAGCAGTGTTTCTGCATGTTCTTCAAAAAACTGTGGGTGATCCTGCAAGAATTGCGCGACATCTTCAGCTCTCATGGCAAATTTTCCTAAATATCTATCTCGCCGGTAAATACCGTAATCGCCGGCCCAGTCATCAGTACGGGTGTTTCATCTCCATCCCAGGATATGGTCAGAGACCCTCCGCGAGTGGTAACGTTCACGGGGCTGCCTAGCAGATCGCGCCGTATTCCCGCTACAACCGCGGCGCAGGCCCCGGTGCCGCAAGACAGTGTTTCCCCCGAGCCACGTTCAAAAACGCGCAGTCGGATATGGTTACGATCTATCACCTGCATGAAGCCGGCATTGGCGTGTTGGGGGAAACGCGGATGTTTTTCAATAAGCGGGCCGATTTCACTTACTGGAGCCTTTTCGATATCATCCACCACCTGAACTGCATGCGGGTTGCCCATCGATAGTGCGCTAATGCGCAGCGTTTTTCCGTCAACTTCCAGTGGTTCGCTCGGTGCGCCACTTCCTCCGTCGAAGGGTATAAGCGCTGCATCAAAGATCGGTATGCCCATATTAACAGTAATGCGCCCATCCTGTTCGAGACAAGGGCTGATCAGGCCACTGTGCGTTTCTACAACGATCTCGCGTTTGGTCGTGAGTTTTTGATCATGCACAAAACGCATAAAGCAGCGTGCGCCATTGCCACACTGTTCTACTTCGCCTCCGTCAGCATTGAAGATGCGATAGTGAAAATCAGCTTCGGGATTCTGGGATGCTTCAACCAGGAGGATCTGGTCGCAACCGACACCAAAATGCCTGTCGGCCAGCAGGCGCAGTTGCTCCGGGGAAAGCTCTATATTCTGGCGTATCCCGTCGAGCATGACAAAATCGTTGCCGGCGCCATGCATTTTGGTAAATTTAAGCAACACTATGAAATCTCCGAAGATACTTCGCTCAGTTCACTATGCCGGAAACAGCTTGTGGTGTGGTCGTTGACCATTCCCGTTGCCTGCATATAGGCATAGCAGATCGTGGAGCCGACGAATTTGAATCCGCGCTGTTTCAATGCGTTGCTCATTGCGTCTGACTCCGGTGTGTTGATAGGCACCTCATCCTGGTAGCGCCAGTTGTTTTTCTTCTGCTTTCCGGCGGTGAATTGCCAGATGAACTTGTCAAAGCTGCCAAACTCTTCCTGAACATCGAGAAATTTCTGTGCATTGGTTATGGCAGATTCAATCTTCAACCGATTGCGCACGATCCCTGTATTCTGTAGTAGCGATTCTATTTTATCAGCACCGTAGGCAGCAACCCGTTCCGGTTCGAAGTCGTCGAATGAAATGCGATACCTGTCCCGTTTGCGCAGAATGGTAATCCAGCTTAACCCTGCCTGCGCACCTTCCAGAACCAGGAACTCGAACAAACGTCGGTCATCGTGAAGCGGAACCCCCCATTCCTTGTCGTGATAGGCGCAGTACAGAGGATCTTCCCCCGGCCATACACAGCGTTGTTTCGGGATGCTCAAGATTTAGATTCTCGCGCGCCAAGTTTTATTGCCTCGCGCCACATGCAGCGGTCCATCACAACAGTGATGCCAGCCTCTCTGGCGCGTAGCGCAGCTTCCTCTTGTATGACGCCTTCCTGCAACCAAAGGTTGCTGATTCCCAGCTTGATGCAGCTGTCGACTATCGCAGGCACATGCTCAGCTGAACGAAACACATCCACAATGTCTGGCAAGACAGGCAGGCTTTCCAGGTCAGGATAGGCTTTTTCCCCCAATATCTGGTCCACCATGGGCCGTACAGGGATGACTCGATACCCCAGACTCTTCAAACCGCTCGCCACACGAAAGCTGGGGCGTGCTGAATTGGGCGATAGCCCCACCATGGCGACACAATGTGCGTTACGTAAAAGCTGACGGATTTGTTCAGGTTCGGGATTGCTAAAAGCCATGGCCTTCAGGATGTTGTATTCATACGTCCAACACGATAGCATTTTTTTGGTGCGGCGTGGCGTGGACTGCCCGGCCAAAAAACGTTATGCTGCGCGCCTTTGCGGTATGTACATGCCAGAATGCGCCCGTAGCTCAGTTGGATAGAGTATTGGTTTCCGAAGCCAAGGGTCACAGGTTCGACTCCTGTCGGGCGCGCCACATTCTTCCTGCACGTGTCAGCAAGTGCCTTTAAACGTCCTTGAAATGAACTTGCAACTCACAGAGTTGAATATGGCTAGCGTGCCGGTACGCAATGCAATGTGTTGTTTTCTTGATGTTTAATGCAAAAATCTTTGCTAAGCAGAAACGCTGGGGCATAAATATTTATGCCAAATTGTTTAAGGGGCGACAGGGTAGTGAATTGATGGGCATCCATTGAGAAAGGCCGCAAAAACCCAATTTCCCATTTTCATTTTAGGTGTTAGTATTACGCAGATTCGTCACTTCGGGTTTTAAGTGCTGTTTTGATTTTTTCATGCTGAGAGCCGGGCGGATTGTTGGTGCTTCAATATTAATTTTACTAATGTTTTTCAACTAACTCCCAGGGGGGGAAATTTTTATGAAACATTCTGCATTAATTGTTTCCATGCTGGCTCTTGCTTTGGCAGCCTGTGGTGGAAAACCTGCATCCGCGCCTGCTGCTGCACCTGCCGCTGCACCTGCCGCTGCACCTGCCGCAGCATCAGCATCTGGCGCACCGGCGATGACCGAGGCTGAACTGGCAGAGGGAAGCAAGATATTCTTCCAGCGTTGCGCTGGCTGTCACGGCGTTCTGCGTAAGGGCGCAACCGGCAAACCGCTTACGCCAGATCTTACGATAGCCAAGGGCACAGATTACCTGAAGGCGTTCATCGGCTATGGTTCGCCAGGCGGTATGCCCGCATTCCAGGTGGGCGGTGAATTGACTGAGAAAGAAGTCGATCTGATGGCGCGCTATGTCCAGCAGACACCCGTTGCTCCTCCGGAAATGGGCCTGAACGACATCATGGCAACATGGAAGCTCATCGTGCCGGTGAAGGATCGTCCCAAGAAGAAGATGAACAACATCAACCTGGATAATATCTTCTCCACCACACTGCGCGACGACGGTAAAGTGGCACTGATCGATGGCGATACCAAGAAGATCATCACTACGCTGAAGACCGGCTATGCGGTGCACATTTCCCGTTACTCCGCTTCCGGCCGCTACCTGTACGTGACCGGTCGTGACGCCAAGCTCAGCCTGATCGACTTGTGGGCAGAGGTGCCTAATGTCGTGGCCGAAGTGAAGACCGGCGTCGAAGCACGCTCGATCGAAACCTCCAAGTACAAGGGTTATGAGGACAAGATCGCGATCTCCGGCACCTACTGGCCGCCACAATACGTGCTGCATGAAGGCGACACGCTGAAGCCGCTGAAGGTTGTTTCGACCAGTGGTATCGCTTCCGAGACCGGCGAATTCGTCCGCGAGGCCCGTGTTGCAGCGATCGTGTCTTCTCACTACAAGCCGGAATTCATGGTCAACGTGAAAGAAACCGGCAAGGTGTTGATGGTCGATTACTCCGACCTGAACAACCTGGTGACAATTGCGATCGATACGCCACGCTTCCTGCATGATGGCGGCTTGACTCGCGACCACCGTTACTTCATGGATGCTGCCAACGCTTCCAACAAGATCGCGGTTATAGATCTCAAGAAGAGCAAGCTGGAAGCTGTGGTCGATGTGGGCAAGGTTCCGCATCCTGGTCGTGGCGCGAACTTCATCGATCCGAAATACGGTCCGGTCTGGGCAACCAGCCACCTGGGTGATGACACGATCGCCGTGATCGGTACCGACCCTGAAAAACACAAGGCTAACGCATGGAAAGTGGTCCGTACCATCAAGGGCCATGGCGCCGGTTCGCTGTTCATCAAGACACACCCGAAGTCCAAGAACCTGTGGGTCGATGCTCCGCTCAACCCGGACACCAAGACCTTCCAGTCGATCGGTGTGCTTGACATCAACAACCTGGAAGCCGGCGTGACGGTACTGCCGATCGGTGAATGGG
>Ga0224495_10002311_pt1 | contig 12499 bp, 9 predicted proteins | sample SF_Jul11_sed_USG_FD_168128 | JGI IMG/M metagenome (GOLD analysis project Ga0224495, IMG submission 168128) | Sediment microbial communities from San Francisco Bay, California, United States - SF_Jul11_sed_USGS_4_1 | ecosystem: Environmental > Aquatic > Marine > Sediment | place: USA: California... | reverse complement strand
GACCGCGCCCCTCGTCGTCGCGCTGTGGGATTGGATCTTCAGTGAACGGGACGATCACCGGGTGCGCTGGGGACTCGTCGGAGCCCTGGCAGCCACCTGGGTTGTCCTGGCTGCGATCCTGCTCAGCGAGTTTCGCGGGCCGTCGCTCAATCTCTCCCCGGATATCGTCTGGCGGTATCTGCTGACGCAAACTGGGGTCATCACGCATTACCTGCGTCTCGCCCTGGTGCCTTCGCCGCTCGTATTCTTCTACACGTGGCCGCTCGCGACATCGGTTTCCGCCGTCGCGGCCCCGGCGGCCTTTATCTTCGCGCTCGCCGCGCTGACGGCGGTCGCCGTCGTCCGTCGCGCCCCGGCCGGGTTCGCCGGGGCCTGGTTCTTTATCATCCTCGCGCCGACATCGAGCGTGCTCCCCATCGTGACCGAGGTCGCGATAGAACACCGGATGTACCTGCCGCTGGCGGCCGTCGTAGCGTGCATCGTCATCGGCGGCTGGGTCGGCGTTGAGGCGCTGCTCGGTCGCCTCATCGGCAACGCGCGCGTGCGCGGCCGGACAGCCTTGGCCATCGCCGCGGTCGTGGTCGGCGCCGTCGTCGTTGTCTGCGGACTCGGGACCCGGGCCAGGAACAGGGACTACTCGAGCGAAGAACGCCTGTGGCGCGACACGGTCGAGAAGCAGCCCGCGAACCAGCGCGCCCTGGTCGCCCTAGCCGAAGTGCTCGCCAACGCGGGCCGCCCTATCGAGGCGGAGACGAACCTGCGTCGCGCCGTCGACCTCGACCCGGCCGATCCCCAGACGCGCGTCAGGCTGGGCGCGGTGCAAAGGCAGCTGGACGAGGCCGTCGCGTCGGCGGAACAAAAAGTGGCGGCGCGGCCGGACGACGCGGAGGCGCACCGGTTTCTCGGGCGGGCCTACGCGATGCGCCGGCAGGATGCGCACGCCGTAAGCCACCTCGAGCAAGCGTTGGAGATCGAGAAGGATGACCCGGAGGTGCTCGGGCAACTGGCCACGATCCTGGCGGAATCGGGTGACGCGTCGGTCAGGGATGGGGCCAAGGCCGTCGCCGCCGCCGAGCGCCTCGTTCAACTGACCGGCCGCGGCAACGCGACCGTGCTGGAGATTCTCGCGGTGGCCCAGGATGCGGCGGGGCGCACCCGGGACGCGGCCGCAACGGCCGCGGAAGCTATTGGCCTTGCGCGAGCCCAGGGCGACCGGGCTCTCGCTTCACGACTGAAGCAGCGGTTGTCGGCCTTCGAGTCGCGGGCGAATCTTCAGCCTGCACGGTAACGGTTTCCAATTTCTTCCGCAGCGGGGACGGGATTTTTCCCCAGGAACCTCGTCCCGAGGATTCACTCCGGTTTCTGGCCGGAATTCTTGGGCACGAGGACGGTGAAGACGCTTCCTTTTCCAGGCTCGCTTTCCACCTCGATTGTCCCGCCGTGCGCCTCGACGATTTTTTTGGCGATCGAGAGCCCGAGCCCCGTGCCCTTCGCTTTTTTGCTTTCGCTCCGGCTGACCCGATAGAACTGGTCGAAGACGAACGGAAGATGCTCTTTCGCGATCCCGACGCCCGTATCCCGGACCGCGATCGCCACGGCTTCGGGGGAGTCCCCGATTTCCACCTTGACGTCCCCGCCGGGGCGGTTGTACTGGATGGCGTTGCTGAGAAGATTGGCGAAAACCTGTTCCAACGTCTCCTCGTCCCCCAGAACCTCCACGGGAGCCGGGAACGGCAAGATCTCCACCGTGACGCCGAAATCCCGGGCGTGCGGCTTCATGAATTCGACGAGTTTCTCCAGCGACTTCTTAAGGTCGAACGGCTTGAATTTTTTCACCAGCTGACCCCGGTTGATCCTGGCCAGGTCCAGCCAATCGTTGATCAATCCGAGCAGCCGGTCGAGGCGTTCCCGCGCCCGGCTGATCATCTCTTTCTGCTTTTCCTCGAGCGCCCCGACCGTCCCGGACAGGATGACTTCGAAATACTGCTGGATGGCCACCAGGGGGCTCCGGAGCTGATGGGTGACCATGGTGATGATATTCTCTTCCAGGAGAATTTTTTCGCGGCGCAGTGACTCGGCCTCCAGGGCCAGGCGTCTCCGCTCCAGGCCCCGCCGGATGATGATGCGCAGCTCCTCGGGCGCGAAAGGCTTCGGCAGGAAGTCATAGGCCCCCTTTTTCATGGCTTCGACGGCTGATTCCACGTTGGCATACCCGGTGATGACCACGGCCACCATCTGGGGGTCGATCTTCCGGAGGCCTTCGAGGACTTCAAACCCGCTGATCCCGGGCATCTTGAGGTCGACGATGACCAGGTCGGGCTTCAGTTCCGCGGCCCGGCGCAGGCCGGAGGTTCCCTCCGCGGCGGTCTCCACCCGGAAATGGTCCTTGAGCAGGATCTGGGTGCAGGAATCCCGCATCGCCTCCTCATCGTCGATGACGAGGATCAGGGGGCTCTCGTGGGTCATGAAACGAGCTTCAGCATCCCCTCGATTTTGGCCAGGAGTTCAGCGGGTTTGACGGGTTTGTCCATGTACTCATCCGGGCCCGCCATGCCCGGGTCATCCTTCTTGATGGGGAATCCGGTCCCGGTGATTTCCTTGACGGCGGAGATCATGAGGATGGGGACGTTATGGAACGCCTGGTATTCCGGCGCCGTCTTGACGGCATGGCAGATCGAAAACCCGTCGAAGAGGCTGTCCATCATGATGTCCAGAATGATCAAGTCGGGCTTTTCACCGAAAATCTTCTCTTTGACCTCGGCCGGGCTCAAGACGGAGGCGACATCATACAGGGCCGATTTGAGGATGGGTGTCACGGCCTCTATGAAGTCAGGGTCATCGTCGATGATCAGGATTTTGGGGGCTTTTAATGGCATGGGTTATTCCTCCTTGGACTCGCTGAAGGCGTTCGCGATGGCGAGCTCCAGTTCTTCCTTTCCGAAGGATTTAATATAATAAAAGAAGATGTCCTGTTCCCTGGCCCGGGCTTCCCGCCGCTTGGTGTTCTTGCCGGTGGTCATGATGATTTTCAAGTTCGGGTCGAGGTTCTTCAGGATGCCGACGGCTTCGTAACCTTTCATCTCGGGGAGGTCCACATCGAGGAGGATGCAACCGAAGCCGCCCTTGGGAATTCTCTGAATGGCTTCGCCCAGATTTCGGCCGGTCTCGACCGTGTAATTCAGGCCGGACAGGCATTCGGCCGTCTGGCGGCGGACTTTAGGGTCCGGGTCAATGATCAGGACCCTTCTCTCAGCTGACATTCTGGCGCTGGCCTCGCTCACTCATTAAAACGGCTCAATGAGTCCACTCTTTCAGGACTTCTTCCATGGCGCCGGCCACGGGCTCCGAAATCTTCCCCCCTTCGGACACCGATTTCGGCTGAATCCCCAGGAAAAAAGCGTTGTTGAGGGCGGCCGGGTCGAACAACCTCCCCACCAAAGGCAGCAGCTTATGGCTGAGGACGGAATTCCAGGCGGCCTGCTGCAGGGACAGGAGGGTGATCTTTCCGGGCGCCGCGCCGAAATCCAGGGCATCCAGGAAGACAATGGTCTGGTCGTGTCCGGACATCACATCCGGCCGGCCCTCCAGCTCCGTTTCGAGCCAGACGTCTCCGGCGCCGCTCGTTTTCATGCGGCGGGCGAGCGAGAGGCCGACGCCGTCGTCGGAATGCCCGTCACTCCCCAGTCCCACCAGCATGAGACGGCCGGTCGTCTGCAGCTCCCTAAGCTTCGTTTTCCATTCCCCGTCCGGGGCCGTTCTGACCTGGACCGCGTGGACGGAACAGCTGACGCAAGGGTCGAAGGACCGGATAACGAGATCCATGCGGTCCCGGATTCCCTCCTCCTGACCGGTTTCGAGGATTTTCTGCGCGGCGATATGACAGTAGCGCTCGATATCCTCGGCGTTTTGGGCCGTCGGGGTGATGATGTCGGCCTGGGAGACGCGGCCCTTCGTTATCTCGTAGCTATGGAAGAGAGTCCCCCGGGGCGCTTCCACGGCCCCCGTGCCCTTGCCCTTCTGTTTGGTGGCGGCGACGACGGGCTCGTCGGGGAGGTCGATGAGCTGGCTGATGACTTGGGGGATCCGTTCGAAAGAATAGAGGAGTTCGAGGGCCTGGGCGGCGGTGTTGAGCAGGGGATTGCGGGTCCAGCGCGGATTGAAATATTTCTTGTACATCGTCCGGGCTCCGCCCTCGAGGCGCTCACCCAGGCAATTCACCCGGGCCAGGGCCCCCACGGAATAGGGCTTGCCTTTGTACCGGCTCCGCTTGCAGAAGGAGTGGGAGACAATGAATTCGCCCGTCAGCTTCTTGTAGTCCTCGACGTCGAGGCGGTCGCCGTTCGAAAGGATGATCTCGTCGCCGACGAATCCGTACTTGTTATCCGGAGGATTGCAGCAGGCATAGAGGGTTTCGGCTTCGGGAATATCGGGATAGTCGAGCTCGCAAAAGAGCTTGACCGTCGTGTGGACAAACGGGGCGAACTGGGCCGCCCGGCTCTTGATCCAGGCGAGCTCTTTGCGGTCCGGCAACTTGCCGAAACCGCCGATGACCGGATTCTCGCCGTGGATGTAGCGTCCGGCCAGGGTTTTCATGATCCGGTTGCCGAATTCCTTCATCTCCAGGGCGATCCGGACCTCGAAGCCGAACTTCGAGGCCATGGCGATGGCGTTCGGGAACCCCGTGTAGTCGGGAAGGGCGAGATAGAAGACGTGGAGGGAGTGGCTTTCCACCATCTCCCCGAGGTGCATGAGCTCGCGCAGGAGCTTCACCTTGGGGCCGACCTTGACCTCCAGCGCTTTTTCCATGGCCCGGATGGCGGCGTATTTATGGGAGACCGTGCAGATGGCGCAGATGCGGGGAACGAGATTGACGTCCTCTTCCGGCGTCTTGCCGATGACGAGGCGCTCGATGAGCCGGGGTCCCTCATTGACCAGGAATTTAACGTCGGTGACGATGTTGCCGTCGATCGTGGCGACAACCCCGCCGTTCCCTTCGATGCGGGCGATGTGATCCAGGACGATCGTCTTCATGCAGGATCTCCTTTGGCGCGGCTGAGGAATTCGGCGATCTTGACGCCGCTGAAATTGGCCATTTTCTGCCGGATGAGGTCCGGGCTGAAGCCTTTCTCGATGAGGAGCGCGTACTCCGCGGTCCGGTTGGCTTCCTCGTAGGGCCCCCAGCATCCGACACAGGGGAGGTTGTGGTTGATGCAGACGGCGCCGCAGCCCGCGGCCGTCAAGGGGCCCAGACAAAGAATGTTCTTGTTCAGCAGGCAGTCGTTTTCATGCCATTTGCATTCCATGCAGACGGGGAAACGGAAAAGCTCGGGCGGACTTCCGTTGAGCATCCGGGCCAAGGTGAAGAGGAACTGCTCCCGGCCGATGGGGCAGCCGGGCAGGTAATAATCCACCTTGACGAAGGCGTCGATGGGCTTGGCCTGGAGGGGGACGGCGTGGACCATCTTCACGTCTCCGTAGACGTTCTTCAAGTTCTCCCGCCAGACCTCCGGGTCGAGGAAATTGGACTGGATCCCCCCGTGGCACGCGCAGCCGCCGATGGCGACCAGGACCTTGGCCTTCTCGCGGATCTGCTGGAGCTCATGGAGTTCCTTTTCCGTGGACACGGAGCCCTCCACGAGCGCCACGTCGAGAGGCCCCTCGGAATTGTCGCTTTTGGCCATCAGGAACGCGTCGATGCTGGCCGCCCGGAAGATGTTGATGAGCTCATCCTCGCAATCGAGAATGAGCAGGGCGTCTCCCGCGCAACCGGTGAGTTCGAAGATTCCGATTCGCACCAGGTTCTTGGGCATGGTGTCCTCCCTAGATCAGCTCCCGCATGTGGAGCACATCCCAGTAATTGAAGACGGGACCGTCGAGGCAAGTGTAAATATAATCGATGGCGCAGTGGCCGCACTTGCCCACACCGCATTTCATCCGCCGCTCCAGGGTCATGAGGATCTGGCCCTTGGGAATGTTGAGCTTCAAAAACTCCTTGATGACGAACTTGTACATGACGGGTGGGCCGCAGACCAGACCGAAGGTGTTCTCGGGCTCGACCGGACTGAGCTTGGGGAAGAGGGTGGTCACCACCCCGATATTTTGCGTCCAGGAGCCCGTGTCGTCCCGGTCCACGGCGAGATGGCACTCCAGGTCGCCGCGCTCCTTGAGCGCGAAGTATTCGTCCCGGAAGATCATCTCGGCCGGGCGCTTGGCCCCATGAAGGACCGCGATCTTGCCGAACTGGTCGCGGTTGTCCAAGCAGTAGAGGAGGATGGAGCGCGACACCCAAGCCGCCCATCACGATGACGATGTCCTTGCCGGACATCTCTTCGTAGGGAAAACCGTTGCCGTAGGGGCCGCGGATATAAATCTGGGCGTTCTCCTTGAGCCGGAAGAGGGCCTCCGTGACCGTCCCGGCCTTCCGGATGCAAAACTCGAGCAGGCCGGGCCGCGAGGGGGTGGAGGACAGGCAGAACGGCGCTTCGCCCGTCCCGAGGACGGAGACCATGGCGAATTGTCCCGGCTTGTACCGGAAAGAGAGGGCTTTTTCCATATCCGCGATCCGGACCTGAAAGAATTTGACGTCCGCGGTGAGATAGAAGGTACGGACGATCCGGGCGGGTTCCGGCGCGAAGGGATTGGCTTGCCCCGGGCACGTTCTTTCCACGTTCATTTGGTCACCTCGCTCTGAATTCTCTGCCAGAAGGCGTCCACGTCCTCGCCCTCAAGCGCCTGGGCGACGGTCTTCACGTTGATATTCACGGGGCACGTGGCGATGCACCGGCCGCAACCGACGCAGGAGGGTTTTCCGTATTTGCTGACATAGGCCTGGAGCTTGTGGGTGTACCAGAGCCGGAGCCGGTCGGATTTGTGCTCCCGGAAGTTCTCTCCGCCGGCGACGGCCGAATATTCCGGGAGCGTGCAGGAATCCCAGAAGCGCACCCGCTGGCCGGGCTTGTTGCCCAGGAACAGAAGGTCCGAGACATTATAACAATTGCAGGTGGGACAGACCATGCTGCACGAGCCGCAGGCCAGACAGGCCTCGCCGGCTTTGTCCCAGAACGGCGCCCTGTACTTGAGCGCCATGAGGTCGGGCATCGTGACGAAGTCGATCCGGGTTTTAAAAGCCTTGTTCCGGTCGTTCTGCCACTGAATGTAGGTCTGGATGTCCTTATCGGCCAGGTTCTCGTCGAACAGGCCGGGGACGAGACGGACGAGGTCGTCACCCTGGCTCGAACCGATCCAGACGAGAAAATACGCGTCGAGGTCGGTGAAGAAGAGGTCGTATCCCTCTTCGACGATGTGGGTATGGGTGGACTGGCAGAAGCAGTGTTCGTCGGGCAGGCAGGACAGCCCGAGAATCAGGGTCTTCTGGCGAGCGCTCAGGTAGTAGGGGTCCTGGTACTCCTGGACGAAGAGCTTATCCAGGGTGAGCAGGCCGTGGATATCGCAGGGATGGATGCCGAAGAGGGTTTTCCGGGTCACATGGGACAAGTCCTCCTTGTACCCGGCTTCGCTGAAGTGGAACATGTTGAAGCGTGGCGGGACCATGATTTTCTTCGGCGGGATGATCGTCCGGGTGGCCTTGAGGTCAATCCTGGAAAAATCCGTGACCCGGTCGAACACATGTTTGTCGCCCTTCTTCTGCGCGGCCCAGAGCTCTGCCTCCCCGGAAATCGCTTCCAGGAAGCGGGCAAGGTCACTTTTTTTGAGTTTAAGTATCCTCATCCTTCCTTTCCTTTGACCCGTTCGCCAGCGCTAAGCCCCGCCTTTCAAGGCGGGGACAAGAAGCGCGGCTCAGGGTCAACCCTGACCAAGCCCCCGGCGCTTCGCCTGCACTCACGGCCTTCGTGAGTGCAGGCGAAGCGCCGGGGAGTCGAGGGTTTGACTCTCTGGATAGAAATTGATGCTTCAGCGGACGGGGTCTCCACCTCTTCATCGGGACAGTATTCTGCAAGTTCTATGCCGATTTCGGGCCAGGAGGACTCAAGCCCGGCTTCAGGCCAACTCCTGGAAATTCAACACGATGGAAAACGACCGGGGACGCAAAAGAAGGGCCCGGACCCGACCATTAAAAAAGGCGGGGCATTTCTCCCCGCCTCCCGGGTCAAATTGACACGGTTCCGACCCGCCCGCTTATCATCCGAGCCCGTATTTTTTCGTCTTCGCCCAGAGCGTTTTCCGGTCGACGCCCAGGATCTGCGCCGCCTGGGTTTTGTTGCCCTTCTGCGCCCGGATCACGGTGCGGATGTATTCTTTCTCCATCTCCTCCAGGGTCACGAAACCGTCGCCGGAGACGTTGAACAGGGAGGCGCCGGCGCCTATCCCGTGGCAGATCAGGTCTTCCGGGTCGATCTCGTTTCCCCGCGACAGGACGACCGCCCGTTCGATCGTGTTTTCCAGCTCGCGGATGTTGCCCGGCCAGTCATAGCCCGTCAGCATCTTCAGGGCCCGGGGGGAAATCCCCTCGATGTTCCGCTTGGCCTTTTTGTTGTATTTCTGAAGGAAATGGCTGACGAGGAGGGGAATATCCTCCTTCCGTTCCCGGAGCGGCGGGAGGTGGATCGGGACGACGTTCAGCCGGTAGAACAGATCCTCCCTGAACGTTCCCGCGCGCACGCCCTGGGCCAGGTTCTCGTTTGTCGCGGCCAGGATCCGTGCGTCCACCTTGATCGGCCTCGTGCTTCCGATGCGCGTCACTTCCCGCTCCTGGATGACGCGCAGGAGCTTGGCCTGGATATTCAGGCTGATGTTGGAGATTTCGTCGAAGAAGATCGTTCCGCCCTCGGCCAATTCAAACCGGCCGTGTTTGGTCTCATGAGCGCCGGTGAACGACCCCTTGACGTGGCCGAAGAGCTCGCTCTCGAAAAGCGTCTCCACCAGGGCCCCGCAGTCCACGGCGATAAAGGGACCGCCGCGGCGGGCGCTCCGGCGATGGATCTCCCGGGCGATGAGCTCTTTTCCGGTCCCGCTTTCGCCCGTGATGAGGATGGTCGTCTCGGTCGGACTCACCCGGCTGACGACGTCCAGGACCCTGGTGATCGCCTCCCCTTTCCCCACGATGAATTCAAACTCGCTTTTCGCCCGGAGAACCGTTCGCAGGGAGATATTCTCGAGGTGCATTCGCCGGCCGTCCAGCGCTTTCCGGGTGACAACCCGGAGCTCTTCGGGAGTGAAGGGCTTGACCATGTAATCGAAAGCGCCGAGCTTGATGGCCTCGACGGCAGATTCGATCGTGCCATAGCCGGTGATGACGGTGACCGGAGTCTCGGGACTGGCCTCTTTGATCCGGCTCAGAACCTGAAGGCCGGGGATCCCGGGCAGCTTCAAGTCGAGGAAGACACAGTGGAACGCCTCCCGGGAGAACATCTCGAGCCCTTTTTTTCCCGCCGGCGCCGTCCGGATCTGGAAGCCTTCCTTGTGCAGGACCTGGGCGATGGAGTCCAGCATCGCTTCATCGTCGTCGATGACCAGGATCCGGACGGCCTCAGTCATGCGCCGCCTCGCGCTTTAAAGGGAGTTTGATGCGGAAGAGCGTTCCCTCTCCCACGCGGCTCTCCACGTCGATGGAACCGCTGTGCTTCTGAATGATGCCGTAGCTGATGGCCAGCCCCAGCCCCGTCCCCTTCCCCGCCTCTTTCGTCGTGAAGAAGGGTTCAAACAGCCGCTTGATATCCTCGTCTCCGATCCCCCGGCCGGTATCGGAGATCTCGACGGCGAGATATCCGCCCGGCTCGTCCAGGTAGGTCTTGAGGGTCAGAAGGCCGTTGCCCTCCATGGCTTCGGCCCCGTTGAGGATGATGTTCATGAACACCTGCTGGAGTTGGGCGCCGTCGGCGACGATCCGGGCCAGGTGTGGGGCGTAGACTTTTTTGATGGTGATGTTCTGGAAGAGCGCCTGGCGTTCGAGAAGGGAAACGGATGTTTCCAGGACCTCGTTGACGTCGGTCAGGATCATTTCCGGCTCTTTGGGCCGGGCGAACTCGAGGAGCCCCTTGACGATGTTCCGGCAGCGCTCCGTCTCCTTGACGATCTTTCCGAGGTTCCGGTAGTGAGGGCTGCCCTCCTGCAGGTCTTCCAGGATCAGGTGGGCGTAGATGAGAACCCCGCCGAGCGGGTTGTTGATCTCGTGGGCGATTCCGGCCGCGAGCTTGCCCAGGGAGGCGAGTTTTTCCGCCTGGAGGAGATGGTCCTGGATGTCTTTCAGCTCCTGTGTTCTCTCCTGGACCTTCTTCTCCAGGGTCTTGGCCCACATGACGAGCTCTTCGTTGGCCTTTTTCAACTGGCTGATCATCTGGTTGAACGACTCGGCCAGGGTTCCGAGTTCGTCCCTGGACTCGATCTCCACCCGGTGGGAAAGGTCTCCGGCCGCGATTTCCTTGGTGGCGGTGACCATTTTCTCGAGAGGCCGGATGATCCGGATGGTCGAGAAATTGAGGATGGCCAGGAGGAAGACGATGCACAGGACGGCGATTCCGATGAAGGTCAGCATGACCCTGTCGGCGGTATCGAAATAAGGCTTTTCGAGCATCCCCACGTAGAGAATGCCGATGATCCGGCCGTTGATATTGTGGATGGGCTCATAGGCCGTGATGTAGATGTCGTTGACGACGAACGCCCGGTCGATCCAGGGCTTCCCTTCTTCGAGGACGGCCTGCCGCACTTCTCGGGAGACCAGGGTCCCGATGGCCCGCTCGCCCCGTTCATTGACCACGTTGGTCGAGATCCGGAAGTCATTCTGGAAAATCGTCGCCGTCCCCGTTTCCCGCCCCTTGTATTTCTCGTCTTTAAAAACGGTTCCCTTTATTTGATCGACGATCTCATAGTTGCGATTGAGCAGGACGCCGCCGTAGAGGACGCCCAGCAGGCGCTGGTTTTCGTCCAGGACCCGCGCGGCCGCCTTGAGCACGAGACCGCTGGTTTCGCGGTTCTCGGCCCGGGGCGCCGCCTTGGGCGTGGGAACGAATTCCATAGACGCTTGATCGGCCAGGTCCTGTCCTTCCTTGAGCAGCTCTTCGCGGACGAGAATTTGAGGCGCCGCGACGACGCCCCGCTCGATGGCCTGCCCGACGATCTCGTCCGAGCCTTGGTCGTCCCCCTGGACGCCGGGATTCCTGGTGCGGGAAATGACCCGTCCCCGGCTGTCGGTCAGGGTTAAAATATCAAGGCCGGATTCCGCCCGGACGCGGCCGAGGTACCGGAGAAGCGTATCGTGACGGTTATTCTGTATGGCGTCCCAGAGGCTCTCCCTCTTGGCCGTCAGGCTGATGACGGTCTGGATCTCATGCAGCTTTCCATTGAACACCATCCAGGCCGAGGCGAGGTCGTGTTTGACCTTGGCTTGGGCCTGGGAAACGAGCGTGTTGCGGATGAGCCGGAACCCGACGAAGAGCGTCAGGAGACCGCCGATGACGATCACGACCAGAAAGGTCAAAATGAGCTTCGTTCTCAGCGAAAACCGCGGTTTGTTCATTCTTTCTTCGGGGGCCCTGTATCGCTCGAAGCGGGCCCGGCGGTCAGCGACTTATTCTATTATAACCCCCTCCAAATGTGCAAACGAATCAGGCGGCTGGCCCTGAGCGGCGCTACGCAAGGCTTATTCGAATTTCTTCCGCGGCTCGGATCGCCATTTCCAGACCGGGATCGCGCGGGGCTCCAATTTCCTATCGCCGAGAGATTCAAACTGCCCATCAGGAAATCTTCAGGAGGGATCGCGAGGCGGCCGGATTGACGAGGACAAGAGCCCGTGGTATAAGAAAAAAAAGGGAAAATACGCGATTCCATGGCAAGGGGAGGGACTCATATGTCGCTTTTGACCGAATCCAGGAAGACTTTTGGCCGGTGGGGAATTCTCCTCATCCTCGTCTTGGCCTTCTTTTTGCCCGCCCTCGGACAGACGCCGTCGGCCCAGAAAGAAGACGTCATCCCTCTCGACCAGAAGCTGGCCATTGACCCGGCGGTCACCTCCGGGCAGCTCGACAACGGCTTGCGCTATTTTATCCGCCAGAATCGCCGCCCGGAGAACCGCGCCGACCTTCGCTTGGTGGTCAACGCCGGCTCCGTTCTCGAGGACGATGACCAGCTCGGGCTGGCCCATTTCGTCGAGCACATGGCCTTCAACGGCACCGAGCATTTTGCCAAGCAGGAGCTTGTCCATTTCATGGAGTCCATCGGCATGCGGTTCGGCCCGGAGCTCAACGCCTTCACCAGCTTCGACGAAACGGTCTATATCCTGGAGGTCCCGACGGAGAATCCCGAGGTCATGAAGACGGCCTTCCAGATTCTCGAAGACTGGGCCCATGGGCTGTCCTTCGACCCGGTCGAAATCGACAAGGAACGCGGCGTCATCGTCGAGGAATGGCGCCTGCGGCGCGGCGCCTACGCCAGGATGCAGGACAAGCAATTCCCGATTCTCTTCCAGGGGTCCCGGTACGCCCGGCGGCTCCCCATCGGCGAGATGAAGGTCATTGAAAGCTTCGACCACGAAACGCTGAAAAGG
>Ga0224495_10002310_pt1 | contig 12499 bp, 9 predicted proteins | sample SF_Jul11_sed_USG_FD_168128 | JGI IMG/M metagenome (GOLD analysis project Ga0224495, IMG submission 168128) | Sediment microbial communities from San Francisco Bay, California, United States - SF_Jul11_sed_USGS_4_1 | ecosystem: Environmental > Aquatic > Marine > Sediment | place: USA: California... | reverse complement strand
GTGCGGTCGGGTCTGGTCAGGATTTTCGGTCACTTCCCGATCAGAGCGTGGTGGGACCGGAAGTCCCGGAAATTCGGGCCGCCGAAAGAGCCGGAAACAGCCGCATCGACGCGGAAACTGCCAAAAGCCGCGTAGATGCTATGTGAAAGATCAATAGGGCAATGCTGAAATCGTCGTAAAAATCGCGACGAGCGGGTCAGCTCGCTCGAAACTCTAGGATAATTGATATCATTAAAAATAGGCGGAGCGTGCGAGATTTCACGGACCAGGAAATACCTGAGAGTGCGATTGATATCCTTATTGAAGCACTCCGCTGGGCGCCAAGCGCCGGAAACCTCCAGAGCAGAAAATTCTATTTCGTCTTCAATAAAGATATTCGAAAGAAGCTCGCACAGGCGGAACTCAAGCAGAACCTTGCCAGTTTCGTCGCGCATGCGCCACTTGTGGTTGTCGCATGCGTTGACCACCACAGCGCCTCGCGTTACGGAGACAGGGGAAAGCATCTCTACTGCATCCAAGATACCGCTGCGAGCATTCAGAACCTGCTTCTTGCAGCCCACGATCTCGGCCTGGGGACCTGCTGGGTCGGCGCGTTTAAAGAGGAAAGTATAATGGGCATTCTGGACTTGCCCGATAATCTAAGGCCTGTTGCAATCGTTCCAGTCGGCTATCCTGCACGAACTCCAAAAGCTCCAGATCGTGTCTCCAAGATTGAAGCGGTGAAATTGTTGCCCTGATTTCTTCCTGAAATCATGATACGGCAGATGGCACCATGGATTGCATGTTACGGTTCGTATTTTGTAGGTTGGCAAAAAGGTGTCCCTTGCCCAACAGCTTATGATCAATATGCTGAGCTTCAGAGAATCATACAACCCAAACCTATGACAGAAGGCGGTTGGCGCAAAGTGTGACCCCGTGCAAAAGCTGTGGCGTGTGCAGTGTGGATTGATTCGCGGGGACAGGGAGTTGATGGCGCGGGTTGTCAAGGAGTGAGAAGATTGTATGAAAGGTCCTATATTGGGAATATCGCAGCTTCCCAATATAAGGCATAAATTCCTTATATTGGCCACGTATGGCTTATATAGGGAAATGTGATAACTACATGTTAGATTGCGTCAAAGGCACGTATTGTTGAGACTGAGGGGGTAATATGGAAATCGATAAGGACCTCGAAGAGCACTTTAAAAGTCAACAAGTCAGAATCACTATTTTCCCCGACAAGGAAGAACTGCATTTTGTTAGCCTTGAGCATTTTATTGATGTAATGAAAAATGAATTGAGCTTCTGGAGTTCCTGTAATAGTGGAAATATCGCCGGCATTCGAAACCATTTTCAAAATATCGTTAACCAGCTAACGCAGGCGCTGCAGCCGAATCGTGATGCAGGATCGGCACGGCATGATCTTCAACATGCAATAGATAATGCGCGAAAGAACTCATTTCCTGCGGTTTACTCGGCAACACCAACGGCACAGTTCCTAAAGACGATTTACGGTAAAAGCCAACAGCATGCAGACGCTGCATGCGAATACTTGTTTGAGAATAGGATCGGTAATATTCAAGATAAAAATAAGTTTCAGGGATATTTGATGGCATTTCTTTACAAGGGCGATGATAAATCTACGGGTGTATCAGCCGAAAAAAATGAATATAAAGCGCTAGAAGAACTTAGATCGCGTTACGTACAGGAATTAAACCTTCTCCACGCAGACTACCTCAAGCGCACTGATGACATCGGGGGCTCCTATGCATCATTTCAAGAGAATCTTACTAACTGGAAAAATGAAACTCAGAAAGCATTAGATAAATTAATTAAAGATAGGTCGGAGAACCTCGACAAATTAGAACGAAATTATCACGAAAAGCTTCGGTTGGAAGGTCCGGCACAATATTGGAGTAACATGGCGAAAGAGTACTTTGACAAGGGAAAAATGTGGAGAACCTGGGCTATTACTGGAGCTGGATTGTTGATACTGCTATTAATGTCGATACTATACCAGCTTCCTAATGGATATATGGGTAGCAAGGGTTTAAGCTTAGACAGCCTTAAGATGACAATTTTGTTGGCTCTGATCGCATCAATAGGCGTGTACATTGTTAGGCTGTTTACCAGGCTCTCGACTAGTGCGTTTCATCTTTCGCGCGATGCTAAGGAACGACACCAACTGACCCACGTTTACCTATCTCTACTGCATGAGAAAGGTGTTACAGATGCTGACAGACATATCGTTCTGCAGTCGATATTTAGTCGTGCAGATACAGGGTTGTTGAAAGGGGATTCGAGCCCAACATTACCAGATAATATAGTCAGCCAAATACTGAAGAATATGTCGAAAAAGTAACGATAGCTGGCTTCTGGCGAGGCAAAGCGACAGCACGCGCCAAAAGCGGCGCGTCAAACGGCTCAACATTACGGAGAAAGAATGCCGAAGAAAAAGAAAACAAGAAGAACATTAATCGTTATTTCCGATAAAGAAGGTTCCACTGTCAGTCAGAATCCCGCTAAAAACAGATGGCATGAGAAACCTATCGGATACGTCGTCTTGACTGTGATCGCAGCTTTGATTGCAGGCTACTTGATTTATTATTTTGGGTGGAACGCCCCAAAAGAAACAAATCCCCAGGTAATGCAGGAACGAAAAGCGTTGGCCAAGAACGCATCGTCTGTCGCCGAATCAAAAAAAATAAAAGAGTATATATTCGGAAACCAGTATTTTTATCTTCAAGTTTTGGCTGACACCTCTGGTCGTGTTCTTGCGTATGGGGTTACTACCCGCAAAGCAGATTTCAATCCTTCGTTCAGAATCCTTGAACACGCTTTTACTGGTGATAAATCGGCTCCCGAAGATATTAAAAAAGCCGTCCCACTTGCCTTTAATATAATTCTTGGCAAGACACGCTTTGGCGATTTTCCGCACACCCCGGAAAATATAACTGCGAATCTTGGTGCCCGGCGCATTCATTACCATGAAGAGTATTACTTCGGAAATCCGGGCGACTATCAATCATATTTTATAGGTGTTAATGATAGCGGCTATGTGGATATAGATCATGATAATATGGATTTTTTCTTTAACAAAGAAATTGACCCCACCGATAAGAAAGTAGAAGCGTTTCGTAAGAAAAGCACGATCAACACCTTTTTTGTTACATTTCCGTTGGGAGGGGACGAACCTGCTTTACGAGAGCATTTGATCGGGCCGAATTATGATCAAGTCCGAGTAATCCCTGATGCAACCGCAACAACCAAAGAAACAAAGCGTTCCCTGTTAAGCAAGATGAAAAGCCTGTCTACAGAAGTAAATATTCAACTTTACATAAATCTATTTGGCCAGCCCCTGATAATAAATGATCATTCTTAGTGAGAGCAATAATGCGCAATCGATATGAAATACTACATCCAAGAGTCACATTGCCTTTGATCCGATGAGTCGTCTTACTCAGAGTGGATTTCTATGGAATAGAGTTGCCGGTAGATATAACGAACACGAAATGCTGAATCCAACCTGCGCCTCGAGAGAAACGCTATCGCGTTCCTCACGCGCGCGTGGTCCAGGACAAAAGCGGCATAGATCAGCGTCAAAATAAAGGAGAAGTACCATGAGCATGACCAATGATTACGGTCTCTGGCAGGAGTTTAAAAGAGCTTGGCCTGTCGATAAAATAAAATCAATGACGCTTCCGGAATATACAAATTGTGGAAGGAAAGATACGTTCACTTACTGGATAGAGGCGAAACTTGAAAAATTAGGCTCCATTTGGGGCGGGTCTTCTTTCAAATTCGGCATCTATTCGCGTGATGATAAGGGTGAAAGAGAAAATGTCGGTGGACGGTTTTACTCTGACAGTTACGGTTGGATGCGCAAATATGGCGAGTCCGAAAAAGAAGCTTTCGAAAACGTCAAACTTCAGATTCTAGAAACGATTGACGCCGTTCAAAGGAATGAGCTTGAGCGCATTGATCAAGTGGACTTGGGCGATTCATACAAGTGGAAGATTGCGTTCCATTATCAAAATAGTCTCGACAAACCAAGCTGCATCAATATTTTTCGACGAAGAGTTCTTGAGGCTGCCTCGAAATCCGCCCCCGGAACGCCAATAAGCACAATGCAGAAGAAAATCGTGTCTGAGTGGGATGGCAGAGACTTCTTACCATACGCTCGGAAATTGTGGGAAACCTACTCGAAAGATATTCCTTCAACGCCTGAACAAATGCTTGAGGCAGAAGTTTATACCGAGAAAGAAGAGCCGCGTGAACCTGTCATTTCAACAAATGAACACACTGAAATTCAATATCTCCTATTGCGTCTCGGTGTGGACATGGGTTTTGACATTTGGGCGGCAAGAAACGACAAAAACAAACAGCATGACGGTGTGATTTTTTCTGACATCCCTCGAATAAAGCAGGAGCTTCCCCTCCAGTTCGACAGCCAGACGAATAAGACCATCGAACACATTGATGTTCTTTGGCTCAGAGGAAATTCCATTATGGCGGCCTTCGAGATCGAAAGCACGACATCAATATATTCCGGTTTATTGCGAATGTCCGACCTGATCGCAATGCAGCCGAATATTAATATCCCTCTCTATCTGGTCGCGCCCGACTCTCGCAGAGATAAAGTGGTGGCGGAAATTAACCGCCCCACGTTTTCTAAAATGAGCCCGCCCCTATCTGAAATGTGCCGCTTCATATCTTTTTCAAAAATCAAAGAAGAATTGCCAAAGATTAAGACCATCATCAAATATGTCAAGCCGGAATATCTCGCTGAAATTTCTGAGTCATGCGAACTTAATGATATGTGATTATTAATATGTGATTCCAACCTGACGCTACAGCGCCGTGTTAGTACGGAGGGAAAAGATGGCAAAAAAGGTGGCGATAAAAAGCGCTAAGGAACTTATAGAGGCTGGGAAATGGGCTGATTGCTGGATATGCACTGAGGTTTTTCGCCGACGACGGGAAACGGCGCGTTATTGCTATAAATGCCATCGCGGTTTCTGTGAAGGTGAACACGGCAATTTTTCTCGTGGCGTCGGTACGTGCGTTATTTGCGGCGTTCGTAAAACTGACAAAGTCTAATTGAGCGCGAGTAATAAGATGAAGATACTTCTCAGTGTAACGAATCCAGAACTAAAAGAAGAATGGTGTTCAACCGAAAATGGAGTTTTCCGGTTTGAAGACGCTTTAGCCAATTCGAATCGACGTGTTTGGTGGCAGTGCAAAAATAATCCTAACCACAAATGGAAAGGACGCATAAGAAATCGATCCATAAATAAGAGCGGCTGTCCTTATTGCTCAGGTCGATTTATTTCGCCTGAACGCTCGTTGGCAACGTTGTATCCTAGCGTGGCGGCAGAATGGCATCCAACAAAGAACGGTGCACTGCGACCAGAGGCGGTAGGTCCGTTTAGCAATAAGAGAGCTTGGTGGAAATGCAGTTCGGGACATGAATGGAACACCCTTATTGCCCATCGAACCAGAGATACCTCTATTTGTCCGAAATGCCGTCTTAACGAAAGTTCACTAAAATATACCAATCCTGAACTTGCAGCAGAGTGGCACCCTAAAAAGAATTTGCCTCTTTTAGTAACGGATGTTTCACGTGGAATGAACAAGGCAGTTTGGTGGCAATGCAAAGAAGGCCACAGTTGGCAAGCACGTATTGTAACACGGGCAAAAGATTTATCCGGATGTCCAAAGTGCCTTACACGAGATAAGAAGCCATTACCAATTTCCATGCCCGACATAGCTGTTCAATGGCATACAACAAAGAACTTTCCATTACTGCCTGAACAACTTACCGGCGGATCTTCTCGTAAGGTTTGGTGGATTTGCCCTCAAAATAAATCCCATATATGGGCGGCAACACCGCGAACCAGGAAAAAAGGGAGAGGCTGCCCAATCTGTAGCAAAAGCCCTAGTTTTGCCGATAAATTCCCTGAGCTTGCTAAAGAGTGGCATCCGACAAAGAACGGCGAACTTAAACCTTCCGACTTCACATCGGGTAGCTCGAAACGAGTATGGTGGCGTTGTTCAAAAGACCCAAGTTATGAGTGGCAATCAACGATAACTCAAAGAACGCACAGCAGAGGCGAAATGAAGGCATGCCCTCATTGTTCGGGACGTGCCGCAACAGAAAAGAATAGCCTTGCTCTCCACTATCCTTTAATTGCCAAAGAATGGCATCCGACAAAGAACGCTTCACTGACGCCGAATGAGGTAACTCGTGCAAGTGGTCGAAAAATCTGGTGGCGATGCAGTTTTAATCCCGAGCATGAATGGCTCGCACAAGTAAAGAATCGAACAATTCTTCAATCTGGCTGTCCATTATGCGAAAGTGAAAATCGACTAAGACGATTGTACGAAGCTTTGTATGAATCAGCTCAGGCTAACTCTGATTTCTTAAAGACTTTTACAAAAGAGGTATCGATTATCCGCGGTCTACTATCACAGAAATTACCGAGCCGTGCTCAGCTTAGGCAGCCTCTACTCAGAATGATATATGCGGCCGCAATAACGGCTATGGAAACTTACTTATGTGATGCTTTCTTCCACAAAGTAACTAACAGCGATGCACTCATAGAACGGCTATTGAAGACTGTCCCGGAATTTAAAGAACGGAAGTATGCCATCACCGACATCCTCGATTGGAAAAACCAAATCAACAAGAAAGTAAGCGAGTATCTTCTCGATCTTGTTTGGCATAATTTAGCTCGTGTTGAGAATCTATACGACAATGTGCTCCAAATTAAATTTCCAGAAGATATAGAGCTTATACATCGTGGCATTGCTATTCGACATGACCTTGTTCATCGAAACGGCCGGACAAAGTCTGGCAAATTTCACGTTCTCAGATTGGCAGAAATTGAAGTTCTTCTGAAATCACTTGAAGAATTCATATCTTCTATTGACACGCAATTGAAATCAATCGCTTCATGATAGACCAACCAGCCGCTCGACATCGATTCGCCAAAAGCGGCGAGTCAGCGGCGCGTTCATGTGTATGTTTCAATCTGTAATTGACAATTGGCTCGCCATACTGCAATTGCACACTTGTAGGTGTAATCATCAGTGCAGCTACAATCTCCCCCTTACCTCATCATCAATATCCCCGCAACAGCCGCCGCAATCAATCCCGCATCGATCAACATCCACGGCCAGGGCCGTTTGATCAGGAGCTGCGGCCGGAGAATGCCCGCGTCGGTGTGCACGGTGATGCGCGGACGGTATTCCCTGCCCATCCTGAGCTTCGAGCCGTCGACGCGGAACAGGAGCTGCGACGCACCGGGGTTGAAGGCCCCGGGTTTGGGATGGAGCCAGCGGTCGCTCGATGACAGCGTTCCTGTGGTGCCGTTGCACCCGAGCGCCACAACGGGCACGCGCACCCAGCTGGTCCTTTTCCACCAGGGGATGGTGATGGGTTTTCCGGCCTGGGCATGGATCACGCTGTTCACGCCTTTGGGAAGGGATTCGATGTTCATCAGCACGGACTGAACAGCCTGCTTCATGTCCAGCGCGGTCTGGTAGCGCCGCGGCATGTCCTGTTCCAGCGCCTTCATCACGATCTTCGCTGTTCCCTTGTTCAGCGCGGGATTCAGTTTGCGCGGGTCGGGAAAATCCAGGGGATGGAGGGACGGGTCCCTGCAGGTCAGGCAGTGGTGGAGCGTTGCGCCGAGGGAGAAGATGTCGGAGCGAATATCTGTCTGGCCCGTGCCGTACTGTTCGGGCGCGGCATATCCCGGTGTGCCGTACACATAGGTGTCGCCTTCCTTTTCGTCCTTGAAGAACCGGGCGATGCCGAAGTCGATGAGCTTTACCTTGTTGTTCTTGTCTATCATGATATTGCCGGGTTTGAGATCCCGGAACACCACCGGCGGCTTCTGCACAGCCAGGAACTGCATGGCTCGGCAGATCTGGAGCGCCCAGGACAGGGCAATCTGCTCGTCCACCGGCTGACCGGGGCGTCGGCTGAGGATCGATGCCAGGGTCGCGCCCTTCACCTGGTCCATGATGATGTAGTGCCTGTTGTTCGCACTGAAATAATCATGCACCTTCGGCAGATTCGGGTGGTCGAGCCTGGTCAGGATTCGCGCCTCGGTCCTGAACTGGGCAAGGGCTTCCTGGGCCTTGGCCGGGGACAGACCGTCGGACCGCAGTTCCTTTGCGGCAAGGATGCGGCCCTTCGCTTTTCGGTCAGCGACCTTGTACACGCATCCCATGCCGCCCCTTCCGAGGATGCCGCGTATTTCATATCTATTATTGAGAAGTTTTGTCATGGTTGTAGTTACGCAGCTTTCGCTCCGCACTTTGCGCAGAACTTGGCGGCCATACGAACCGGTTCTCCGCATTCCGCGCAGATCTTCGTGGTTCCTTCGTTGAATACGATGGTGGCGTTGCCCATGGTGATGACATCGCCGTCCTTGAGCGTCTTTGTTCCCAGGACGCGGGTCTTGTTCACATAGGTTCCCTGTGCCGAGCCCTTGTCCTCGATGACGTAGCCCGTGGCGCTTTTCTTGACCCGGGCATGCTGCTGGTCGATGCCGCTGTCTTTCAGCCCGAGGGTGCTGCGTCCGTCTCTGCCGATGGACGCTGTTGCTCCGACAGGGATGTTCGTTTTCGTTCCCGCTCCGCGTACCAGCGTCAGATGGGCGGTCTTGTACTGTTGCTCGATCCTGCGCAGGGAGAGGGCAAGGAGGCAGACGAGCGCCGCGAGGGTCGCTGCGAAAGCCCGGGACGGCGCCATGCCGCCGGCGCCGAAGAGCGAGGATTCAGGCTGGAAATAGGCGCGCTCAGCCGACAGCCCGGCTGCGAGGCTCAGCGAGATCTTCCGGAGATAATCGCCGCGCTTTTCCGCGGTGAAGGTCGCCGTATATTCGTTGTGGATCCTTTTGCTGATGGTCTCGTAGATCGCGGAAAGGCCTTCAGACGACGGCGTGAAGAAATAGGAACCGCCGGTCTCCGACGCGATCCGTTCCAGCCGCGCCGTGCGCACATCATTGCCCAGGCCGATCACGTAGACCGAGACGTATTCCGCGACAGCCGCTTCGATCGCCTGGTCGATATCAAGCGCTCCGCGGTTGGCAATGCCGTCGGTCAGCACGATCACAGCGCGTCTGCCTGTCGTGCCCCGGACCGAGGCAACGCCCGCGGCGACCGCGTCGTAGAGCGCGGTGTGGCCCTGTGCTTCGATGGCCTGCACGTTCTTTACAAGCGCTTCCTGATCATTGCTCAGGCCGGAGAGGGTCGTCACCTTGTCGCTGAACAGGACGAGCGATGCCTTGTCATCCTTTTCCATGAGCCCAAGGAAACGAATGACCGCTTCCTTGGCATGCAAAAGCTTGTCGCCGGTCATGGATTCGCTTTGGTCGACAACAATGCCGAGGCTCAGGGGTTCGGCTTCACCGTTGGTCCCGTTCATTTGCAGCAAGTCGATCACAACGGTCTTGCCGTTCTCCTTGAGCGTCATGCTCTCCCTGGTCAGGCCGTGCACCGGTTTTCCTTCCTTGTCAAGCGCCGATACATAGGCCTTCACCACCGGAAAGCCGCTCAGATCGAACTGGGTGATCTGGAGCGAAGCAGGGTCGGCGGAAAGAACGGTCCCCGGCAACGCCAGGGACAAGCCGACGAGCATAAGTATCGCCGCGAGCGCCGCGGTCTTCCTGATCGCGGTGAACAGCAGCAGGATGCTTCCCACGCGGATCACATCGCCGTCATCAAGACGTTTCTTTGTGGTCATGGCTTCATTCACATACACAGGCTTGCCTGTTTCATTGGTCTCGATCGTGAAACGCCCGTTGTCGCGCAGAATGGACGCATGCTCAAGCAGCACGCCTTCGGCGCCGGACAAGCACACATCAGCCCGGTCGTCGCGGCCCACCACGTTCATTTCCTTCAGAAGCGGGAATTCCCTGTTCAGGTGCCGGCCTTTGATCACTTTCAGCTTTGCCGACACAAAAGCCTCTTCCACAAGGCTGATGAATGCGCCGATCGCAAGACCCAGAAGCGAAAGTCCGGCCAGGGCCGACCAGACATTGGTCGCCGAAAGACTGTTGAACAGGATGCCGCCGAAGAATCCGCCGACAAGACCGCCGGCAAGGCCGTAGCCTGCGCGCTCGCGGGACCGGATCATTACCCCGCCGCTCATGCCGATGGCTGCTCCGAGGACCGCCCAGCCCAGGGCCACGGACAGGGCAATGCCCAGGGAAGCGCGGAAACCGCTGAGGTCCGCCACATAGCGTCCGAGCGCGGAGAATGCCGTTGTCCCCATGCCTGCGCCGAGCGCTCCGCCAACGATTCCGGCAAGGGCGCCGAAGGCCGCCCGCTTGAGCGCAGTCAGGAATTGCCTGGACATGACCGCCTCGTGGCTCCAGATGAATCCGCCGATGAACATGCCGGTCAGGGCTCCGAGGCTGATCTCGGTCAGGAGTCCCGTACGCATGCCCTGGGACAGGGCCAGGACCGGCGCCCAGGCGGCAATACCGCCAAGGCCGCCTGCTGCGCCGTAGAGAAGGGTCTTATAAGTGAGACGGTCCATGAATTCCTCCTTGACGCGGAGACGCGGGGAAGGGGGGACGCGGGGATGGAGCAAGGGTTTTGATTGTATTTAAGCCTTTTCTCCGCGTCTCCGTGTCACCGTGTCGCCGTGTCCGTTTCATCATGCTGCTTTCAGCGCCAGCGCCAGCTTGCCGAAGCGCACTTCGTCGCCCGGTTTTATCGCCTGCGGCACATGGGGCTGGACGCGCTTCTTGTTGACATAGGTGCCGTTGGTGGAGCCCATGTCCTCGACCGTGCAGTCCCCGCCGGAGCGGTGGATCACCGCGTGGGTGCGCGATACGCCTTTTTCCATTCCGCCGAGCCCGGTCAGGTCGATGTCCGGGAAGACCTCGCTGATGGGATCCTCCCTGCCGATGACCACCTCGTCCTTGGCCGGGATCTCGAGCGTTTCGCCGTCAGCGGAGGTGAACACCAGCGCCGGTCCGCTGCCCGACGATTCCACTGCCCTGTCCTTCATGTCGCTCGCGGCCTCAAGCTTTGATCCGCACTCCTCGCAAAAGAGCGCTCCTTCGATGTTCTCCATCTCACATTCTTTGCATTTCATGGCGATACCCTCCCTTTTCAAGTGCGAAGTGCGGAATGCGGAGTGCGGAATGAAAATCTCCGGATATCGCGCGCTTCACGGATAATTTCTATTTGACCATGGCTTTTGTCATTTGCTGCGTCAGCTTTCTCGTGCCGTATTCCAGCTTCTTGGCGCCCGCGGTCGTGAGGGCACCGGTCTTTTTGAGCGACCGGATCTCCGTTTCCGCTGCTGCGGCCAGTTCGTCCTCGCCCAGGTCCAGGAGCACCGTGGCCGCTGACTGGAGTTTTTTCGTGGCCCCGTCGATGTTGCCGGTCATGACCTCGGTAAGCGCCCGGGTCTGGAGCTTGAACGCGCTCACTTTTTCAACAAGGTTCATCACCTCGGCGTTCACCTTTGCAGCGGCAGCCGCGTCGTCAGTGAAGGTCACGGAGAGATCGGTCTTGATGCTCTGCCCTTTAATGGCTTTTGAAGGAACATCATAGGTGACCTCCACCTGGCCGAGCCGGAAGGTGCCGGTCTGAGCGGGCTGTACCCGGGCTTCGATCAGCAGCGACTGGCCCTTTATGCCGTCCAGTGCGCCCAGGTTCGCGACGATATTGCCGCTGTTCACTGCCGCGATGGTCCGGTCGCAGATCATCGGGACGGTCGAGTATACCTTGACCGCCTTGACGCCCTGGCCCATCCGTGCGGTTACCCGCAGGTTCGTGGCAGCAACCGACTGCATGCTCCGGACCTCCTGTTGGAAGGCATCGAGGATCGCCAGGGGGTTCTCTATCCAGTGCGAGTTGCCGCGGGACCGGTCGGAAAGCTCTAGCAGGAGCTTCTCGTTCCAGTCCTGGCCGATGCCGATGCTCGTGATCGCGATGCCCTGGCTGCCGGCCTGGTCAGCGAGCTCTGTGCAGGCGGGTTCGTCATCCCAGGTTTGGCCGTCGGTGAGCAGCAGGATGCGGTTGACGCGCTCCTTGGAAAGGCCTTTTTTCACCTCTTCCAGTCCGGCCTTGAGGCCGTCGGAGATCTGGGTTCCGCCGCGCGCAATGATCGTCCCGAGTTTTGACTTGATCTCTTCGCGGTTCCTGGCGGCCTGGCTGGGAATGAGCGTTTCCACCTGGTCGTCGAAAATCGTGATCGAGACAAGGTCGTCATCGTTCAAGTGGTCCATTACGTAGCCCACGGCTTCTTTCAGGTGGTCCATCTTTTCCCCGTCCATGGACCCGCTCCGGTCGAGCACCAGTCCGAAATTCGCGGGCATCGAAGTGAGGCATGCCTCTCCTGCCGGCTTGATGTTCACGAGCGCGTAGACCGCCTGTTCAGCACTGCCCGCAGGCAGCGCATCCTTGCTCAAGATGCACTTGATGTTCAGTTCGTTCTTCATATATTCCTCCTTTCGTAATTTCCGATAAGTCCTTTATTCCGCGATCC
>Ga0224495_10002309_pt1 | contig 12500 bp, 10 predicted proteins | sample SF_Jul11_sed_USG_FD_168128 | JGI IMG/M metagenome (GOLD analysis project Ga0224495, IMG submission 168128) | Sediment microbial communities from San Francisco Bay, California, United States - SF_Jul11_sed_USGS_4_1 | ecosystem: Environmental > Aquatic > Marine > Sediment | place: USA: California... | reverse complement strand
CCGCCGGGCTTGGTGGGCGGGAGGACCGTCTGGGCGGCCGGTTTATTATTCGTTGACATATCTCCTCCATGTTTGCCGGTTTACGGGGGATATTGCGGGGTATGGTTGATAGCGGAGGTTTGTGATATTTGTCACAATCTTTCTGTTTTCGCCAGCCGGCCCGGCGCTTCCGACGAGGCGGTTCGGCGGGTCGCAGCCGGGGGTACGGCGGCCGGCCGGGAGGGCTTGAGATGGTGAGCGTATTCACTATCTATTCCCTCTGCCGCCGGCTTTTTAGACTGGTTTGCCGCCAGGCCGGCCGGGCCGCCAGACCCGCCCCAGGTGCCCTGGACAGGCTCTCGGAACGTCTGAGATTGTGATTGTTTTCACTATATCTGTCTTGGGCAGTTGGCGAATGTGGTCAGGCGTGTCCAGTGTCGGCCCGATGACCGTGGGCCGGCGGGGAGTTCGGCGGCCGGTCCGCTCGGTTGTATTTGTGAACATATTCACGAGCCGGGCTGTTGCCGGGGGTCTTTCGGGCGCCCATTTGGGCCGTGGGCGGACCTGGAACCGGCCGGCTGCGGGGATGTTTTTTGACGGTCTGTTCCACCCGGCTGCCTCGGCGAGCGGATCGGGCCGGGTGAGCCTGGAGGCGGTCTCTGGGGCTGCCGGAGACATCCGGCGGGGTCCGGTCAAGGTCGGTTTTGGGCTTTCGGGGCGGCCTTGGGGGGCGGTGGGTCGGGGGTGTTTTTATTACTACAGGTTATCGGAGGGGGTTATTTTTGAAAAAAGTGCTTGACAATTTGGCGGGATTGTGTATTTTTTAAATGTCTAGGGAAATAGTTGTGTTGTTAAGCGCTTCTGTTTTGAGACTGTCGCACCTTTGGTAACGTTGGTATTTTACTTACGTTACATCGGATTTAGCTTTTCGTTTTCGGTTTTATAGAGATAATAAGACTAGGATGGTGAATTATAGCCTGACAGTCTTATCCATCTCGATAATTTTTCCAGTCAATTTCATCGGGGATTAACCGGTTGCTTTTGAGGTTTGTCTTTTGAGGCGGCCGGGGTTATCCGGTGAGATTGAGGGGCATCCAATGGCCCTCCCTAGTGGGGAATAATTGGATTATTTAGGTGATGGTTTTTCAGATGAGAAGCCCTTACCTGAAATGTCAATGACCTTTAATTTGAATTAAAGGAGCATTCTAATGATGCAAAAAAGAACCATATATTCTTTGCTGCTGACCTCCTTAATACTGGTATTTGCGTTTTCTACTGCGTTTGCTCAGGAAGTTACGTTTGAGTCGAAATCGGTTCTTCGCTGTCAGTCCGGAGTTATGAATATAACGGTAAACAATCCTGATCCCATTAGTGCTCTTGAGATCGTTTTTGATGTGAGCTCCCTTTCCGGAGGTGCTGATTTTACGAGTTTCACCGTAAATTGGGACCCGGCCTTTGCGGCGCCGGTATTACCGACCCGTGACATTCAGTACGACGGTAATCTGGTGCGTATGTACGCATGGGAGAACGCGACGGGTGATTGCCTTGGAAGCGGTCCGAAGGTGGTAGCACAGATCAGTTTTGTTACCAATGATGTCTGTGACGGCGAGGTTGAGATAGTCGGCTCGCAGTGGGTCTGTCCGCCTCCCAGCACGGTTGTGGCCGAGACCTGGTTTGCCAGTTGCCCTCCCACGGGTACCCCGGTGGTTATGATCCCGGTGGTGGTGAATTCTGGGAAGGTGACGATAGAGAACGCTCCGCCTTCAATCGACCCGATCGCCGGTGCGACCATTCACTGGGGCGCTACCTACACGGGCACGGCCACGGGTAAGGACAATGACCTTCTGGCCAGTCCGGGCAATTGCGAGACGCTGACGTTCAGCAAGGTTTCCGGTCCGACCGCCTTGAAGGTGAATGCCAACGGTAGTATCTCGTGGATAACCACGGGTGACGACGTTTGCGAGCACACGGTTGAGGTGGCGGTGACGGACGAGTGCGGTGCAGCCGATACCACGGACTTCGTTATCTGTGTCCAGAACACCAAGCCCGAGATATATTGTGTTGACGATATTTTCATGGGCTGGGGTGACGTGGCCATGGGTACGCTGACCGGCCACGATCCGGACGGTGGTCCTGGTTCTCTGATGTACTTTGAGGTGAGTTTTGATGGTCCCGGCGACCTGGTGATTCACCCCGACGGTACGTTTGAGTGGGCGACCGAGTTCATGCCGGATTACACGGGGACTTTCAACGCCTGTGTTGGGGTCAAGGACGCGGCCGATATCTGTGATCCTTGCTCTCCGGAGAACGCCGACACCTGCTGCTTCCAGATTACGGTGGTACCGTTCCTGATTACGATCGAGAAGGTCCACAAGGTGATTCAGGGCAGAGATACCACAGTATCCATAACGATGCTGGATGATGCGTATGAAAACCACGAGATTGGTGGTTTTGATTTCCTGATCCAGTATGATCCGACGGCCCTGCTGGTCAACTCGGTGGAACCGGGTAATTTCATTGACAGCTGTGGCTGGGAGTACTTCACCTATCGTTACGGGCCGAACGGAAACTGCGGGCCGAATGCCTGCCCGTCAGGGATTCTCCGTATCACGGCCATTGCCGAGACCAACAACGGCAGCAATCATCCTGACTGCTTTACCAACGAGACTCCCGCCGCCAACGAGCTGGCAAAGATTCACTTCTTTGTGACCAATGACCGGACTTTCGAGTGCCAGTATGTGCCGATCCGCTTCATATGGTACGACTGTGGCGATAACGCTCTTTCGTCGGTCACGGGTGACACCCTGTTTATCTCCCGTGATGTCTTTGACTACAGCTGGGACGCCGGCTATGCCGACTGGGTCAATATAGCCAATTACAATGACCCGCTTGGCTACCCGACCTTCTTCGGCGCCCAGGATGTGGACTGCTTCCTGGAAGACCCGAACAAGGTTCCGTTCCGTCTGGTTGATTTCCGCAACGGCGGCATCGACATCGCCTGCGCCGACTCGATCGACGCCCGCGGTGACGTGAACCTGAACGAGGTTCCTTACGAAGTAGCCGACGCGGTTCTGTTCAGCAACTACTTTGTGTATGGTCTGAGCGTGTTCCACATCAACCCGGACGGCCAGATAGCGGCGACGGACGTCAATGCCGACGGTCTGACGCTTTCGGTGGCCGACCTGGTTTACCTGATCCGGGTGGTTGTTGGCGACGCTCTGCCGTATCCGAAGACGGTGGTGCCGGTCAACGCCGGTTATGTCCATACCAATTCGGGCATGCTGACGGTGACGGACAACGTCGAGATGGGCGCGGCCTACGTGGTTGTCGAAGGCAATGTTGAGCCTCGTCTTGAGGCGAGCAACATGGAGATGAAATATCAGTATGACGGTCTGAACACCCGCATTCTGGTTTTCTCATTGAACGGCAACAGCTTCACGGGCAACGTTTTGAATGTCCGGGGCAATATCGTTTCGGTTGAAATGGCTACGGCCGCGGGTGACCCGGTTGTCGCCAAGGCGATTCCGACCGACTTTGCTCTGCACCAGAACTACCCCAACCCGTTCAACCCGAACACGACCCTGAGCTTCGCTCTGCCTTACGCCACCGATTACAACCTGACCATTTACAACGTGAACGGTCAGGAAGTTGCCAGCTTCACCGGCTCGGCTGATGCCGGCACGGTGACTGTTGACTGGAACGCCGCCAACCTGGCCAGCGGTATTTACCTGTACAAGCTGACCGCCGACGGCAAGTCAATCGGTACCAAGAAGATGGTCCTGCTGAAGTAAGCCCTCACGGCTGAAACCTTCAGCGGCGTAAATAAAGCCCCGCAAAACTGCGGGGCTTTCTATATCCCGCACCCTATTCCATCCAAGAAGAAACGGCGAAGTGCTTGAGCGGGAAAGTTTTTCTACACCGGACTTTGAAATGGATTGACAAGAGCAAGGGTTTGTAATATTATCTCAATTCTGAACTTTTTGTGACAATTGTCCGGAAAGCTCGACAAAGTTAATCTTTTGAGTCCTTGGAGGATACTCGGTGAAGGAATATCCAACTGACAGAATCCGTAACGTTTGCCTGGCCGGACAGCGGGGCTGCGGAAAGACCAGTCTGGCCGACACCATTGCATTTTGCGCCGGAATAAACACCAGAATTGGGCGCCCCGATGACGGCAGTTCGCTGCTTGACTATACCGAGGCGGAAATTGCCAGAAAAACATCGATATCATCCAAGTTACTGGCCTGTGAATGGGAAAACACCAAGATCAACCTGCTGGACTGTCCCGGACATACCGATTTCATGGGTGAGCTCTTAGCCGGTCTGAAGGTCTGTGACGCCGTCGGCATCGTCATCAGTGCTCCTTCCGGCGTCGAAATCGGGACGCTGCTTCAGTGGAACAAGATAGTCAAATCGACCGTTGCCCGGTTCTTTTTCGTCAACAAACTGGAAAATGAAAACGTCAAGTGGCAGACAAACCTGGATTCCATCAGGGAGGCCTTCGGTAAGCAGGCGGTTGCGGTTCAGATCCCCATCGGTGAAGCCCAGAGTTTCAGGGGGTTGGTAGATCTGCTGCACCTGAAAGCCTACACTTTCGACGCTGACGGCAACAGACGTGATAGCGAGGTACCCGCCGATCTGCAAAATATGGTCCAGAAGGAAAGGGATAACCTGATCGAGGTTGCCGCCGAAGGCGACGATGAGCTTCTCGAAAAGTACTTTGAACAGGGTACCCTTGACGACGCCGATATCGCCAGGGGGCTCCGCCAGGGCATTGTCCACGGCAAGGTCTTCCCTGTCCTGTTTGGTTCGGCCGCCAGAAATATGGGGGTAAAGATCCTGCTCGACTTTATCGCCGAGTACATCCCGGCCGCGAACCAGATGCCGGGGCCGGCAGCCGTAAAAACCGGAAAAGAAGAGACTGTCGGGATTCTCCCGGACTCTTCCGGTAAAACTGTGGCCTTTGCCTTCAAGACCGTCTCGGAAGGTCACCTTGGCGAGATGACCTTTGTCAAAACATTTTCCGGCACAATAAAACCGGGTTCGGCTCTTATTAACCAGCAGACCGGGGCCACGGAACGGGCTGCTCAGCTGTACACCTTTCAGGGCAAGAATCGCATAGATATGCCGGCGGCCCCGGCAGGCGATATTGCGGTTCTCGTCAAGCTCAAGGATACGCACACGGGTGATACTTTGACCGACAACGGGCATAAGGTGTCGATTAAAGGAGTCGAATACCCCAACCCGGTAATGGACGTGGCTGTTAAACCGGTTTCAAAAGGCGACGAAGAGAAGATGTCCAACGGTATGCAGAAACTGCACGAAGAGGACCCCACTTTTCGCCTTTCGCACGACGCTGATCTGAAGCAGCTGGTGCTGTATGCTCAGGGTTCGACGCATATCGAGATCCTGACTGAAAAGCTCAAGAAACGGTACGGCATTGATGTGGGCCTGGTTAAGCCCAAGATTCCATATCGCGAGACCGTCCGTGGCAAAACCGAAAAGCAGTACCGGCACAAAAAGCAGACCGGCGGTCGCGGCCAGTTCGGAGACGTTCACGTCCGCATCGAACCAAATGCTCGAGGAGCCGGTTTCGAGTTTATCGATGCCATCAAGGGCGGTGTTATTCCCAACAAGTTCATTCCGGCTGTTCAAAAGGGCGTTGTGGAGCAGATGCAGCATGGCGGCCTGGCCGGGGCCCAGGTTGTCGACGTCAAGGTGACGCTGTTTTTCGGTTCCTACCATGATGTCGATTCCTCTGATATGGCTTTTAAGATTGCCGGATCCATGGCTTTCAAGGAAGGCTTCCTGGAGGCCAAGCCGATTTTGCTGGAGCCGATCAGCAATATAGCCGTGACCGTTCCTGATGAATTCACCGGGGACGTGATGGGTGACCTGTCTTCCCGTCGCGGTAAAATAGCCGGTATGGACCCTGAGGGTAAAAACCAGGTGATAAGGGCCACCGTACCCCAGGCCGAACTGTATCAGTATTCTGTGGACTTACGTTCCATGACTCAGGGGCAGGGCGTCTACGAGCTTTCCTTTTCGCACTATGAAGAAGTACCTCACGAGGTCGCCCAGAAAGTCATTGAGGAGGCCAAGGCACGGCGCGAGGCCGGCGCCGACTAGGTGCTGAAGCCGTACAGATTGATATCGACGAAAGCCGGCATCGAGTGATGCCGGCTTCTCATTTTTGGTGCTCCGTGCCCGCTTACCGTTTCCCCGACGCGTCTGGGCCTGACGCGGAAGACGACGGCTACGGCCCACCTACGTTGAAGGACAGCGCCTTGAGAATGTCGCCCTCGCTGTCCAGAATTTTGACGTCCCAGTTTCCCGCCCATGATGGCAGGACGTTTTTGCTGCTCCAGGTCCGCCAGGACGGGCTTTTGACCGGCAGCTCCACTTCAGCCATAACGGTTTCGCCGTGGCTCCACCGGACCGTTACCGAAGTGCTGTCGGCAGCACCAGTGATGCGCATCCACACGAACACTTGCCCGGCGTCGACGTTGAACTCGGTCAATGTGTCGATGGGCATGCGTTCTTCCACTCCGCTGCAAACAACCGCTTCGACTGTCAGCGCCTGAGCCGGCGGTTGCTGTTCCTCTGGGGCTGGTGTCTCTGCCGGTTTGGATGTGTCCGCCTCCTGTGCCACGGCGGCAAAAGGCAGAGCCACCACAACTGCCAGCATTACGAGCATTGTTTTACGAGACATATTCATTTCCTCCCTAAAGTCGGTTTCCTGCCCACATAGATCACTTAATACCGGCCGTCTGGGAACGCCACATAAAAATTCACCGGCATATCACATTTAGCCTAATCGGACGGCTTTTGTTCTTGACAAGTATACAAATGAGCAGTATAAGTAGGCATAAGAGTGATGGCGCTCCGATTCGTTCGGTTCCAAACCTTTTATAAGAGGTAATAATCATGCCGAAAAAGAAACTCACCGACAGGCAGAGGATGATACTGGAGTATATCGAAAAAATGATTACCGGTCGCGGCGTCTCCCCTACTATCCGTGAGATAGGCAGCAAGTTTGGAATCAGCTCTACCAATGGAGTGCGCCTCCACATAAATGCCCTGATCAAGAAGGGTTATTTGAAAAAGAACGAGTATCTCGCTCGCGGCCTTGAGTTGGTCCGTCCTCTTATCAGCGGCGTGGGCCGTGTGCCCCTGGTAGGGACTGTTCCGGCGGGCATGCCGATTGACGCCGTAGAGAATATCGAGGGCGAGATTGCCCTGGATCTTTCGTTTCTGCCGAAGAACGACTCTTTTGCCTTGCGGGTGGTCGGTGATTCAATGAAGAACGCCGGCATATTTGATGGTGATATCGTCTTGGTGCAGAAGCAGTCGGTGGCCCGCAAAGGTGACATAGTCGTGGCTATCATCGGTGATGAGGCTACCGTCAAGCGCTACTACCCGGAGGGCAAACGCATACGCCTTCAGCCGGAGAACGAGGATATGGGGCCGATCATGGTCAGCCGGCGGTCGGGTGAGTTTCGGATTGCCGGCAAGGTGGTGGGTCTGCTCCGAAGAATGGCCTGAGCCGGCCGCCCGTGCAGATACGGAGCGGCCCGCAGCGAGCACTGCGGGCCGGAACATCCGCTTATTAGATCCGGATCATGATTTCTGCATCTCAAGTTCCACGAAGATATTGACGTCATCGCCGACCACGAAGCCGCCGGCGTCGAGGGCTTGATTCCACTTAACATTGAAGTCCTGACGATTGATCATAGCCTGGGCCGAAAAGCCGGCCTTGGTGTTTCCCCAGGGGTCGACCACGGCGCCCGAGAATTCACCGTCGAAGGTGACTTCTTTGGTCACATCCCGAATTGTCAGGTCGCCGATCAGTTTGAACTTATTTCCCTCACCCGGTTCGACTTTTCTGGAAACGAATGTCATGGTCGGGAATTTCTCGACATTGAAGAAATCATCCGAGCGCAGGTGGTCATCCCGGTTCTGATTATCGGTGTCGATGGAGGCGGTCTGCACGGTAAATTCCACTCTGCCCTTAGCCAGGTCCTTGCCATCAAAATCGACCGTTCCATTGAAATCGTTGAAGTGCCCGCGGGTTTTGGACACAACCAGGTGACGCACGGAGAAACTGATCGACGAGTGCGCTTTGTCCAGTGTCCACTGTTCGGCCTGGGATGTGGCCGCCATAGCCAACAGCAATACACCGGCGGTTATAAAACGCTTAAACATGACAAATCCTCCTGAGATTGCATTTTGAGTTGGTTTGAGATTATTAACAACGTGAGGTCCAAATTGTTCCGAGGCCGGGCCCCTGCGCTGTTGGCCGCAGGCTACTGGCGGGAGTCGTCTCACCGGGCTAAGGCTCTGTCTTACAATTGAAACTCCGGCCTCTTTAGAGCAGTGCCTCAGGTTGCATCAGCGGCGGGCCGCCAATAATACACCGGTTATGTGAGCGAGTATCCACCACGTAGAGGCAATTCGAGTATACAGCTGAAGCTCCCTCGGGACGCCTGGGGTTTTCCCTGCGAGCCGGGCTTTCTATTTCAGCACAGCATCTGCCGTACGAAGGGCTGGCGTTATACACTTACCGTATTGAACCGCCCAGGGAGGCGGAGGCTTCACATTTTTGAGTTGACAGAAGCGGCTTTTTCGATTTATTATAGGTCGACTACCAGTCGAGCGATATGACCCTTGTATTCCCCGTCTGATAAAGACGGGGTTTCTATTTTTTGCGAGCAGGCATCGTCCTCTGGCGAACGGCCTCAAACAGGCAGATTCCCGCTGCCACGGAGACATTGAGGCATTCGACCATCCCGGACATCGGAATTCGTACTAGGTAGTCACAGTGCTTCTCTGTGAGCCTTCTGAGGCCTTTTCCCTCGGCACCCATGACAATGGCGAGCGGGCCTGACAGATCAGCCTCAAAAAGGCTCTGCTCAGCCCGGTCAGATGTTCCCATCAGCCATAGCCCGACCTCTTTGAGCTGCCCCAGAGTTCGTGCCAGGTTGGTGACCTGGAAGAAAGGCACGTGTTCCGCGCCGCCACAGGCTGTACGGATAACCACCTCGGTCAGGCCAACCGCACGGTCTTTGGAGGTCACCACGGCATGCACGCCCGCTGCATCGGCCGTTCTCAGGCAGGCGCCGAGATTATGCGGATCCTGGACTTCGTCGAGCACCAGTATTAACGGCGGGCCGCTTGCCAGGCTGATAATGTCAAACAGGTCATCTTCGGAGCCCACGCGCGGTACTGCCGAATAATCCGAATGTTTGTGTTTTCGGTCCGATTTTGATCTGGGTCTTTGTCCCATAGTCAGTCCATTACCAGGACGGTAATATCGCACCAAGGCGACCGACAGGCAAACTAAAAGGCGACAGCTGCCGGCGCTGTCCGAAGTGCACGGGGGATAATCCGCCGCGTCATTATGGTGTCTTCGCTGCGCGAAGTTCCGCGGCAACTGCCAGACACCGTCACGTCAGCCACGTACTGATTAGTTAGTTGCAAAGCAAGCGCTTTTCTCAGGCCTGTCATAACCGCCAAAAAAGATTGGAAGTTGAGCCCTTCGGTTCTATAGTGAGTCCTGACAGGAGGAATCCGACTATGGCCGTGAGAGAAATACTGCTGTTGGGTGACCCGCAATTGTACGAGGTCAACCATGAGATTTCCCCGGAGGATGCGGCGGCCCTGCAACCGGTTGTCGAGGATCTTCAGGACACCCTGAGAGAAGCACAGGTTCGGCTGGGCCGGGGCCGGGCTATCGCCGCGCCGCAAATCGGCGTGTTCAAGAGACTGATTTGTCTCAGCCTGGACGAGCCAACGGTTATGATCAATCCGAGGCTGACCGACCTCAGCGTCGAGACTTTTGAACTCTGGGATGACTGCTTGTCCTTCCCCAACCTGCTGGTCCGGGTCCGCCGCCACCGAAGCTGCGTGGTTTCGTTCTGGGACCTGCAGGGGCAGACAAAGAGATGGACATTGCAGGGTGATCTTGCCGAACTGATACAGCACGAGCACGATCATCTCGACGGCATTTTGTCGGTGCAGCGGGCGGTGGATCTCAAGTCATTTTCACTGGCCAACCGGCAACTCAGAGGCGTTTCTGACCGGTAACCTCGCAGGTAAATTCTTCGGTCAGCCCGAGAGGGCTGCGAAACTTCAAAATGCCCGTAACGCTTGACGAGGTGAATTCGCCCATCATCAGAATCGGCTTGGCACCGATCTGGGCATTGCCGCCGTCAAGAAATCCCAGCGCCGCAAACAGTCTTCTGACGACCGGGCCCTGTTCAACTCGAAACAACAGGAGTGGGTTATCCTCGAGGATAATGAAATCCTGGCTATAAATGGCGATAGTCGGTTGAGCTCCGTTGAGGGCTATCGTCAGTGTACCGCTGTGGACTTCACCGACAGTGAACTGGTAAACACCGGGGTTCCTGATGGTGAAATGGGCGTCGTATACGCCAGCGACAGCATTCTTGTCGGCCGTAAGGGGATCAGCCCGGGCGAACATCCTCGCCGACGACCCCTCGGAAAGTTGCAGCATATCCAGGTCGTTAATAACCGCGACGTCTCGAAGGACCACGGCGCCCGACTGAAGAGTGAGTGAATCGTTGTCGAAGACGAACGTGCCCTCGGACCAGAGTTTGTCGTCGGGAGCCAAAGCGAATCCCCCGCCCGCATACGTAAATTGGCTGCCGGCCGTGAAGACATAGGCCGAGGCCTGAAAATCCGGCGTCACCTGAACCCATTGGCCGACAATACCGCTCCTGTCAGTACCGCTGCTGTTGGTTACGTCGTCGTTACCGCAACCCGACAGGCACAGGGCAAGAATGGCGGCTGTCAGACAACCGTTCGCGAAATCGAAGAAAATTTTCAAAACTCAGGTTCCTCCGCATTGATTTTAATTCCTGAATGTAGTCAGTCGGCGTTGGCCTCGCAAGTTCATAGTGCTGCATCTGATGACAACTTCAGGCTCTACCATTCCTACCCTTGGTCATTCCTTCTTCCTGCCGTCATTCCCGCACCGGCGGGAATCCATCTTCACTCCGAAACCGGATGGATGCTGCCGGTTTATGAGCTACAGACGCTTCAGAACCCAGTATTGTGGCACACGGCAAAGGTGAATATGCCCCTGCGGAGGGCGAGCGACGGCCGCCGGAGACCTCACTCTGGCGCACTAAGAGCTTGGTTTTTGCCGGTCACCAGATTATGTTACCGGACAAGGCATTCCGGAACAGCCGGGCAGCGCCCCGGAAAGGAAACGCGGCGTGGCACAAGAACACGAAAAAAAAGCCATCCTGGACACCCTCCAGTACTTCTTCGACGGGCTGGACAATATCGATGCCGGTACCATCAAGACGGCTTTTCATCCGAGCGCGTGGCAGTTTTATGTGAGTTCGGACGGCCTGCGCGCGAACCCGGTCAGCCACTGGGACAGAACCTGCCGAGCGGTTGCAGAAAATCCCGAACACCCCTTCAACAAGGAAAACAGCCGGAAAAACGTCGTCTATATTGACGTAACCGGCAACGCCGCCGCGGCCAAGGTCGAGTGGGTCTTTTCACGGTTTATGTATACCGATTATTATACCCTGATGAAAATGGACGGCCGCTGGTATATCATGAACAAGATTTTTCACACCACCATATTCGAGGACAGGTCCTGAGCCGGCAGTTCGAATATGCAGAATGTATGTGGAGATTTGCCATGGTAAAGAACTATAACGATGAGGAAGCTATTCGCGAAACGCTGAATTATTTCTTCTCCGGGCTTGACACCCTTGATGCCGAAACCATCAAAAAAGCTTTTCATCCACAGGCTCGCTCCTTCAGCATGACACCGCGCGGGTTATGCGAAGAGCCACCGGATCACTGGGATAGAACCTGCGCCGCGGCCAAAACGGATCCACAGCACCCGTTTCATAACCGGAGCCAAAAGACGAATGTTGTCTCGCTGGACATTACGGGCACAGCGGCGGCGGCTAAGGTGGAGTGGATATTCTCGGGATTCATGTTCACGGACTACTACAACCTCCTCAAGATCGACGGGCGCTGGTATATCATGGGCGAGGTTTATCATATGACGGTATCCGGCGATACCGACTAAACCCCGGTCCTTCCCCTCAAGTCCTTCCGTAACAGCGCTTTATAAACTCCGATGACGGAGTCATTGAGAGCGTTGCCCGACGATAAATACTCGGCAAAACTGGATTATTCAGTCAACTGTCCGATACCTGTAATTAGGTGGGATGATGAATATTTCGAGCGGCGATTGGCAACCCGGGACTCCCGCCGACATGTCAGGCATTTGAACGGAACTATCTTTATGCAGATACTTCGGGAGGTATAGTAATGTATCAGCCCCCAACCACCAGGCCCGCTCAGCAGCCGGCCGAGAGGCCGACACCAAAGCCGCCGGCCGGACCGTCACAGACGACCATACCGACCATTCTCGACCCGCAGAAGCTACAACGACAGTTGGGCGTACGCCAGGACGACGCGAACCTGCTTATGGGGATTGCGGCCGGACTCGTTGCTGCCCTGATAGGGGC
>Ga0224495_10002307_pt1 | contig 12508 bp, 11 predicted proteins | sample SF_Jul11_sed_USG_FD_168128 | JGI IMG/M metagenome (GOLD analysis project Ga0224495, IMG submission 168128) | Sediment microbial communities from San Francisco Bay, California, United States - SF_Jul11_sed_USGS_4_1 | ecosystem: Environmental > Aquatic > Marine > Sediment | place: USA: California... | reverse complement strand
TCAGACGGAACCCGAACTCCGCGTCACGGGCTGTTATGAACACGATCTTCTTCATACTGCTTCCCCTGACTCCCGCCTGCTGTTTTTCAATGCACCAGCTCGGCCAGTATCATTTCCCGGTCCAGGTCCTTTCCCGCGTACAACAGGCCCAGGTTCGTGACCTCGAGCGAGCACCGCCAGAGATAGTCCAGGATCAAGCCGGCCCCCAGCGGATCACGTCCTTCGGCCTTCGCGAACCTCGTCACGCCCCGATAAAGAGCGACCTCGACCTGCACCGCCTCCGGGTCACGAATGACCACGCCTGACGCCTGTTTGACGACCGGCAGGACCGAGAAAATATCCCCCTTCTCCAGGATACCGCGCAGCCGATCAAGAGAGATCGCCCCTCCCCGCATGAACACGGCGGGTTCATCTCTTCCCGCGCGAAGCAGCGCGTACAAGGACAGGACATTCCTCGCGTCCACAAGCCGTTCAAAGAACTGCCTGATCACGGGATGGAGCGGGGCCTCCAGGATCGCGGCGAACAGCCTGGTCGTCAGTTCCTGCTCTCCGGCACGGGCGCCTTCACGTTCGTACAGCGCGGCGATCCCGGCAAAACGCGGGGAGATCCCGCACAGGATCGTCTCGGTCCGATGAAGCGCCGCTGCCGCATCTTCTGCATTCAACGCCGCCTTTACCCGTCCGGACAGCAGGCTGTGGCTGAGCACTTCCGGGACCTTCCGGTCGTTCTCGCCCGCCAGCGACCGAAGGCTGATGAACAGCGTCCGCAGTTCGGCGTGCACGAAATAGGGCGCGAAAACCGCGCGCAGTCTTTCGTCCATCTGGCGGAACACCCACTGGTGCTCCAGCAGCAGCGACCGCCACATTCCCTCCACGGTCCGCTCACGCACGAACCCCTGGTACCGTAACGCGCTGAGCCCCCCGGAAAGATCAGGAGCATAGACAAGGGTCTTCCAGTTCGAGACCAGCTTCGCGCGCCTTCCGCGCAGCCTCGTGAGAAGATACTCTGCCGGATACCCCGAACGGACCCTGTCCGTCAGCAGTCCACGGAATCCGCCGTGCTGCCGGTCACCGGCAATGGCTGGGCGGTCTGCCATTGATCTCACCGGAACATCTCCCGCACCTCGTTGATCATATCCGGGAGTATTTCATCCCAGAGACGCTCGAGGCGCTTTTCAAAGGTGTTCACGACCCTGACCTGGTCGCCTTCCGACAGGGCGACGAATCCGCCGGTGATCGAACTGTCCGTGACGATCTCGGCGTCAGGGAATATCTCCCGGGCGAGCGGTTCGTCAGCGGGATTCACCTGCACCTTCTTCCAGGGGACCCGGGGCATCTCCCGGGCAAATCCCCGGAACACTCCTTCGTACCCCACGTTCCTGAGCGAAGAAAGGCCCGACCGCGCGGCGGCTTGAAGCCGTTCGGCGAGCAAGCGATCGGCCCTGATCCTGATCCGACGCGCCTCGGCATTCGCTTCGGCCAGCACCGTGGCTTCGTGACGGGCTGCCCCATCGGCGCGCTTCCGCTCGTTCGCCTCCCTGACCCTGGCAATGCGGCCGGCGGCGTCGGCCTTGATCCTCTCCGCCTCCTGCTCGGCCTCGGCCCTGGCCGCGCGCGCACGTCCATCACCGGCCTGGCGCAGCGACTCGATCAGCTCCCTGCAGCCCATGCTATTTCACCGTGAAGAGGATCATCGTGGCGACCACAAAGCCGAGAATCACCATGGTCTCGGGAATAGCGACCAGGATGATGACCGTGCCGGTCAGTTCCGGTTTCTCGGCCAGCGTCCCTGCCCCGGCAGCCCCGATCCGGGACTGCGCCCACGCCGTTGCGATCGCCGGGATGCCGATCGCCAATGCCGCGCAAAACGCTATCAGTACTTTTTCGAGATTCATAGGGACCTCCTTGGACACTATTTTTTCAGCGGCTCGAACTTCCTTCCCCCGTGCTCCACGAACTTGCTGAAGAACTCCACGTAATGGAGCCGGAGCGAGTGGATCGTTGGCGAGAACACGCCGAGCACGATGTTCAGGCCGTGGATCAGCCCGGCGACGACCACCCCGAGCACGACATCGCCTGTGAGCCCCCCGAGCTGGTTCGCTACATAGGCGAGCAGCACCGATGTGAGCCCGATGGCCGTGATGCGCACGTAGGAGATGATGTTGCCGATGCTCTTCAGGAACTCCAGCGGCGCCAGAATGCCGCCGGCAAAGAGCAGGAGCGGAGTGAGGAACAGGATGAGAAGCACCGCCGGACGCTTCAGCACCAGCGGGAAGACGCCGAAGAACGACGCCAGGACCGCCGCGATGAGAAAGATAACGACGATGCTGAGCGCCTTGAACAGCCCTTCCCGCTTCAGGTTCCGCTGAAAAGCGTTCATTGCCCCGAGCAGCAGCCCGAGCACCACATGGCCCGCACCGATGGCAAGCGAGAAGATCAGCATGGGCACGATCGCCGTGCGCCGCTCCACGCAGAGCGGCTGGAGATGGAACAGCCGCTCCGGCAGGTCGCCGAAGAACTCGCCGAAGAGCACGCCGAAGAAGATCGTGTAGCCCGAGGAGATCATCAATATCGTTCCGCCGTCATGGATCCGTTGGTCCCCGCGGAAACGCTTGCGCAGATACCAGGCGCCGAGCAGCAGCACCAGGCCGTAGCCCGCGTCGCCGAGGATGATGCCGAAAAAGATCGGAAAGAAAATGCCGATGAACGGTGTGGGGTCGTAGGACCTGTAGGCAGGGAGCGGCAGCAGGCTCGTCATGAGCTCAAAGGGCCGGAAATAGGCCGGGTTCCTGAGCGCGATGGGAACATGCTCCAGGTCCTGCTCGCGCATTTCCTTTTCCTCCACCACGACCTGCGGCCCAAGGGACCGGAGCAGGCTTCCCCGGATCCGTTCCAGGTCCCGGGAGGGCATCCAGCCGTGGATGAAAAAGCACATTTTCGTCTCATAGGCCGATGCCGTCGTGCGCAGCAGGCTCAACCGCCCGTCGATCCAGTCGCGGACGCTCCGGTAGAGCGGAAGCCACCGGTGGGCGAACCGCTCCTGCGCAGCGGTCGCTCCTTCGATCTCCGCCGCGGCTTCGATCTTCCGTTGGTTCACGTAAGCGATCTTTTCGGTGAATGTCATGCTGCCGAAAGCCGCGGGAAAGGTCAGCTCAGGCACCTGCTCGTCGGCAAGGGACCGCTTGACCTTGTCAGCGATCGCTTTTTCGACCGTGATCAGTCCCACCACCGTGCCGTCGCCCGCTGTCCCGGTCTGGAACTCGTATTTCCAGTCGGTGATGCGCGAGATCGCCTCGCGCAGATTGCCCACCATCGCGGGGTCGCGCACCGTGAGCCCGATGAACTCGAGGTTCGGCGTCTCCTTGGCGCTCTGGAGCAGTGACGCGACGGCGCTCAGGAACACTGCGTTCCGTTCAAGTTCGACACGTTCTTTCTGCAGGGCGTCGCGCCGCTCCGACAGTTCGCGGGCCTGGACCGTGTGATGGTCGACCATGCGCGCCAGCGCCTCGATCACCGTCGGGGGGTCGATATAACTTTCACGGACAGCGGCATGAGGAAGGAGGGAGACCAGATCGTCGATCTTCAGCCGCAGGTCTTCGAGGTAAAGCCGTTCGATCGTCGTCTTTTCGTCGAGCGAGAACGAGCGTACATGCTGCTCGTCAGCGCTGTCGATGAACCCGATGGCAGCGGGCTCGACCTGGAACAGCCCGAGTTCGCGCAGCAGGGACAGGACCTGCTGCAGAAGGTCCTTGGGCCCCGCGATCTCGATCTTCGACATTCTGATGATCATGGCCTCATTCCATCAGGATACGGGGAATGCGCTTCATCACGATGCCTGCCAGCGTGCTGTCGTCGAGCCGTGCCAGCGACCGCGCCTGCTGCTCCGCTTCCGCCACCACCTGCCGTGCCCGGGCCGCGGCATCTCGCTTCGCTTCCTCAAGGGCCAGCCTGCCGGAGTCGCCGTTGTTCCGCTCCTCGGCACGCACTGATTCCTCGGCATCGCGACGCACCTGATCGAGCCAGAGAGCGAGCCGGGCCTGCTCTGCTTCCAAACACCGCTGGATATTCTTCTCCGCCTCGATCACTTCGTTCAGAATGTCCTTGTCCATGCCTCTATTCTAGCAAAAAGCCCGTGCCGAGGCTCAGGAGGTGCAATAATGTGCTCCTGCTCATGGCAATTGCCGACATCCTGCGGTACAATTGAGTCACCAAGCCTGAGAACAGGACTTCTTGAGGTCACTCTGCGCTTTCCTGTGACTTGAGGATTCAAAGTCAGGTCAGGCATCCAAAAAAGGGGCTTTTGCGATGATCAGATACAGCGGCGTGAACCACCTCGCACTTGCAACCGGGAACATGGACGAAACGATCCTGTTCTGGAGGGACCTGCTGGGCATGCGGCTCGTGGCAGGCCTTGGCAAGCCCGGCTACCGCCAGTACTTCCTGCAGGTCTCGGACCACGACATGGTCGCGTTCTTTGAATGGCCCGATGTCAGGCCGGTGGAGGAAAAGGAGCATGGACACCCGGCGTCCGGCCCCTTCTGTTTTGATCATGTTTCCTTCGGCGTTGAGAGCGACGATGTGCTGTGGGAATTAAAGGACCGGTTGCATGCGGCGGGGGTCTGGGTCTCGGAGGTCATCGACCATGGATTCATCCATTCGATCTATGCCTACGATCCCAACGGCATCCCGATCGAGTTCAGCTATTACGTGCCGGGCACGGACATCAGGAAGAGCCCGCTCATGGCGGACCGGGAGCCGACCGCTCTGGCAAAGGAGGGCGCGGAACCCCGGACCGTCAAATGGCCGCCCGTTCCCACACCTACCCCGAAGAGCGAGCGGAGGATCTACCCCGGCGCGGGAAGCGAGTTGTTCCATGGACGGAAGAGGTGAGCGGGACTGCATGATCACGACCGCTGCCGCGGAGACGCTGGGACAGGGGGAATTGGGATCACCAGGGGACAGCTTTCCGTCCTGCCCTCGGTGACTGTGTGATCAAATCAGGCGTTCACCGTCTTGAGGGAACCATATGGTCTACGACGTCATTGTTATCGGTGCCGGCCCAGCGGGTTCCACCTGCGCCGGGGAATGCGCACGGCGCGGCCTGAGAACCCTGCTGCTGGACCGCGCTGCCTTTCCCCGGCCCAAGCCCTGCGGCGGCGCCCTGTCGCAGCGCTCCATCAGCCGGCTCGGTTTCCCTCTCCCCCCGGAGATCATTGACCAGGAATGTTTCGCCATCAGTGTCCACTATGGACCGGAGAGGGTCGAGGTCAGGAAAAGGCAGCGGATCTGCGCGATGGTGAGCCGGGAACGGTTCGATCTGTTTCTGGCAAACAAGGCGATCGAGCAGGGCGCTGATTTCCATCAGGACGAGCAGGCCACCGGCGTCAGCGATGGGAGGGACACCGTTGAGGTCAGGACGGCGCAGGGTGTTTACCGGAGCCGCTATGTCGTGGCCGCGGACGGCGCGAACAGCATCGCGGCACGGTCGCTGCGCTCCGCTTTTGCGCGGACGGAGATCCTGGCTGCCCTGGTCTCCTCCGTGCCCGCTGCAGCCGGAACGCGCGGCGACACGCTCGAGATGCATTTCGGAATAGCGCCGCAAGGCTACGCCTGGGTGTTCCCGCACCGGGAGTATGATTCCGTGGGGGTTGTGGGACTGGCAGAGGAGTTTTCCGGGGCGCAGCAGTGTCTGGCGGAGTTCGCCCGGTCCCGGAACATCACCCTTACCGGGACACGGGGCCACACCATACCGCTGGGCGGGATTGAACGACAGATCACCGGACAGCGCGTCCTGCTGGCAGGGGATGCGGCCGGGTTCGCGGACCCCTTTGACGGCGAGGGCATGGGCAATGCCGTGCTGTCCGGAGCGCTTGCCGCGCAGGCGATCGCGGAACAGGGCAATGAGCCGGGAACTTGCACGGCCTGGTATGAAGACCGGTGTGAAGAACTGCTTCTCAAAGATTTGAGGATCGCCCTTCGCATGGCCCGGCTGCTGGATCGCTATCCCCGGTTCTTCCTCACCCTGTTCTTCACGCACAAAGGGACGCTGGAACAATATGTCGATATCGCCCTGGGAAAGAGCGACTATGTCCGCTTCCAGCGATGGGTGCTCATCCGTTTGCCGCTGTTCCTGCTCTTCCACGGGGTGCGCACGCTCTTCAAACCACGGGGAGCGAACCGAAAATAGCATGAGAAGCGAGAGTCGCTTGAGAGAATGCTGACCAAGTGAAAAGGCAGTGCTCCCGCAGGAACAGCGCCTCATGGGCTCTCATGAGACCCGCCCTGCGGATCTTTCGTCACGCGCTTTCGCGCAAGATCGAGATCGTTCCGCATCACATCGATCGATCCGCGCAGTTCGAACTACCGGCGTTATCCAGCCGCGCCGAAGCATGCCCGACCCACAAAACGCCGCCAAGATCCCGCATCAGCATGCGGGTGTCGATCATGAAGAGAAAGAATGCATGCGCTTCCTCCCAACCCGGCATTGTCCGCATGATCAGCTGTTCTGCGTCGCAGGTCAGCAGATACGGAAGTTCGCTAATATCCCGCAGCGTCCCATTATCCGGGAAAAACCATACACTGCCCATGCTTGCCTTTTCCGGCAGATCCATTTCCCGGACCACGGCACCCCGTTATACCGGCACTCCCGGCCTGTCCGTAACCGTGTCCAGATCTCCCGCTGAAAAAACCCGGTCAATGTCGAGCATGACAATGAACCGGTCATTCTGCCTGCCTATGCCCTTGATGAAATCCGTATTAAGCCTCGAGCCGATGCGGGGAGCCGGCGCGATGTTCTCGAGATCAAGGTCCACCACCTCCTGCACCGAGTCAGCCAGCGCGCCTAGCACCGTGATCTTTCCATCGACCAGGACCTCCGAGATGATGATGCACGTGTTCACCGAATTGCCCCTAACATCAGTGCCGAACTTGCTCCGGAGGTCAACGACCGGAACGACCGTGCCCCGCAGGTTGATCACCCCCAGCATATATGCGGGCATGCGGGGGACCCTGGTGACGGTCGTGTAATCAAGGACCTCGCGGACCTTTGCAATATCCAGGGCGAACAGCTCGTCGCCCAGGCTGAACGTAAGGTATTGCGTCATCTCCGTCGCTTCTGCCATGCTCATGGGCTTCTCCTTCGAATACCGCCAGGAATGCTCGTAATCGCAATGCGCCTTCTGCAGCGACTTGTTATCCGATCCAGCTCCCGGCCCTGTTCAGAATTTCTCGAAATCGTGGTCCCTGGAATCATTGCCTTTTTCACGCGTCCCGTTGCCGCCGGCGTCAGGACCCAAATTGATTTCCACGCCGCCACTGACCTTCGCTCCCGCCGCAACCAGGACCTTTTCCCGTTTCCGGTCAGGGAACGGCGCCGGCAATTTTGCAGGACGCGCGGGGATCTTCTTCACAGGCGCTGCCGCCAATCGAGGCGCCTCTTCCTCCGCATCTTCCACGGTAAAGAAGGAGATAGAGCGCTGCAAATGCGCTGCCTGGGCGGAAAGTTCCTCCGCCGTTGAGGCCATCTCCTCCGCCGCCCCCGCGTTCATCTGGACCACGCTGTTCAGCTGCTGGATCGAGCTGTTGATCTGGTCGGCGCCGCCCGCCTGTTCCTTCGACGCGGCGCTGATCTCCTGCACCAGGTCAGCGGTCTTCTGGATGTCCGGGACCAGCTTCGCCAGCATCGCGCCGGCGCTCTCGGCAACGTCCACGCTCGAGTTCGAGAGGTGACTGATCTCTCCTGCAGCCACCTGGCTCCGCTCCGCCAGCTTGCGCACTTCCGCGGCGACCACGGCGAATCCTTTTCCGTGCTCGCCCGCGCGTGCAGCCTCGATGGCCGCGTTCAATGCAAGCAGGTTCGTCTGACGCGCGATCTCTTCGATGATCGTGATCCGGGAAGCGATGTTCTTCATGGCGCCCACAGCTTCTCCCACGGCCTTACCGCTTTCGATCGCGTCATTGGAGCTCTTCTTGGCGATCTTTTCCGTCTGCTCGGCATTATCAGCGTTCTGCCGGATCGTGGCATTCATCTCTTCCACGGACGATGATGCCTCTTCCGCGGATGCCGCCTGATTGGTTGTCCCTTCAGAGAGCTGCGAGGCGCTCGACGAGATCTGCTGGCTGCCCGAAGCGACATTGTCCGACGCGATCATCACGTCAGCTACGACAGACCTCAGCTTTTCGATCATCGCGGTCAGGGACTTGCCCAGAATATCCTGACTGCCGAGCACCGTGGCATTGACCCGCAGGTCTCCCGCCGCGATCTGCTCCGCAACACCGGCATGCCCTTTCAGATTATCGACCATCTTTTTCATGGAGAAGAGAACGCTGCTCCGGTCGTCTGCAGCTGTCTGCAGGCTGATGCTCAGATTGCCTTCAGCAACCTGGTTCGCAATACCTGCGACAAAAACGGGCTCGGCTCCCAGCGGGGCGAGGATGATCTTCCGGAACAGCAGGTACACAACGCCGGAAAGCACGATCATGGTTGCGACAAACAGCGCCACAATGATTGCCTGGGCGCTCCGAATGGCCTCGTCAACATACTGCCGGGTGAAACCGAGCTTCACCATGCCGATTTGTTCGCCGTTCTGCAGGATCGGGCTGGTGAATTCCATCACTTTTTTCACACCGCTTTGGCCGTTGCCATGCTGGGTGAGCGGGGCGCCCTGCTTGTCCAGCACGACCGCGGACACCACCTCGCGATCGTTCGAGATGTCCTTTACATAGTTCTCCAGGTATCCGAAATTATAGGAGAGTATCGGTTCGGCGGATATGGCCGCCAGGAACGATGCCGTGTTCTTCCCTTTCTCCTCCAACTGCCGCATCAATGCCCTTTGCTGGCTGGCGCTCAATATCCACACCATGGCAATTGTCACCAGCAGCATTACCAGCATGATGCTGGCTAGAAACTGTTTGGTCACTGACCACTCCCGAATATTGATCTTCATAATGCCCCCCCTGCTCGATATTCCGTTGTATCCGATGCTGCCGATGTCCTGCCGGACGCTGACGGACTTCCCGTTCACTGCGCATGCTCTGCGAGGCGGCAGGTTACGGGAACAGCGACGCCGTCCCCGCGCACTTCGATGCGTCTTCCTAATATGCGCCTGCGATCTTGGCCGCCTGACGGAGCAGGTCATAGTCCTTGTCAACGACCGGCGCAAATCCCGTGATCTTGGCCGGACCGGCTGCCTGCTTCGCCTCGGGGCTGTTCGGCTTGAGCTTCAGCAGCGCTGCCTTCACTTTGTCAGCGCTCGCCTTGCTCATCTTTTTCGTGCTGAACAGCGGCCAGTTCGGATAATAGTCCGTGTAGGCAACGACTTTGATCTGCGCAAGGTCCACCACATCTTTCATCTTTTCGAGGTCATCCTCGCGAATGCCGCCGGCATCAGCCGCCTTGTTGAACACCGCCATGGCGACGTTCGAATGCTTCTTGGCAAAGGGCAGCTTGGTGAAATCGTTCTTCACGTCAAGGCCGGCCTTGCTCAGGGTCAGCATCTGGAAGATATGACCCGCAGCGGAGTCCTGCTCCACGAATATGATCTTCTTCCCTTTCAGGTCCTGCACCTTTTCTATGCCCGAGTCCTTCCGGATGATGATGATGCCCCGGAACTTGGTTCCCGATTTTTCCGACGCCAACCCGAGCGGATCGAGCGACGGGTCGTCCTTTTTCAGCTGCACATAGATGAGCGGATTGGCAAATCCCATATCAACATGGCCGGAGGAGACGAGCGCCTTAAAAGCGTCGAAGTCCTTCGGGACAATCAAGCTGACCTTTTCGCCTGTTTCCTTGCTCAGGTATTCCGCCAGCGGAGTGAACATGGCGGTCATTTCCATCGCGCTCAGCCGGGGAAGCAGTCCAAGCTTGATCTCAGCAGCCGCGGTCTCCGGCCGTGACCATCCCAGTGACGCAACAACGACCAGTGTGACCAGTCCTGCCTTTACGATCCGTCCAATCATAGTGTGACCTCCTGTGAAAACGGTTTTTACGACACCGTTGATATGCGCTCTTTTCCGTTTCCGTTCCCGGCAAATCGCCTCAGACTGCAATAGTAGATGCATGATCAATACCAGATGACAACAAGCTTTATTTCAGCCACTTGACGATCCGGGCTGTCCAAATGCAATGACAGTCTGTCTTTAATCAGGACAAGTTGTCAGAAGAAGTCCCTGAAACAGCTATTTCCAGCAGCGTTGAATGAGCCGTCGTCATTGACCGGTCCTTTTCTGCGCACACAGCCGTTGCGCGCTTTTCAGGATATCTGCTTCGCTATTCCCTTCCTGCAGCACCCGGGTAAAGGCGGACACGACTCCCGGATCGAACTGCTTCCCCGACCATGCACAGACCTCGCGCACTGCATTCTCATGCGAAGCCGCCAAACGGTAGGGCCGGTCCGACTGGATCGCGTCGTAGGTGTCGGCCACGGAGATGATCCGCGCCGACAGCGGGATGGCGTCACCGGAGAGCCCCCGCGGATACCCGGACCCGTCGAAGCGTTCGTGATGATGCAGGATGGCCGGCAGCAACAGCTCAAATTGCTTCAACGGCTGCAGGATCTCCACGCCCTTCTCAGGATGGCTTCTGATGATATCCGCCTCCTCCGCATCAAGCGGCCCCTTTTTCGCCAGGATCGAATCGCTGATCCCGATCTTGCCGATATCATGCAGAAGGGAAGCGGCTCGCACGTTCTCCACTTCGCTCGTCGAAAGGCCGATTTGTCGCGCGATCCTCGAGGATATATCACTGACCCGCATGCTGTGGCCGTAGGTCCCCAGGTCCTTCTTTTCCACGGTCCGCGACAACGCGATCAGCACGGACAGATAGGTCTGCTTCAGCTCAGAGGTCTTCTCCTGGACCGTCAGTTCCAGCCCGGACAAAAGGTCCTTCCGCTGCTGTTCCAGCTCCAGCCTCCGTCTCACATGATCGATGCTGACCAGCAACTCCTCGATGCGAAAGGGCTTGCGGAGGAAATCGGCCACTCCCTTTTTGAGGGCACAGATCGCAGTTTCTATGTCGGGATTTCCGGTCATGATCACGAACTGGAGCTCACGATCCATCGCCCCCATCTGCTCGATAAGCTCGATCCCTTCCACGGGCCCGAGGAAATTGTCAACGAACGCTATATGAAACTTTTCCTCAGCCACCAGCCGGACCGCCTCGTCCGGATGCGCTGTCGCCTTGACATCGAGGCCCAACTCCATGAGCATCTGCGTCATCACATCAAGGATCCGCACTTCATCGTCTACGAGCAGTATCTTGGAGATCATAGGGATGGTTGTCCTTCCGAACGCAATGAGCACGCGGGACCAACAGCCCGGCCTCACTATTGCCCTCTACAGCAAGTGTCGTGCCATTCGGAGTGCATTGTTTTCATGGGGTTTCAGTGTAATGGGGAAGCGGTAGTGCGGTACAGGTTGTCAGGCAGGCTGACAACTTGTCAGCGGAAAGGGCATTTCTACCGAGGAAGGGTTACCGTGAATGCCGCGCCATGGCCCTGTTCAGAGACCGCGGTGAGAGAGCCGCGGTGATTGGCAATGATCCTATGAGCTATGGAAAGACCGAGTCCGGTGCCTCCTTTCTCGGTCTTCGTGGAAAAGAAGGGATTGAATATCCTCTGAATATTTTCCGGCGCGATTCCCGGGCCGGTATCCGTCACTCGGAACCATGCATTGCCCGCCCCCGCTCCGGTCTCGAGCGTGATCACGCCTTTGTTCTCCATGGCGTCCAGGGCGTTTATGATGAGCACGAGAAATACCTGCCGCAGCTCGCCTTCGTTCCCGCTGAGCAGGAACCTCTCTCCGTATTTCTTTATTACAGTCACATTCTTCAGCCTCCCTTGGTAGCCGACGAGATCGACGGCCTTATCCATCAAAAGATGCACGTCAATGTCGGACCGGCTCTGGGTAGTCTGGCGGGAGAACGAGAGCATATTGCTCGTGATGTCCCTGCAGCGCTGCACTTCCTCGTCTATGGTCTTGAGGTACTTCTCGAACTGTCCGTGGTCGTAGTTGTCCTTCGCCACCTTCATCAAAAGCATCTCCGAGCAGATTACGACCGACTGAAGAGGATTGTTGATCTCATGGGCGATGCCCGCAGCCATCTGGCCCAGCGAGGCAAGCCGCTCAGTCATGATCATCCGCATCTCCCGGTCCTTTTCCTCCGTGATGTCCCGTGCGATATGGATGGAACCGACAAGGTCCCCATCCGGAGACAGATATGGATAGGTTGAAACGGAGAAGGTCTTCTTGGTGATTTCATCAAACAACTCCACGGAGACAAACTCCTTATTCCGCATGGTCCGCTCATGAGGACAACCGGCGATCGCCGAGATCCCGCCGTGATGCATGAGCTCATAACATTTCCTGTTGATGACCTCCTGAGGGGTTTTCCCCAGGTTCGCCGAGAACGCCTTATTCGCCTTGATGACGTTATAGTCCCTGTCGTGGATGGATATCATGTCCGTGATGCTGTCGAAGGTTTCCTGCCACTCTTGTTTCGAGCGGTTCACGG
>Ga0224495_10002306_pt1 | contig 12511 bp, 6 predicted proteins | sample SF_Jul11_sed_USG_FD_168128 | JGI IMG/M metagenome (GOLD analysis project Ga0224495, IMG submission 168128) | Sediment microbial communities from San Francisco Bay, California, United States - SF_Jul11_sed_USGS_4_1 | ecosystem: Environmental > Aquatic > Marine > Sediment | place: USA: California... | reverse complement strand
GATCAAGCCCGGCGACCTCCTCTACGACCTGGGCTGCGGGGACGGCCGGATCGTCATCGCCGCCGCGAAGACCTACGGCATCCAGGCGATCGGCGTTGATATCGACCCCGTGCGCATCAGCGAGAGCGAGGCCAACGCGGCCGAAGCCGGCGTGACGGGCAAGGTCAAGTTCATCAACAAGGACCTCTTCGAGACCGACTTCAGCGACGCCTCGGTTGTCACTATGTATCTGCTCACTTCGGTCAACCTGCGGCTCCGCCCCAAGCTCCTGGCGGACCTCCGGCCGGGGACGCGCCTCGTCTCGCACCGTTTCGAAATGGGCGAATGGCGGCCGGACAAATCCACCTCGGTCCCGCTCAACGGCGGCGAGCAGCGCTGGGTTTACTACTGGGTCGTCCCGGCCAACGTAACGGGCCGCTGGGAATGGAACCTGGATACGGGCAACGGCCGCCGGCTTTATACTTTCACCGCCGACCAGCTTTTCCAGGTCCTCGGCGGGACGGTTTCCGTGGAAGACCGGGAATTCGCGCTCTCTGACGGGCGGCTCGAGGGCGTCCTGGTTCATTTCCGGCTCGATGAGGAGCGCGGTGGACGGCGGACCGGTTGGCTCTATGAGGGCGAGGTCCAGGGCAACTCGATCCGCGGCACGGCGCGTCCGGCCGAAGATCCCAAAGCCAAGCCCATCCCCTGGACGGCCAGCCGCAACCCCTTGACCATCAAGCCGCTGGATGCGGCCTCGACGGACCGCCGGCCGTAAATATTACGGCACGCCGGGAGCCCGGCTGCAATCTTTCCGGCGGCTGCCGCCGCCAGTGTCCCGTCTCGCAAATCGCTTTCCAGCGTCCCCCTCGGCTTCCTGTCCCGCGACAACGTCATTCGCGGGACGCACCACTAATGTAAGAGCGATAAATTAAAACGACAATCGATTGCGGCCCGAAGCCGCGCCAGATGAGACGTCCTAACAACGCGTGCGTTTACATCAGTGATTATACATGGCGGGGAGGTGCGACGCCGGGTCGTTCGACGCGCTGTTGGCGGTCGCCCCGTAGACCACGAGGCCCCCAGCCCCTGATGTCGCCGTCAAATGGAGCCAGACATTGTCATGCGTATAGGCCGGATAGGGAACCCCGGCTGCCGCGAACGGATTGACCGAATAAAAACCCAGGTAACCGAGGGTTACGGAGAAGGGGGAGCCGATGGTGTTCCCGTCGGCGTCCCGGAGCCTGCATTCGACTGTAACCGGACTTCCATATATCCCCGCCGCATAGTCAAAGATGACCGAACTCCGGTAGGTCGCGTTGCTGGTCAGGTTCTGGACCATCAGGTCATAGCCGGGCCCAACCGCCATATCATACCTGGAACTGGTCGCGGGGTAAGTCTTGGCGTAGTTCCCGTTCTTGGTCGTGGCCGTGACCAGGAAACAATAAGGTTGACCCTGGGTGGTCTTGAAATAGATCGCCCCGACCTTCCCGTAGTAGTTGAAGGACGGGTCGAGCGCCTGGAGGGTCTGTAGAATATTGGTGAACTTAACGCTGGAGAAGGGGTTGCCGCCCGTCCAGAGGACAAAGGGGCCGCGCGAGCCGGAGGCCGAGTTGAAGGTGGCTTCGACCTGGGTGCCCCCGTGGCGGTCCGTGATCTGGATCTCGGTCGTCCAGGTGCCCCCGCCCGTCGCGGGGGCCCAGATCGCCTCGGGGAGATGTTTTTCCCAGTCCGGCGCGTTCCATGTATATCCGCCGCCGTCTTGGTCCGGGCCAGTGATCATGGCCGCGGGGTCGTTCGACGCGTTGTTGGCCAGGGCCCCGAACCCGAAAAGCAGACCGTATCCAGATGTCGGGATGACACGCAGGCAGGCGTTATCGTAGGAGGACGTCGGATAGGGGACGCCGGCCTGGACGAAGGGATTGAAACTCTGGTAGTCGTAGGCGGCGAAGGCCCGGCTGAAGGTCTGGCCGATGAGGTTGCCCGCGGAATCCAGAAGCTGGAAATCCACCGTCATCTCTACCCCCGCGGCGTTGAAGAATCCGGCCGAACTCCGATAGGCGGCGGTACTCGTCATGTTCTGGATGATAGAGGGCGTATCGGGGTCGGACATATTGCTCCAATCGCGTCGCAGCCCGGGGAAGGTCTTCGAATAATTGCCGTTCAAGGTCCGGGACGCCACCCTGATGATGTGCGCATCGTCCTGCGTCCAAAACTCGATGGCGCCGACCTTGCCGTAATAATTAAAGGGCGGGTCTTGAGCTTGGAGCTCGGCCAGGATGTTGGTGAACTTGCGGCTCATGTTGGCCGAGGTGTCCTCGACTATGCACATGGGCCCTCGCCACGTGCCGCCGGACGTGTTGAAGCAGACAAAAACCTCGGATCCGCCCGTAATGTCCGTGATCTGGACTTCGGTCACCCACGTGCCGCCGCCCGTCGCCGGCGCCCAAATGGCCTCGGGGAGGACATGAAAGCTCTTGTTCGTCTCCCAGAGATAATGGACATCGACCGTTAGGGCCGTCGAAAAGGCGGATTCAAACGCCGTATCGACCGAGCAGCGTGCCTTGGCCCGGATCTCATAGCTCCCGGCGGCCGCATAACGCTTGATGAAATGAACCGTCCCGACGGGCAGCCAGCCGGAGTTCGTTCCGTCTTCGAAATCGTAGTAATACTGGACGGGGTGGCCCCCCGAGCAGGTGGATCCGCCCGTATTGAAATAGTAGGGGAGTGTCTCAAAAATGGTGAAGCCTGGACCCCACGGTGTCATAGGGGTCGAGACGACATCGGTCGCGGGCGCCGGGGCCGCGCTATTCGCGCTGCCCGTGCTAGACAGCGAGCCGGCTGCGGCCAGAAAAACGATCAGAAAAGCGGCCATCAACCCTGAAGATACGAGCGTGGACCTGAGCGCTTTCTTCATTTCGCGAGCCTCCCTTTCAGTTCAGGGGCAGAACGAAGACGGAGAAGACGGGTTTCTTGCGTTTTCTATTCAGGTGCCCGTAATCGTTCCGCTCGCCGAGCGGACGACCTGCAACTTTGGGAACATCGCGTGCCCCTGCCCTTGGAAACCTTAGGCAAAATATAGACCAGGGGAGAGGGCATTTCAAGCGGTATTTTCTTGCCGCGGCCGGACCCAACCGACCGCCATCCGGGCCCGCGGCGGGCGCCTTAGCGGTCAGGCCTTTGCGTCTGACTCAGAAGACAGACGACCTTGGAGTCCGTTGAGTGGACGTAAGGCAGCGGAAGTCGCCTCTCCAATTCCCGCCGAAGTCCCAGCCGGCCTTCGGGCCTTCGGCAACCAGGGGCTCGACCGGGATTTAACGGACGGGAGGCCAGGCGTCTATGTCACGGCCGACCGCCCGCCCGAAACGGTTTCCTGGCTTAGCCCCAGACCTAGTAGGTGACGGCGATGTGCGCCGCCGGGTCGTTCGTTGTGCTGTTGGCCGTCGCCCCGAAGCCCATGATGGTCCCGCTCCCCGAGGTCGGTGTCACGCGAAGCCAGACATTGTCGTAGGAATACGACGGGTAAGGAACCCCGGCCGCGGCGAAAGGATTGACCGAATAGAAGCCGCCGGCACTGATCGTCTGGGAGAACATGGAGCCGATGACGCTCCCGCTGGCGTCGTAGAGCCGGAACTCGACCGTGAGAGCGTTCCCCGAAAAGTTGAAGAAGCCGATGGAGCTCCGGTAGGTCGAGTTGCTCGTCAGGTTCTGGATCATCATGTCCTGCCCGACTTCCGCCGTGCAGTCCTGGTTATTCGTCAGCCCGGGGTGGGTTTTCCCATAGTTGCCGTTCTTGGTCATGGACGTGACGTGGACCATGTGGCTCCCGTCCTGGGTCGAGAAGACGACGGCCCCCACCTTTCCGTAGTAGGTGTAGGACCCGTCGAGCGCCTGCAGGGTCGACAGGATGTTGGCGAATTTCGCGCTGGAGTGGGCGCCGCTGCCGGTCCAGACCAAAAAGGGGCCGCGCGAGACGCCTCCCGAATAGAAGGTCGCGAAGACCTGGGAGCCGCCGGTGACGTCGGCGACCTGGACCTCGGTCGTCCACGTGCCGCCGCCCGTCGCGAACGCCCAGATGGCCTCGGGCAGGGTCATCCAGCTGTTCGGCGAGTTCACGTAGGTGCCGGCGTCCTGGACGGCCAGTTGGGCCGCCGGGTCATTCGAGGTGTTGTCGGCCGCGGCCCCGAACCCGAAGACCGCGCCCGTACCCGAAGTGGGGACGACCCGAAGGCAAACGTTGTCGTAGGAATAACTGGGATAGGGGACGCCGGCCTGGACGAAGGGGTTGAAGCTCTGGAACTCGTAGGCGGCAAAGGTTCGGCTGAAGACTGAGCCGACGAGGCTGCCTGCGGAATCCAAGAGCTGGAAGTCCACCGTCACGGCGTTCCCGGTGAAATTAAAGAACCCCGCCGATGACCGGTAGGCGGCGTTGCTCATCATGTTCTGGATGAGCATCGCCCTGGAGGTGCTGGCGCTGTTCCACGGCTCGGCCTTCAGCCCGGGGAAGGTCTTCGAGTAATTGCCGTTCAGGGTTCGGGCCGCGACCCTGACGTCGTAGGCGCCGGACTGAGTCCAGACCTCGAGGGCGCCGACCTGGCCGTAGTAACTGAAGGACGGGTCGAGCGTCTGGAGCTGGGAGAGGATGTTCGAGAATTTGGCGCTCTCCCCGGCGCTGCTTCCCGTCCAGAGGAGGAAAGGCCCCCGCCACGTCCCGCCGGACATGTTGAAGCAAGCCCAAGCCTGGGAGCCGCCGGTGACGTCGGTGACCTGGACCTCGCTCGTCCACGTGCCGCCGCCCGAGGCCTCCGTCCAGATGACTTCAGGAAGGATGATCAGGTCCGCCGGCGTGTCCGTGACGTTGACGACGAGGGCCGTCGAGTAAGCGGATTCGGTCGCGGTATGGACCGAGCAGCGCGCCTTGGCCCGCACGTTAAAGCTTCCGACGGAGGCAAAGCGCTTGGCGACCTTCGTCGTGCCGCCGGGCAGCCAGCCGGAATTCGTCCCGTCTCCATAATCAAAGTAATACTGGACGGCGTCTCCCCAGGATGAGGTGGAGCCGCCCGTCGTGTATTCGACGGGGAGAGTCCGGTAGGGGGGCGAAGAGCCGCTCATCGGGACGGTCGGGGTGCTGATTGTTTCCGCCGCGGGCGCCGAGATGGTGAAGTTGGCGTCGCTCGTATCGGAGGGAGTCCCGTCCGCCGCATCGCTCACCCGGACTCGGCAGGTCGTGGACGGCGTGTTGGGCACGGTCCAGGCATAGTTCCCGTCGTTGGCGGTCGAGGCGGTGATCGTCGTCCAGGTCGAGCCACCGTTCGTCGAATATTCCAGCGCGACGTTGGTGATGGTGCCCGAGCCCGTCCAGGTGATCGTCTGGGACGAAAGCGCCGGCCAGCTCTCGCCGCCGTTCGGCGCGCTCAAGGTGAGATCGGCGGCGCCGCCGATCGTTACATAGAAGGAGATGGTGCTCCCGGCCGAACTGACTTGCGAGATGTCGAGGCCGCCGTTCGACCCGTCGGCGAGGAAGCTTCGGGGATTGGTCGTGTCGTTGATGGCCGTCCGGCCGTCGCCTAGAGAGAAATTTGCCAGGCTGGGACTACCGTTAGCCGTCGTCGTCCCGTTTGGCCGATAAATGTAGACTTCGTCGGGAGGCCCGTAGGCGTTCCCGGTGTAGGCGGGATGGTTGATCCGATAAACCAAGAGGCCCTCGTCGGGCAGTGTGCTTTCGAATGCCCCGGTTTTACGGCGGTATTCGACGACGAAGTATTGGCCCGTCACATACGGAGAAGCGATCTTGTAGCATTGTCCGGTCGAGGATGTCAGCGGATTGAGGGTGTAGGTGCCGCTCGTCGTGATGGTGGGGATGGACGAGATCCATTTTCCGTAATCCCACTTCATGTGGGCGCCCATGTGCCCGCCCCCGTTTTCCATGATATCCCAGGTGTAGACAGGGGCGATGCCGTTCGAGGTGTAGTGATAAAGGTCGGGCGCGCCGAGGGAATGGAACATTTCGTGGCACAGAACGCGGACGCCGAAGCTTGTCTCGATCTGGAAGTTGTAAGTATAGACGCGCTTGCTGTTGATATAGACGTACTGGCTATGAAGCGACCACATATGCGGCCAGAGAAGGTCCGCCCAGGCGTCAACGCCGCCACGGATGATAAAGCAGACGTTGTCGACGCGGCCGTCGCTGTCGCCGTCAAGATTAAGTCCGCCCGGGACCTGGGCGCTCACGTAGTTCACCGCGTTCACCAGCAGCGTGTGCTCACGATCGCGTCGGTCTGTGCCGTTACTCCCACCCGTATACCCGATGGGATTGCTGACGGCGTCGTAGGGCGAGAAATAAGCCCGGACGTGCGAGTCCTGGTATGAAACGACCATCGAACTCACGGGCAGAGGGTAGAAGGTCGTCGAGATGGATAGGGCGTTATAGGAAACCTCTTTGAAATAGTTGTACATCGAGTTGGCGCCGGCCGTGCTGTTGTTGAAGGGCGTGTTATAAGTCGAGATGTTACTGGAGTACTCCGACTGGTCGGCGAAGCGGATGAAGACGACGAGGTTGTTGATGGTCCCGGTCGTGGGCGCGCTGTCGATCTCCTTGGGGTTCGCCGGCGAGCCGTAGGGCATCCGCTCACTGGGAGGCGCCAGCTGGTCTATCTCCGGCCTCAGGTTCCGGGAGATCCCCAGGAGCGCGGGGTTGACGCTCCCGACCGGGTACTCGGAGGCCACGACCCGGCCGGCCCGCGTCATGGCGTAGACATAAAAGCCGTTGTCCGGGTGCCGGAGGATGGTGTAGCCCTCGGCGTCGTGGACGATGCGGTAGAACTCGTCGCCGGTCACGAGGACGTTCACGACGGCACCGTTGGGTTGGACAAGCCGGACCGGGACGTTCCGCAGGTAAGCGGCCGGCAGGGAGAGGACCCCGGCCACAGCCAGAAGGACGATAAGGATAGTCGCCTTTAAAACGAGCGACCCGACTTTAAACTCTGCGGATTCTTTCATGGCGCCAACCTCCTTCTTCAGGTCAAGGCCGGAATCAAAGCGGCAGACTCCTGCCCCTTCAAGTCTTCCCCTCAGATTATTTTAGTCGCCCCTCGCGCAGAATAGCCGCCCTTCGGCTCGGGGGCGAAGGACTTCCCGCTTCCAATGGCAATCCTTCTGGTAAATATAATGTATGCCCGGGGCGGATTTCAAGCCCCTTTTTTTTATTTTCAGCGAGAGTCCGCGGACGCCTCGGCCAGGCCGGCGCGCCCTTTAACGGGCCCGCCAAGAGGCCCTCGGCCGGGAGGATTTTCGATCGTGCGTCCGCCGGCCTCCCGGCGAGCTTTTACGTAGAAGAGACGGAGATATTGATTGCTTTTCCCTCCTGGGCTGTGCTATTATTTTTCCTTATTTTTTGGAGAGAGGCCGCTTTCTTCAGCTCCAAGCGCCGACGTCGCTGCCGGATTCCCGCCGGGCCCGCGCGGCATCATTTCCGCTTGCATTATCCTTTCATAACCTTCTTCATCCAAGGAGTCATCGATGTTTGATACGGCCCATTTTCCGAACGCCAAGACGTATTGGTACGAGGGAAAATTCTATGACTGGAACGAGATCAACATTCACCCGATGGCCTTCGCCCTCCACTATGGGGGCTCGGTCTTCGAAGGCATCCGGGCCTACAAGACCTCCAAGGGGCCGGCGATCTTCCGCCTGCCCGAGCACATCGACCGGCTGTTCTACTCGGCCTCGGTCGCCAGGATGAACGTCCCCTACCGCCGGGAGGACGTCTCGGACGCCATCAAGGCGACCCTGGCCAAGAACCAGCTTCCGGCCGCCTACATCCGCCCGCTCCTGTTCTATTCCTACGGGAACCTGGGTCTCCGGCCGACGTATTGCTCCGTGGAATTGCTCGTCGGAACGTGGGAATGGGAAGCCTATCTCGGCGACAAGACGGAGAAGGGAGCTTCCGTCTGCCTGCTCCCGTGGCGCCGGATCCACCCCAGCCAGATGGAAATGAACGCCAAGCTCGGCGGCCTCTACGTCCAGTCGATGATCGCCGGGCTCGAAGCGCGCTCCCTGGGGTTCGACGAGGGCGTCTTCCTGAACCTGGAGGGGAATATCGCCGAGGGGTGCGGCGAGAATATCTTCGTCCTCCGCGGGGGCGTCCTCAAGACGAACGACAAGACGGAGAGCATCCTCGAGGGCATCACCCGGGCCAGCGTCCTCGAGATCGCTCAGGACCTGGGCTACGAGACGCGGATTGGGCCGATCCTCAAAGAAGAATTCCTTACCGCGGACGAGGCGTTCTTCACCGGGACGGCTTGCGAGATCGCGCCCATCGTCCGGGTGACCGACGGGTCCAACGCCGGGGGGATCCACCGGGAATATATCATCGGCTCGGGGCAGGCGGGGTCGGCCACCAAGCGGATCAACCGGGCGTTCAAGGAGATCGTCAGCGGGCGAAACCCGAAATATGAAAAGTGGCTGACCTACGTTCAGGTCTGAAAAGGCCGCCGGTCCCCGTTCGGGGCCGGACTTGGCGCGCCCCCGGCCTCCCCGGGTCGAAAATTGAACAAGCGGGTTTTAATTTCCTCGGATATTGGATATAATCCCCCTCTCCCGGGGAGTCGAGTGATCCAGCCGCGAGACTTTATTAAGAAGATCAGCCCCTACAAGCCTGGCCGGCCCATCGAGGAAGTGGCCCGCGAGCTCAAGCTCAAGGGAAAGATCATCAAGCTGGCCTCGAACGAGAACCCCCTGGGAACCTCTCCCTTGGCGGTCGCGGCCGTCCGGAAGGCCCTGAAGGAAGCCTATCTCTATCCCGACGACAACTGCTTTTACCTCAAGAAAAAGCTCGCCTCGCGCTTGAGGGTCACGCCCGAGATGATCTTCGTCGGCAACGGCTCGGTCGAGATCCTGCCCCTCGTCGCCCTGGCCTATCTCGGTCCGGAAGATACGGCCGTGGCCAGCGCCAGCGCGTTCATCTGGTTCAAGATCGCCGTCCATATCGCGGCGGGCAGGCTCGTCGAAGTGCCGATGAAGGACTACACCCACGACCTCGCGGCGATGCGCCGGGCGGTCACGGACAAGACCCGGCTGCTTTACATCGCCAACCCCAACAACCCGACCGGGACTATGGTCACCCGGGACGAGGTCGAAGAGCTCTCCCGGACGATCCCCGACGACGTCCTCGTCGTCATGGATGAGGCCTACTACGAGTACATCGACGACCCGCGCTTCCCCGATTCGTTCAAATACCTGCGCGAGGGGAAGAATATCCTGATCCTCCGGACCTTCTCGAAGATCTACGGCTTGGCCGGGGTCCGCCTCGGCTATGGGGTCGCCGCGCCCGAGACGATCGCCAGCCTGGCCAAGCTGCGGGTCTCCTTCAACGTCAACCGCCTGTCCCAGGTCGCGGGAATGGCCGCCCTGGATGACAAGGCGCACGTCAAAAAGGGCAAGGCCGTGAACGACGCGGGAAAGAAGTATCTTTACGACGCCTACAGGAAGCTGGGCCTCTTCTATCTCCCGACCTACGCGAATTTCGTCTTCGTCGACTTCGGACGGGACAGCCAGGACGTCTTTAAGGCGCTCCAGAGAAAAGGGGTCATCACCCGGACGATCAGGGAATACGGATTCCCCAACGCCCTGCGGATCACCATCGGCACACGGGAGCAGAACCGAAGGCTCGTCAAAGCCTTGGAAGAAATCTTATAGAACATCATCTCGAAAGGAGAAGACAGGCATGATCATCAAGTCGGTCGAAGGCAAGGAAATCCCCGTCGAAATGTACAAGTCGAGGATGGTTCAGAAGATGAACCTCATTCCCGCCTCCGAGAGGCTCACGGCCATCCGAGAGGCGGGCTTCAACACCTTTCTGCTCAAGACGAAGTACGTCTTCCTGGACATGCTAACCGACTCGGGCGTCAACGCCATGAGCGACCACCAGTTCGCCGCCTTCATGGACGCCGACGACGCCTATGCCGGGAGCATGACCTTCTACGACCTCGCCGCCGCCGTCAAGGACGTCATGGGCTACGAGCACGTGATGAACGTCCACCAGGGCCGGGCGGCCGAGCATCTCCTGAGCAAGGTCTTCGGGAAGCCGGGCGGGGTCGTCATCACGAATTATCATTTTACGACGACCAAGGCCCACATCGAGCTGACCGGCCAATCCGCCTGCCTGGAGCTCTATGCCGACGAGGCCTTGAAGACCAAGAGCACGCATCCTTTCAAGGGGAACATGGACCTCCAGAAGGTCCAGGATGCCATCAAGAAGCACGGCAAGGAGAAGGTCGGCTATATCCGGATGGAGGCCACGACGAACCTCCTCGGCGGGCAGCCGTTCTCGATGGAGAACCTGAAAGCGGTCCGCAAGATCTGCGACCAGAACGGCATCCTCCTCGTCATGGACGGCAGCCTGATGGCGGAGAACGCCTACCTTATCACCCAGCGGGAAAAGGGCTACGAAAAGAAGACGGTCGCCGAGATCGTCAAGGAGATGTGCAGCCTGGCCGACCTTTTCTACATGAGCGGCCGGAAGAACACCTGCGTCCGCGGCGGGTTGATCGCCACCAACAATAAGAAGCTCTTTGAGCAGCTGGAACCTTGGCTGCCCGTCTACGAAGGCTTCTTCACCTACGGCGGCATGTCGCTCCGGGAGATCGCCTCCATGGCCGTGGGGCTCCGGGAGATGGTCGACCCGTCGGTCGCCGGGGCCTCCGTCGAGCAGATCAAATACTTCGTCGAAAGGTTGGAGGGCCTGGGCATCCCCTGCGTCACGCCTCCGGGCGGCCTGGCCTGCCATATCGACGCGAAGAAATTCCTCCCCAACGTTCCCAAGGAAGGTTACATCGCCGGCTCGCTCATCGCCGCCATCCACATCGCCTCCGGGGTGCGAGGCATGGAACGGGGCACGATCTCGATGGACCGGGACGCGCAGGGCAATGACGTCTACGCCGACCTCGAGCTGGCCCGGCTGGCCGTGCCGCGCCGGGTCTATTCGGTCTCCCACATCGAGTACATCGCCACTAGGCTCCAGTGGCTGTCCAAGAACCGGGAGCTCATCGGCGGGCTGAAGTTCGTCTCCGAGCCTCCGGTGCTGAGGTTCTTCCTGGGCAAGCTCACCGACCTCAACGGCTGGGCCCAGAAACTGGCCGACGCCTTCCGCAGAGATTTCGGGGATACGTGGTAAGACGATAAACGAAGGTCAGGCGACCGAATAATAATCCGGCGGCCTAGCCTTTCCCGCCGGCGAAATAGTCATCGTAGTCCTGTGTAAACAGTGTAGTGGAGACGTCCCGGAGGCTGTTGATAACCCTGTATTTCTCCTGGATGAGGGCCCGGACCACGTCGCGGCTGGAGATGATCCCGACCAACCTCTCCCTGGCGAAGACCGGCAGGTGACGTATTTGATACATGGTCATCAGCGCCATGCACGTCTCAAGAGAGGTCTCCGGCAGGATCGTGATCATTTGGGAGTCCGGGGTCATGACGGCTTCGACGGCGGTTTCGTGCGCTGTCCTGCCCAGGAGGGCGACTTTGCGCGCGTAATCCCTTTCTGAAAAAATGCCCACCACGTTTCTCTCTTTGTCCCGGACAGGCAGGGCTCCGATATTCTTGTCGCTCATAAGTTTCAACGCCTCGAAAACGGTGGCCGTGGACGAGATGGACCAGACTTCCCGATCGTCGGCCGCGAGGATATCGCCGGCGGTCTTCATGTCTCACCTCCAAGAGGCTGCGTTTGAAAGTATACTAATCTGATAAATCCGATTTGTCAACTAGGTTGGCTCTCTTGGGGCGAAGTTTCACGCGGCGACGATAATTAAATTAGGATCGAAGGCATCGCTCGCGCAGCTTAGGGGACCCGCTGGACCGGTCTATCGGCGAGCGCATGGTCTGATGTATCATATCGCCCAGTGGTTCGGCCAATGCGCAATGCGATAAGCCTGGTTGATTTCGGCTGGGATGAGGACTTCGCCGCTGGTTTCGAGCCCTATGCGGAGCGGGGGCTTTGCCCGGCCCGCGTCATTAGACAGCTCCGGGATCTGTCCCTTCTTTGGGGCGAACAGGGCGAGCGGCGGGGAGAAGTATCGGGGAAGTTCCGGCACCAGGCGGCTGACCGGAGCGACTATCCGGTCGTCGGCGATTGGGTGGCGATGGAGCCATCCGGAGATGATAGCGCGCTCATCCATGCCATCCTGCCGCGCCGCAGCGCGTTCATCCGCAAAGCGGCCGGCGAGCTCGTGGAAGCGCAGGTGGCCGCGGCCAACGTGGACACCGTCTTCCTGGTGAGCGGGCTCGACGGCGATTTCAATCTGCGCCGCATCGAGAGATACCTCACGACCGCCTGGGACAGCGGCGCGTCGCCGGTCATCCTGCTCAATAAAGCCGACCTGCGTCCTGACCTCCCGAGCGTTATGAACGAAGTGGAGCTTATCGCGCCGGGAGTGCCGGTGGTAGCTCTTAGCGCGGTGACGGGCGGGAACCTCGATGCCCTTAAGCCGCACCTGGTTCCGCGGAAGACGGTCGCTCTCCTCGGGTCGTCGGGAGT
>Ga0224495_10002305_pt1 | contig 12511 bp, 6 predicted proteins | sample SF_Jul11_sed_USG_FD_168128 | JGI IMG/M metagenome (GOLD analysis project Ga0224495, IMG submission 168128) | Sediment microbial communities from San Francisco Bay, California, United States - SF_Jul11_sed_USGS_4_1 | ecosystem: Environmental > Aquatic > Marine > Sediment | place: USA: California... | reverse complement strand
GGTGATGCCGCTGGAATTTTCTCCGATCACCTTGATCACCCCGGTGATGTTTTTGGAGACCTCATTGGCCGCGTTGGCGGCCTCGCCGGAATTGTTGGCCAGATCGTTGGAGCCCTTGGACACTTCGGCGATGGCGCTGGCGATGTTGTTGGCCGCCCGTGCAGCCTCCCCCACGTTGTTGGATATTTCGTTGGAGGCCTTGGACTGCTGGTTGACCGCTGAGGTGATCACCTCCACCGAATCGTTGATGGAGCCGATGACCGTGGCCACTTTGGAAATGACCCCCACCGCCTCATCGGTTTTCTTCTGGGTGGCGGTGATGCGTTTGGCAATATCCTCCGCCGCTCCGGCGGATTGATTGGCCAGTTCTTTGATTTCGTTGGCCACCACCGCAAACCCCTTGCCGGCTTCTCCGGCGGATGCGGCCTCTATGGTGGCGTTTAAGGCCAGCAAATTGGTTTGCTCGGCAATCCGTTTGATGACCTCGGTCACCTCGCCGATTTCCTTGGCGGCCACCCCCAGGGAGTTCATGGTTTCGGATGCCTGGGTGGACATCTGCATGGCGTCCCCGGCCACCTTGGATGCGTTTTGGGCGCTTTTGGCGATTTGTTCAAACGAGGTGGACATTTCCTCCACCGCGCTGGATACGGAGGACATGTTGTTGGACATTTGCTCTGCCCCGCTGGATACACTGCTTATATTGACGCTCATTTCCTCCACCCCGGAGGCCATGGAATTGATGTTGGAGGAAAGCTGCTCGGTGGCGGATCCCACGTTGTTGGCCTGAATGCTCATTTCCTCGGTGCTGGCGGCCAGATTTTTGGCCACCGATGAAAGCTCCTCGGAAGAACTGGCCAGCACCCCGGCGTTGTTCCTCAACCCCATAAACATATCCCGCAGGGTGGCAACCGTATGGTTGAAGGAATCCGCCAGGGCGCCGATTTCATCCTTGTTGGTAATGTGGGTCTGCACGGTAAAATCGCCGTCGGCCACCTGCTGAAACGCCCCCGCCACATCCAGGATGGGCTTGGTGATGGAGCGGGCCATCCAGATGCCCACCATGGCAATCAGGGCCACGGCAATGGCAATTAAAATGATGATGGCCCAGCGCAGGGTGGTGACCGCCTGAAAAGCCTCCCATTCATCCATTTCCACGATGATGGCCCAGGTGATGCCGTCCCCGATTTCCACCGGGGCAAAAGCCGAAAGCACCGGGTTGCCGTTGTAATCTGTTATCACTTTGGCGCCGGAAGCTTTGTTTTCAAACACCTCTTTGGTGGCCTCGGTTTTGACGGATCCTTTCTCCGGGTTTCTCAGGGATTGGTCCACCGAATGGGCGCCGCTCTTATCCAAAAACGAATCGGACCGCATGGTGAGGTCCCGACCCACCAGGTAGCTTTCCCCGGTGGTTCGCATCCCGGTGCGCTCCTGCATGATGTCGTTGATGTCTTTCAGAGAAACCTGAATCACCACAATCCAAATCAATCTGCCGTTTTTAAACACCGGCGCCCCGGTAAACATGGCCGGGGCATCGTTGGACGGGGCATATTTTCGTGTAGGGGCCATGTGGGGTTTTTGGTCCTTCAGGATTTTGCGCACCATATCTCCCAAATTGGTATCCTTCCACTGACCGTTGACCAGATTGGTGTGGTAATCGGCCTCCTTGGCCACGGTGTAAAAGTTATAGCCGTCCGGCTGCACCAGCATCACATCAGAATACCCGTTGTTGGCCATAAAACGGTCTATCACCTTTTCATCCTCGGCGGTGATGCCCCCCGCATCCAGCACCCCGGTCAAATCCACCAGGTTTTTCAATTCATACCCCAGATCCTGGAACGACCCGGTTACCTGGGCCTTCTTGATTTCCCGGGCGGTTTTCAACTGGTCATACACCTGTTCTTCCAGGGCATTGCTGGACTGATAGAGGGAAATCACCGCCACCACCGCCACCGGCAGGATGCCGATGGACAAAAAGGCCACCAGCAATTTGATTTTCAGACTGCGGGTCAGCCCTTTTTTGGCCGCCCCGATGATACCGCTTGAGTTTAAAAGCATGATCCCTCTTTGCATTGGAAGTGAAAAACTTCATGGGTTTTGCCCAACACCCTGGATGGACAGACGGGTTACTTGTCGTTATTCCAACACTTTTAAAAAATTGACCGGGTTCAGCATAATCACCAGTTGGTTGTTCAGTTTGCATTCCCCCAAAATCAAATTTTTGTGCGGTTCTCCCTGAAGGGCCTGCCCCTCATTAAACTCCGCGCGGTATTCCACACTGTCGGCCGGGGCGTTGATGATATCCCCCACCTGGTCCACCAGCACCCCGAAGGATTCCCCCACCTCCGGCTTAAAAATCACCAGACGGCTCATGGAGGAAGGCTCCCCCGGAGGAAAGCCCAGCATGGTCCTCAAATCCAGAATCAGATACACCTTGCCCCGGATGTTCACATACCCTTTTACTTCCGGCGGAGAATGAAACACCGGGGTAAATTCCATTTCCCGTGTGATTTCCCTGACATCCAGAATGTTCACCCCAAACAACCGGTCCGCCAGCCGGAAGGAGGCCAATTGAAGGATGTTTTCGTTAAGCAGCGCCAGTTGAGCCATAAGGTTTTTTGATCCTCAATCGGGTTAGGGGGTGGCCAGGGTTTGCTGCACGGCCCGCAACAGTTCGGCTTTATCCAGCTTTACCAAATGCTGGTCAAATCCGCTTGCCATGATTTTTTCCTTGTCCTGGCTGGAATCCAACGAGGTCAGAGCGATGGAAGGGATATCCTTATGGAATTGGCTCAGTTTGATCTGTTTCACCATCTCCATGCCGTCCATCACCGGCATTTGAATATCAGACAACACCAGATCAAACGTGGATTCATTCAGACGGCTCAACCCCTCCCGGCCATTTTCGGCCCGGACCACCTCAAACCCGTTCTGTTCCAAATGGCTGGCCACCAGGTTGCGGAAAAACGGTGTATCCTCCACCACCAGCACCCTTTTTTTGCCCTGCCGTGATTGAACAGCGGCCCCCATCCCGGCGGAGGAACCTTTGCCGGTCCGTTCCGCCATCCGGTGCAGGTCCATCAGCAACACCATTTTGTCTTCCACCAGCAGGGTGCCCATAATGCCATCCTCCACATGGGCCTTTTGGTTCAGATTCAGGTCCACCTCCTCAATATCCACCAGGGAGGATACCATGATCCCCATGGGCAGCCTGATATGTTTGGGCAGCAGCAAAAACATTTCGTCTTTTTGTACTGCACTGGAAACATTCATGTATTCATCCACCCGGATAACAACTGTGGAGGTTTTGTCCACGGTGACGTATTCCCGGTCCCCCACTTTTTCTATTTGAGCCGGTGCTATGCGCTCAATCCGTTTGATCAGACTCAAGGGCAGAGCGAAGGTTTCCGCCGGGCCGTATTTAAACAGAAGCACCGGGGTGGTTTCCCCTCTCTGGGTTTTGGTGTCCTCCTCCATATCCTCCACCAGGGCGGCCACCCCGGTGTGGCGGCTCAATCCCTGTACATCCAGAATCAGGGCCACCTTGCCGTCCCCCATCACGGTGGCGCCGGCATAGCATGCCAGTTTTTTCATGGTGGGATGCATGGGTTTCACCACAATTTCCTCCATGCCCAGGATTTTTTCCACCACCAGCCCAACCCGGTTGGCGCCAAACTTCAGCACGGCGATATTCAAAATGGATAGCAGCCGTTTTACCTCCCCCATCCCCCCGCCGGAGGCTCCATGATCCGTTCGGGCCGCATCCTTCAGGGTTTCCATCTCCCGCCGATACCGTTCTATGATTTCCAGCCGGGTCTCCGGGGTAAAGGTCTGGCGGTGGGCCAGCACCTCGTTCAGCCGGATAATGGGCAGCAACCGGTCCCGAAGCCGGTAAACCTCCCGGTCCCCGGCGTATTCAATTTTTTTGGAAATTTCATCGGCATACAGGCTCACCAGTTCTTCCACATTCACCTGGGGGATGGCATACCGTTCATCGCCGGTTTCCACAATCAAACTGGGGATGATGGCCAAGGTCAGGGGCAGCTTCATCAAAAACGTGGTTCCTTTGCCGGGAATCGTTTTGATTTCAATGTCCCCGCCCAATCCGTCAATGGTGGTTTTCACCACATCCATTCCCACCCCCCGGCCCGAAAGTTCGCTCACCTCCTCATTGGTGGAAAAGCCGGGCTGCATGATCAGGAAATACACCTCCCTTTCGGTCATTTCGGCCAGTTCGGCCTCCGTTTTCAACCCCCGTTGCAGGGCTTTGGCCTTCACCTTGCCAACCTGAATCCCGGCCCCGTCATCCTGAATTTCAATGTTGATCTGCCCCCCCTGGTGGTAGGCATGCAACACAATCTCCCCCTCAGGGTTTTTGCCCTTTTGTCGGCGGATTTCCGGGGATTCTATTCCGTGATCACAACTGTTTCGCACCAGGTGGGTCAAGGGGTCCACCAAAGCCTCCAAAATGGCTTTGTCCAGTTCCACCTCGCTACCGATAATGGTGATTTTGATTTCCTTTTGAAGGGACCGGCTGAGGTCCCGCACCACCCGCGGAAACTTGCCAAACACATTGCCCACCGGCTGCATGCGGGTGGCCATAATGGATTCCTGCATTTCGGTGGTCACAATATCCATCCCGTGGGCCAGGGCACGGGAAACCGGGTTGGTTTTATCCACCCAGCGGACAAACCGGTTGCGCAACAACACCAGTTCCCCGGCCAGGGTCATCAGCTTGTCCAGAATGGCCACGTTGATGCGCACGGTTTCCACGGAATCCCCGCCGCTTCTCTGGACGGCGGTGGTTTGGCCCCCTGCCTTTCCAAACAGGGAGTTGGCTCCCCGCCCTGCAAAATCAATTTCCTCGGCCTCTTTCGGGACAATGGGAACCGGCCCCGGGAGGGAGGGCTTGGTGATTTCGGTCAGATTCGGCTCGTTGCGTCGTTCCGACGGATTGCCGGACACGGGGGTTGATGAGGCCATAGGAACCGGTGCCTCCGGTTGGGAGGAAAGAGAATGGGCAAACAGGGAGGTTTGAGAGTCTGGTTTCATTTCCTGTAAAGGGAGAGAGGATGGACCGGAGGCCGGGGACCGGATTTCATCTGACAGCCGCCCTTTGGTTGGGGTTTGATTGATACGAGGCGCGGCATCCCCCCTTAAGGGGCGGCTTTGGGGGGCTACAGCCTGCACGGACCCTCTGGTTTCGGGTGAACCTGCCCCGGCGGAGCCGCTTGGGGCAGAGACAAACACCAGATCAGACAGGGAGGTATCCAATTCCGCCGGAAGCCTCCCCCCTTTTTGAATGGCAGCCAAATCCAACTGGGTGATGTTTTCGGACGGCAGTCGGGCCAGCACCTCCAAAAAATCCATATCCAGCCAGGTGGCAAACAACACATCAAACGCCATATGACCACTGGGAAGCCCCAGGCGCAAATCCTGGGTGGGGGGGACCAGGACCCCGTCCACCACCTCACCCTGGGTCAGCAGTTCCTTTAACAGGGTTACCGGAGTGATTCTTTGATGTTCCAGTTGGTTCAAATCGTATTTTAACAGATAAAGAAACCGGTAGTTGGGCGGCAAATGGTTCAGTTCATACCGGGCCATGGCCTCCACCCCTTTTAACCCAGAGGCCGGGGCCGCCACATCCGTTTGAGGGTAAGCCGTCGCAGCGGAGTGGGCCCAAGTGGAGGAAGGGCTTTGGCTTTCCCCGTTCAATAGCGCGGTAAGCAACGCCAGGTTCCGGCTGATATCCATTTCGTTGCTGTGGTGAATATCATCCATCATGGAGGCAATCATATCCCCTCCCTGAAGCAGGGCATCAATATACTGGTGTTCCGGCCTGATATCCCCGGCCCGCATCATGGAAAGCAGGGTTTCCATCACATGGGCCAGGTCCTTCAATTTCACCAGCCCCAAAAAGGCCGCCCCACCCTTGATGGAATGGATCACCCGGAACACCTTGTTCACCAGTTCCCCATCCATTTGCCCTTCCAGGCGCAAAAGGTCCTCCTCCAGGGTGCTAAGGTGATCTTTGGCTTCAATGGTAAATTCTATGATGATGTCTTCATCCATGGCCTGCCTCTGTTTCAAAGGATGTCAATGGGGTGCGGTTCATCCAACCCTTCCATTCGGTACACTTTCTCCAGCCGGGTCATTCTGAACAGGTTTACCAAATCCCGGTTGGCGTTGCTCACCACCAGTGCCTTGTCTCCGGTTTTTTCCTCCATCATTTTTCCAAACCCGGCCATCACCCCCAAGGCCATGGAATCCATATCCTCCACATATTTCAGGTCAAACCGAAATTTCTTAAAATCCATTTCAAACAAATCCACCAGAATTTTTCTCAGGTTTTCCGCACTGGATGCGGTCAAATTCCCGGTGGGCACCAACACCTTCCACCCGGCTTCATCCAACACATCCACCCCTGTTTCCCGGGTGATGGACACAAAGGCCGTTACCCGGGAGCCGTGATCTTCAAATTCCACCACATCCGCCAATTGGTTGATCAGGGAGTAGCCTCTTTTGCGGGTCTGCAAGGGATCATCCATGTCCACCTTCAGTTGAAAGGGGTCAAAACCCTCCCCTTCATCCTTCACCTCCAGTTTGAACCTTTCCCCTCCCAGGTACTCCACCACACACTCCACCTGTTTGTCCGGGTTCCCCCGGTTGCCGTGTTCCACCGCGTTGATCAGCAGTTCCCTGAGGACCGTTTTGACATCCGATTGGTTTCCCTGGGCAAACCGCCCAAAAAAATCCTGGCTTTCCAGCACCACACGATCGGCTGCGGCCAGATCGGATGAAAACCGGATAATTAACTTGTTGTTATCTGTATGTGATTGATACATTGGTTTTGTTTAAATTATTTAAGGTATTTCAACTCCCATCAGGAGCAGGTCATCCTGCACCCGGTGACGGCAAAATGCCAAAGCGTCATTCCATATGTTTTGGACAACCCCCTCCAGAGGCCCTCTTCCATGGGTTTGAATCAACCCATCCAACCCCGCTTCCGACAACCGTTCTTTTTTCCCCGTGGGGCCGTCAACCCGAAACAAATTGGTTAACCCGTCGGTATGTAGATACAATCGGTCTCCCGATTGAATTCTGAACCTTTTTTTTTCCAATTGAATGGAGCCAAACACCCCCAGGACATCCCCTTGCACCTTTAACGGACGGGGAACCGGCATTTTGCGGGAGCAGCGAATCAGCATGGGATGGGCGGCTGAAACCACCTCTGCTTCCTGTTTTTGCAGGTCCAGCCGAACATAAATGGCCGTTATCAACCTTTCGGTCAGGGTGGCGTTTAACAATTGGGTGTTCAATCGCCTTAAAAAACCCTCCCCATCCCACCCCGCCAGAAGCTGTTGGTCAAACAGGGCTTTGATCATCATCGCATAAAATGCCGCACCCGCATCGTGGCCGGAAACATCCGCCACCAGAATATCCACAACCTGGCCCCGAAAGTTGACCTGAGAAAAATCCCCCCCCAACCCTTCCGGGGTGTGGGTGCGAAGCTCCGTGCGGACCGGCCCCTGTGTGCCCGCCCCCTGGGCCGACGGATGGATCAGATTGCCGTAGGCCACCCCGGCAGAATCCAGATTTCTTTTTGCCCGCTCGTAACCTCTCCGAAATCCATCCAATTGGCGGAAAAACTTCAAGGCGTTGGCCTCATAATCCGAAAGCAGTGCCTGCCTTTCCAAAACGGATTGCACCCTGGCCATCCATGTTTCCTCTGCCTCTTTGGAAAAAATCACTCCGGCACAACCCAGATTCATCCAGTCCGCCAGTTGGTCCGCCGCGGCATTATCCCCCAGGGCCATCACCGGTAAATCAGGCGCCAGCCGGTGAAACTCCTCCATCCAATCTGATACGGACCCGGTTCCATCCGACCCGCCGCACAACACAAGCCGGGGAGGGGCGGCCCCGGAATGTACAGGGCCGGGGGTTTCCTTTTCCGTTCCCCCTATCAATTCAAGGGCGGCTTTCGGGTTTTCCAGGATGAAAAATTCGTATCCTTTTTTCCTTAAAATTTCAGTGACAAAGTCCCATTTCTCGGGGGATCCAACCAGATAAATTGCGGGCTTCATGGGCAACGCAGCTTTCTGAAAATCCAATTAACAGGAATGTTTCTTATTAACAGGTTTATCAAAGTTTTGACCCGTTTGCCATCACTTTTTACACCTTTTACGGATAACGATAATCCAACATGGCCAGGGGTGCTCCCACCAAACCCTTACCCCCATCATAATTTGGTTTCATTTTCTTATAAACTGTTTCAATTTGTAAGAAAAGGGGTAAGGAAACCCAGCGGACAGGGAGTTATGGTAAAATAATGAAACCATTCCCTTTTCCCCTTTTATTGACCGGGAGAAAAAAAGAGATCCGTTAACAACGTGAGATGCCGTCTTGTAATTCAAAAAATTCAAATGTCACCATTTGATTATTTTTCTGAAAATGGGGATGGCCCAGGTACATCGGCTGGAGGGGTCGCATTCCAATAAATATCAGGATGTGATAATATTTACTTTTGTGCTGGAAGCAATTTAACAAATACCATTGAGGAGAAATCCATGATAAGGCCCCCATTTCATTTCAACAGCTTGAACACCAATCCACCTCTTCCGAATTGTTTTTAAGGCTACTTCTGGAAAGTCCCGTTTAACGAACAGAACCGGAACGATCAATATCACCCTTTCGTGTTTGATATCTTGTCCCCCCCCCCTTTGCCACATGGGGTGTATCTTTCAGACCGGATCGTTTTCCAAGCCTTTCAGCACCAGCCGTTGAACAGTATTTGAAAAATTATCCCGGGTTTGCTCCACAGCCATCCTTTGTAGTTTTTTGTAGAGGGGAATGGGAAAACGAACCGTTACAATCACACTGGGTTCAATGGGTTCACTGGGTTTCATTTTTTCTGAATCTGATAAAGGCATCATGTTATCGGCCCAATTGTTTTGGGTAAAACGTAATTCAAAATAATACGCATGTCAACAGACATATATGATTTAGGTTTCCCTGAACGGTTGTCATCTACATTAAAAGGGGAAAGTGTTCGGTCATATGCGAAAAAAATTGGTGTTTCGGAAGGCACATTGCGCAATTGGTTGGGCGGTTTTACCGAACCGCCACGAGACAAACTGATCTCCCTGGCCCAAACCGCCAGTGTTTCGGTGGAATGGCTGGCCACAGGCAAAGGATCGGTGTTCCAGGAAGACGCTCAACAACCCTCCCTGACCGACATAGATAGCCAGATAGTGATGATCCCCCGACGGGATGTGTTGGTTTCGGTTGGCTCAATGGGAGACATCAATGAGATTGATGCGTCTGGATACCGGCCTTTTTCAACCTCGGAGATCAACCGATACGGGCCAGCGGTATCACTTCATGTAATTGAAATTCGGGGAGAAGGCATGGCCCCAACTCTGGCTCCGGGTGATGACATCCTGATCAACACAACCCCCTTGCATGGCGCTTTGCCGGATGGCATCTATTTGGTACGCATGGGAAACACCCTTCAGGTCAAACGGCTTCAACTGTTGCCGGGCGAAATGGTGCGTGTAATATCGGATAATCCGGCCTACCTGCCGTTTGATGCGAAACTGGATACCAGTGAAATCGTGGTGATCGGACTGGTGGTGTGGGTAGGGAGGCATATTTGACAGGTTGTTCTCACCGGTCACCCCTCCCGCTGGCCGATCGTAAAACCGTTGAACATGAGGTGTACCCAACTTTAAATCTTAGGCAGGCTTGAACCGTTTCAGCCTGAGGGCATTGCTGACCACGGATACCGAGCTGAAGGCCATGGCGGCTCCGGCGATCATGGGGTTCAGCAACGGCCCCCCGAAAATCTGCAGCACCCCCGCCGCAATGGGAATGCCCAGGGTATTGTATGCGAAGGCCCAGAACAGGTTTTGTTTGATGTTGCGCAGGGTGGCCTCGCTCAACCGGATGGCCACCGCCACATCCTGGATGGACCCCCGCATCAGCACCACATGGGCCGATTCCATGGCAATATCGGTTCCGGTTCCGATGGCGATCCCCACATCGGCTCTGGCCAACGCCGGGGAGTCGTTCACCCCGTCCCCCACCATGGCCACTTTCAGCCCTTCAGCCTGAAGCCGCCGGATTTCCTTTTCCTTATCCGCGGGAAACACCTCAGCAATCACCCGATCAATCCCGGCCTGAGCCGCCACCGCCCGGGCGGTGTGGCGGTTGTCTCCGGTAAGCATCACCACCTGTATCCCCTTGCGGTGCAGGACCTCAATGGTCTCCCGGCTTTCGGGTCGGATAGGATCCGCCACGGCCAGCAGACCAGACAACCTGCCATCCAACGCCAGATACATGACGGTTTTTCCGGCTTGTGACAGCCCCTTTTCATCCGGGTGAGCGGTTTGAATCACTCCCCGGTCCCGCATCAGAGCCAGGTTCCCCATCAGGAGACGGATTCCACCCACCTTGGCCTCTATCCCCTGGCCCGGCATGGCCTTGAATCCTTCCGCTCGCAATAGGGTCAGCCCCCTGGTTTTGGCCCCCTGAACAATAGCGGCCCCCAAAGAATGCTCCGAACCGACTTCCGCACCGGCGGCCAGACTAAGCAATTGATCTTCCGGGGTTCCATCCAGCGGGATGATATCGGTGATTTCCGGTTTGCCCCTGGTGATGGTTCCGGTTTTGTCAAACACCACCACATTGATTTTTCTGAGTTGTTCCAGTGCCTCCCCGCCTTTGATCAGCACCCCCATATCCGCCCCTTTGCCGGTGCCCACCATGATCGCGGTGGGCGTGGCCAGCCCCAAAGCACAAGGGCAGGCAATCACCAGCACGGCGATAAAAATGGAAAGCGAAAACGTGACGGATTCCCCGGCCGCCAGCCAGCCCAGCCCCGCCAGCACGGCAATTGCCATCACCACCGGCACAAACATCCCGGCCACCTGGTCCGCCAGCCGGGCAATGGGGGCTTTGGACCCTTGAGCATCCTCCACCAGCCGGATGATATGGGCCAACGTGGTGTCCTTGCCCACCCGGGTCACCCGAATGGTCAACAACCCATTTTGGTTGATCCCTCCACCGGTGACTTCATCCCCCACCCGTTTTTCCGCCGGAAGGCTTTCTCCCGTCAGCAGGGATTCATCCACACTGGAGGCCCCTTCGATCACCACCCCATCCAGGGGGATGGTTTCTCCGGGGCGTACCCGCACCAGCTCTCCGGCTTCCACCTCCTCCACCGGCAGGATGATTTCCTGACCGGCCTGCAACACCGCGGCAGTTTTGGGCTGTATCGCCATCAGTTTTTTGATGGCCTGGGAGGTTCTCCCCTTGGTTACCGATTCCAGGTATTTTCCCAGCAGAATGAACATGAGGATCACCCCGGCGGTCTCATAATACAAATGGAGTTCCCCGCCGCCGCCCTGCTGCCAGATAAGCCAGGTGTTGGCCAGAGAGTACCCCACGGCGGCCCCCGTCCCCACCGCAATCAGGGCATCCATGTTGGGAGAAAGATTCCAAAGACTTTTCACACCGTTTTTATACAACTGGAACCCGGCCCATACCACCGGCAGGGTCAACGCCAATTGAATCAAAGCAAACCGCAACGGGTGTTGGGCCGGGTCCAGACCATCGGGCAACACCAGACCCAGGGAATGGCCCATGGCAATCGCCAACAAGGGCAAAGCGAACATCGCGGCCACCGCGGTTTTTATCCCCAAAACCTGCCGTTCACGCTCCTTCATTTCCTGATGGGCATCCACCCGACCTTCCTCTCTGACTTCCAGAGGAATGTATCCGGCCTTTTGGATGGCCTGTTTGATTTGTGAAAGTTTTGCGATTTGGGGAAGGTATGCCACGGTGGCGGTTTCAGTCAAAAGGTTCACCGTGACCGACTGCACCCCTTCCACCCGGCTGACGGCCTTTTCCACCCGGCTGACACAGGAGGCACAGGTCATCCCCTGCACCGGAATTTCCACCTGTTTGGTATCCTGGGGAACCTCTGCCCCATACCCGGCTTTTTCCACCGCTTTTTGAATATCCCCCAGGGTGACTTTTTCCCGGTCAAACTCCACCACCATTTTTTCCGTGGCCAGATTCACCTCCGCCAGGAACACCCCATCCAGTTTTTTTACCTGCCGTTGAACCGCGCTGACACAGGAGGCACACGTCATCCCCTGGATCAACATGGTTTGTTTTTGTGAGTTCATCATGGGTTCTCCTTCGCCTAAAAAAACTTTGGGTTACATCTTTTCAAAAGCCTTCACCACCTCTTCCAGTTTTTTTTCAAGGGTATCCTGGTCTTTTCCACGGACAGCCTCTTTTACGCAATGATGGATGTGGTTTTCCAGCACCCCCATTTCCACCTGTTTCAGGGCCCCCTGCACCGCTTTGATTTGTGAAATGATTTCTATGCAGTAACGGCGTTCCTCTATCATTTTCCGCACACCTTTCAACTGCCCTTCTATTTTGCCCAGCCGTGTCAGCTGACTTTCATGGTCTGGAAATATCTGTCTCATGGTTTTTTCTCTTT
>Ga0224495_10002304_pt1 | contig 12517 bp, 10 predicted proteins | sample SF_Jul11_sed_USG_FD_168128 | JGI IMG/M metagenome (GOLD analysis project Ga0224495, IMG submission 168128) | Sediment microbial communities from San Francisco Bay, California, United States - SF_Jul11_sed_USGS_4_1 | ecosystem: Environmental > Aquatic > Marine > Sediment | place: USA: California... | reverse complement strand
AGATCGGTCCTTGAGCCTCGACGACCGTTTCTGCTGGGTCGATGTCTGGGCGCTAGAGAGCCTGCTCGCCCAAGTGGATGCGGCCTGCATAAAAACCGGAACGTCGCGGAGCGCGCCGGATGAAGCCGCGCGCCTGACCGAACGAGCCTTCGAGCTCTATCAGGGGGCTTTTCTTGCGGGCGACGATTCTTCGGCATGGCCCCTCGCGCTGCGCGAACGCCTGCGGAGTAAATTTTCACGGGCGATCACCGGCTTGGGCAACAGCCTGGAACAGGCCGGGCATTGGGAAAAGGCCGCAGAAGTGTTTCGCAAAGGGCTCGAAATCAATAGTGGCGCCGAGGAATTCTATCAGCATCTCATGGTCTGCTATCAGCGGCTCGGCCGACGCGCCGAGGCAGTCGCGCTATACAACCGCTGCCGCAACATCCTCAGAGAATCGCTCGGGATCGCGCCCTCGTCGAGAACGGAAGCGGTGCTTCGATCGCTCATGGCCGGTGACTAGACCGCGTATCGCACGAGTCGCTGGTTAAGGACCTGTGCACGCCGTATCTCGCTCATTACGGCTGTTTCTTTGATATACAGCTGCAATTCCCTCCATCGCCCCCCGTCCAGATAGCAAACCAAAGCATCCAATAATCTCGTTTCTTCAGTTACTTCCCCCTGTTTTGCACATGTGCTGGGCGCTATCTGGCGCAATTAACAAGACCAACAATCTGTGGGTCATCTGTGGGTGCCCGCTGGTTACGATCTGGTCACCTGTTGAGATGTGGGTGGGTTTTGCGGGGAATAGTTAGTCGTGTTGCGCTTCAAACCTGAATCTGCTTTTTACATTATGCATGTTGTGTCATTGATGAACAATTATTGAGTTTTATATAAATGAAGACAGCTTGTGGATTAATGCGGGAAATATCTGGCTGCACCGGGAAAATGAATATGGATATCCATGTAAAGCAGGAGGAGAGAGGTCTATTTCCTGAGATGCGGCAATGTGCTGCATTTCTGGCAGGTTTGCTTGTTTGTTACGCACCAATGTTTCCAGCGAAAAATTCACATAGGGCTATTAGATGAATATGAATTTTATTGGGATTGCGCTGATATTGTCGGCTGCAAGCATCTTGTCTGGATGTAGCGCGGGTGCCGCCAGTAGCCCTTCACCGGGGGTTTTTACTGGGAAGGTTTCAGCAGGCGCCCCTTTGGGGGGAGGGCATCTGATCGCTATCGACAGCAGCGTACCTGCAAGAAGATTCACAGCACCGATATTGGATGATGGCTCCTATTCGCTCAATGCGGCCAACGGTGTTGCTCCATTTCTGTTTCACGCGCAAGGGCGTACCGAATCAAGGGCATTTGACCTGTTTTCGGCGAGTGCTATCAAAGGCGGCAAGGTAAATATTTCACCCGTAACCAGCCTGGTGGTTGCCGAAGCGGCAGGCCATGATTGCGCTGTTGTTGCCTGCACCTCTTCAACTTTTACTGAAGCCAGACTATCCGCTGCTGCTGCCAATGTGCAGACCCAATTGGTTCCGCTGTTGGTCCAATACGGGCTGGCAATAGCCGATGAGCAGGATTCGAAAATGGGTTACCCGGCCAAAGCCAGGAAATGGGTGTTTTTCAAGCACATCGCTGTAGGTGGATATATTTTTTCGCGGGATGGTCCGCTGGAATTTACCAAGGAAACGGCGACGGGCAATTGGCAGATGGTGGATAACAAGCTGGAAGCCCGCCGCGCAAAAACAGCAAGGCATACAAAAATTTACCTCCCTGCAACCGGATCATCCAGCTTTAGGCAAAGTTTACCTTTTTATGAGGAATCGTCTGCCTATCCAGATGGCGCAACCCTGATCGTCGTATCCAGTTCCAGTATCGCGCCTGCAATTACACTGGTTTATACGGATGGGGGTTATGGCGCTGCAAGAATCAGCGGGACGGCGATGATCGAAGCCGTTGCGGGTACGTTATTCCTACCCACCTGCCCGCGCCCAACCGGGCAATACGGCGCCTGTATGAATGTTGCACAGACATCGATAGGGGAATATGCGGTTGCATTCAGCGATCCGGCAGCAGCAGTTCACGGGCAGGTAATACGCCAGGATACTGCAACAGAGCCGGTTAATTATAAATAACAATTTTTTTGCGAATTAGAGGAATACCGAAATGGCTGACATGAAAGTGGCTACACGTTTGAGTTTGGGCTTCGGCTCGGTGATTGCTTTGCTGATAATCGTAGCTTCACTCGGAATCAATAATATCAGCAGCATTCAGGACGATCTCGATGGTGTTGTAAATGGCGAACTACCCAAGGTGGTGTGGGCGAATAACATTCTGAGCAGCGTCAGCTCCATCGGTATCCTGATGCGCGACTCTCTCCTAGTAGTGGGAAAGGAGAATATCAAGAAGGAGCTGGATGGCGTTATTGAGGAACGTAAAAATATCAAAAATAATCTGGACAGATTGCAGGGTGCAATTGAATCTGGTGGTTCAGATGCAGACAGGGCGCTATTGACCAAGGTTGTGGAAGCACGCTTCAAATATATTTTAGCGCAGGAATCCTTCATAAAACTGATGAATGATGGCCGCCAGGACGCCGCCCAAAAATACTTGATGGACGAGGCCATGGCGCTTCAGGATAACTATATTTCTGTATTGAAAGAAATGTCAGCGTATCAGGCAGGGGAGTCGAGAAGAGTCGGCGATGCAGCCAACAACAGGGTGAAGGTGGCGTTAACCATGATTTTCTCATCAGCGATAATTGCACTTCTGTTGGCGGCGCTTGTTGGCTATATGAACGTGCGCAGCCTGATGAGACAATTGGGCGGCGAGCCGGGCTATGCGGCAGATGTAATGCGCAATGTGGCGGAGGGCGATCTTTCGGTTCATGTGCAGATGCGCCCCGGTGATACGGGCAGCCTGTTGTCGGCATTGCATGCCATGGTTGCCAGATTATCCGGGCTGGTCAGCGAGGTGCGCGTCTCTGCCGACTCTATCAATATTGCCACGCGGGATATTGCTCAGGGTAACAGCGATTTGTCCCTGCGCACCGAAGAGCAAGCAACCAGCCTGGAAGAGGCATCGACCAGCATGCAGGAGCTGACCTCGACAGTGAAGCAGAGCGCGGAGAGCGCCTTGCATGCCAACCAGCTGGCGATGAATGCATCGGACATCGCGGTTGAAGGCGGGCGGGCAGTGGGCGATGTAATGCATACCATGGCTTCGATCAGCGACAGCTCGAGAAAAATTGCCGATATCATCGGTGTAATTAACAGCATTTCATTTCAGACTAATATCCTCGCGCTGAATGCGGCAGTGGAAGCGGCACGTGCCGGTGAGCAAGGTCGCGGCTTTGCGGTTGTGGCGGGTGAAGTGCGCAATCTTTCGCAACGTTCCGCCGCCGCGGCCAAGGAAATTAAAGACCTGATCGACGATTCTGTGAGCAAAGTAGATGCCGGTTCAAGGCAGGTAAAACAGGCAGGCGCGACCATGACTGAAATCGTCCATGCAGTGAAACGCGTTACTGACATCATGGCCGAGATCGCGGCCGCATCCAGCGAGCAGAGTGCGGGCATCGAATTGGTGAATCACGCAATTATCCAAGTAGATGAAGTTACCCAGCAAAATGCCGCCATGGTGGAAGAAGCGGCTGCAGCTGCAGAATCGATGAAGGAGAAAGCGGATTCGCTAATGGCGGCGGCAAGCGCGTTTAAATTGAATTCTGTTTGTGGAAAGGCGCAGAAAACTGGCGTTGCCCATTTTGCAGAGGCGCTCGTAGAGAGGCGAGGGGGCGTCAATCAAGCCGAACACGTAGTGCTGGAGATGGGGAGGCACAAGCAGGCGAGCCGCAAACTGTTAGTAGTATCTGATGCGGATGAAACACGTATCGGTTACGCCAAGGGCGTTCGAATAAGCGCCTGATTCCATTTCTATTTATAAAGTGAGTTAATTCGTAGGTCGGGCGGAGCCCAACAGCTGTATCCGGTGGCGGGTGGAAGCCGCCTACGATAAAGCATTTTTTTCTAGTAATGGAATGAGACATTCAACCTTACCAATATATTTATTGGGTGCCTCAAAAATTCAGCGTTCATCATTCCAGCATAACCCTCTCTTCAACTTCTCCCTAAAGAAGCGTGGGCTGCCGGAATGATGAACCCTGAATTTTGTTAGCTGAGCATCTGCCACCATCAAAATAAAAAGCTCACCCTTTGCGAGTGAGCTTTTTATTTTGATGGTGGGGCGGCGACTACCGAATAACGCACTAAGAGCCGCATAAATACAGGCATTGGCTGTTTTTATAAAATGCTGTTACCCCGATAGTTACCCCTCAAAAATATCTGCTGCCCAACTTGCAGCAATCAATATTTAGATATTGTTGTGCAACTCAATCGAACCTTGGTTCGCTAGCACTCTACCATTGCGGCTTCACACCTGACTCGCTGGGCGGGCGGGGGACAAAAAACAGAGCGCGAAGCGACAACAGACAAACCGGCAATACCAACCGGCGCAGCCGACCAAGCAGCAAAAGGCGGAGGGGCGACGCATTATCAGCCCCGTTTTGCTGCCCCTCACCGCAGGTGATGGACGTTGACCTTGACTTGTGTGGCGGTATTTACCCGAAGGGCGCGAGACATAGCGGCCTCTTATGCGAACCCGATGGGCGGGCGGCTTTATGCCCGGCGCGTGCGCTTTGCATAAGACGCCGTTATGTTGAATGCCGCCACACACATACAACCGGCACAGCCGACAACGCCTTTAAGGCTCTTCGCGGGGGCGCTGCACGTTCAGGCTACCCATGCACCAGCAGCCAGCGAACGGCGAACGCTTGATGGCGTAGCGGCTTCATGCGGAGCCATGAAGCGCGACGGCGTGAAGCGGCTGCGGGAACGGAGCGGACACACTCGGCAACGGAGCTAAAGCAGAGGGCGGTTTCATCGCCTTCTGCGCTCTGACCAATACCACTGCGCTAGCGAAGGCGCGGGGCTTGCGGGTTTTGTTGCAAGCGCCGTGACTGAGCGGTCAACGAGGTGTGTTTCCTTCTTCGGCCTTGAATTTGCGCCAAGTCAATTGACCGGCATTTCCACTCCAGAGCTACGCATTTCGCGGGCTATCGCTTTCGCCAGTTCATTAACGCCAGACTGCATGGCCTGCTGCGGCGTAGCCAAGCCCCGTATGATTTCCCCCTGACGCTGGCATGCTACTTCGCCGTAACTCAAAAAGGTCGTCAGAACTTTCTCATGGCCGAGGTTCTGGCTCCACGCCTTGAACTGTTCGGGGGACTTGCAAACATCCTGCCCGAGTTGCACCAGTGTATTTCTAAAACTGTGCGGGTTGAAATACGGCAGGCCAGCACTGACGAAGGCATCGCGGAATATCGTGCGTATGGGCGAAGCCGTGCTCCAATGGGCGCGCTCCAGCCCGTCCACCTCAAACTGGCGAGACACGCCCAGCGCAATGCGCGTCGCCGGAAAAAGCGGATCGTCATTGCCCCAGAGTTTTTCTTCCCGGAGATACGCCACCCACTCCGCCACAATCCCGCGAATATCCTCACCCACCGGAAAAAAGAAGGTGTTGAAGGTCTTGCTGAATTTCGTCTTAACCTCGCGCGCATCCTGATTGACGCTGTTCCCGATCAGGTCAACATGCTTGAGCTTCATCGAAGCAATGGCGCTATCCCGCGCGCCCGTCAGCAGCGTGAAAGCGACAAGGGTACGGTTGCGGCGCTCAATATCTGAGCCGTTCGGCATCGCGTTGATAACGTGCTTGACCTGTTCCAGTGTCGGCGCTTTTTGTTCCCGTTGCGTCGTGGCGATGCGCGTGTCCTTGTCGGATAGGTTGAAATATTCGGCATCGGAATATTGAAAACGCGACTTGTAGCCAGGTTGCCACGCAAGCCATTGGAAGAATCGCTTAAGCTGCGTGAGTGTCGCGTGCAAGGTTGACTTGCTCAACTTCTCCCCGGACTGCTGCCCCTTCTGTTCGGCAAGGTGTTTCTTGAACGCAATCGCCTGCTCGTAGTGGAATGCCTTGAAGTCTTTGTGCTTGGTGTGGTCTTCAAACCGCGCCAGCGCCTTCGCAGCGGCATCCACTGTTGGCTCGCTATTACGCATGGCCTCTTTCAAAAAGGCGAAATACTTGCGCTTGATCCGTTCATTTTCTGCATTGTGTTTTGTCATGATTTTTACCCCTGTTTCAAGTCACTGTTCACGCTGGCTTGATTGCTATCAACTATGTGTTGCAGTGCTTGCGGCAACGAGATGTCCATTTTTCTGCGGATCAGCTCCAGCTTGGCCAGACCGATACGCTGATTCATGATCGTGTCGCAGTCCGGGCAGATCGCGACGAGGTTCCAGATTTTGTCGTTCACGAGATTGCAGTCGGCCATATCACCGGCTGGCATTTTGGGTGCGCGGCACTTTAAGCAATACATTTCACCCGGCTTGCACTTCTGTTTGTTTTTCGTACGCCTTGCTTGATGAAATGCGGCAAGGTCGCTGCCAAGAATGAGCATAGGCCGCTTGTCATTGAGGGTTGGAAGTCCGGCCTTGATCCATGCGCGCACCGTGCCCTTGAAAACGCCGTACAGGCTGGCAACCTCTTCCACCGTGTAGCTGCGATGTATCTTGGCGAGGTTGGGGTTATGCAGGCGTTTCTTCATGATGGCTAACCGCCCCTGCTCGCTTTGGCATAATCATTTGCCGAACAAGCTTCGGCAGCTTCATATTCAGCAACAAAGGGTTCAGTAACAAACCCTCTCTCTGACGGCTGGTTTTGACTTGGCTTTTCTGTACTTGGCTTTACTGAGGACTCGCCCCCACCTCGACGGGGTAGTCGCAAGGTACTCGACGGGGTACTCGAAGCACCAATATCCACGGCCTTTGCAAGGCGATTGCGTTTACCGTTTGTGATGGCTGAACCACGCTTCCCGCCGTGGCTTTGCTTGCTCTTCCGCTCTTCCAAGTGCGCCCGATAATTCTCCAGCTCAGGGCTGATAATGAAGCCGCCCACAACTTCAAAGAACGGCATCACGGAAGCGAGCGAACCGGCAACCTCGGCAACGGTCAGCCCTAAAACTTTCGTCAAGTCGCTGTGGTTGTGTGGAAGCCGCACATTTACCCAGCATTCGAGCTTCATCGTGTAAAGCAAGCCACGATCCTGTAGCGTCATGGTGCGGAAGGGTAGCTGCGCCAAGATGGTTGCCGCATATTCCTGGTATGCCGGGGCGTCACGATTCTGGCTCATCGCGACCCCCTCACGCGGCAATCTTGCGCGCCGCTTCCAGCTTCACCACCAAGGCGCGAATTTCTTCGTCAGGCTTCCCGGCAATGCGCGCCGCGTTGATCGCCACTACTTCGCTGGAAGGCCAGCCCACAGCCCGCGCGCCGAGGCTGATAGGTTTTGTCCATAGCCCTTGCGAGATGCGAAGATAGACCGTCGAGCGGGAAAGGCCGGATTCAGATTTAACGGCGGGAAGCCGTAGGATGGTAGGCAGCATGTTTGTACCCCTTTGGGTTTTGTTGAACATGCTGCATTTTGGCAACCCAGCTTCGGGTTAAGGCCGAACTCGGTTTTACAAATACCGAATTCTGGAATGATGTTTTATTTCTTGCGGCTCTCCAGTGCGTCGGGGATTTTTGCGAGAACCTTGCGTATGGTGTCATCGGTCACGGGTGCGCCAACTTCTTCCGACATTTTGGCCAGTTGCCCGGCTGCGCCTCTCCCTGCTGGATCAATTGCAGAATAATCGCAAAGTGCGGCAATGATAGTCAGCAGGGTTTTGCGCTCGGTTGTGGTCATCGGTTTATCTGCACTCGCTGGGGTATTGTTTAGCGCTTGCTCAAATTCTCGCAATGCAGTGGTGCGCACCACTAAAACCGCATCTTGCGGTAAGCCGCCTGCCGGGTAATAGTTGTTCGCCTTGTTTTGAGCATCTCGCTTATCTATAAATATTTTTCGATCCTGCTTATATTTATCCAATAGTTTTTTTGCTTCTGTTTCTTCAAATTCTTCGATTGCTATGCGTTCTTCCAGTTTGCGCAGTTGAGCTTTTGAACCGGGTTGATATTCGTTATCGTCGAAACTCTCCTGTATCTGGCATATCACTCCATTTTCCCCCTCAACGAAAGCACCATCCAAACCTTGAAGCGTCACACTTGGCCCGCCTGTAAGTTGCTGGTAGAGGTGTTCGATGTCTATCTTCTCACAGCCAATCATGGGCAAGTCCCAGACATCCTTGATGATCGTCACCTCTTTGTCCAATTCAAGAAATCGCTCGCCATCAATATTTAAGCCTCTTGGTAAAGGCACAAAATCATCGCGCTCATTTTCTGGAATCTGTTTTAATAATTCCAGAAGTTTGGGAGGGCATGCTCTTGCCTTTTCAGGTGGTGCTGGCTCAGAGGGGGACGATGCTTCAGGGAAATCTTTTGGAGACGGTTTTTGAAACCCCCACCATTCCGTTTCAAGCCAAGAAACAACCTTGCCTCGTTTCGCTCTTGCGTGATTTACAAAATTAACGGAAAGCTTCAAGTGCCCATCCAGAGCAAGCCGCAACACATCCGCCTCGCTAACCTCTTCGCCGAAAGCAATGGAAAGATGTCTGGCCGCATCGGGTACGGTCAACCATTCCTTTAGCTTTAAAAGTTTACTCACGCTGCGCCCCCTTTCGCACTATTGGATAATGCACCGTCAATTCATTTGGATTGCGCGGGATATTACAGTACATTACTGCACATTTTCAGCATCATAGCGTTACTAGAGGGAAGCCATGTCAAAACAAATCAAACTATCAGACCTCCTGCGCGATTCTGCGTACAAGCTCACGCAATTCAAATCGGCTCAAATCCAAGCGCTGGAAGCGAGCATTACGATGAAAGACACGGGGAAGAACCCCACGCCTTATGTCACCTGCTTGGTGCGCGGGAAACCGATCAAGCTCACGCCAGAGGAGGCCGTGCGCCAATTATTTGTCATGGTGCTAAAGGATGATATGGGCTACCCCGTGAACCGCATGGAGTTGGAATACGGCGTAGTGTTTGGGCGCGAGAAAAAGCGCGCTGATATTTGTATATTTGATGCGGCCAACACCACCGCCCCATACATTTTGGTTGAGTTGAAAAAACCCAAGCTTAAGGACGGCAAGGAGCAATTGAAATCTTACTGCAACGCCACCGGCGCACCGATGGGCGTATGGAGTAACGGCGATAGTATTTCCTTCTACCACCGCAAAGACCCAAATTACTTTGAAGATATTCCCTCCATCCCCTCGGCACACGAAAAACTATCCGACATCTTGAGCGAACGCTGGACGATTGACGACCTTGTGAGAATGGACAAACTCGTCAATCAAAAGAAAACACTCAAAGACTTGATTTTAGAAATGGAGGACGAGGTTCTAGCCAATGCTGGCGTGGACGTATTCGAGGAATTGTTCAAGCTCGTTTTCACCAAGCTGTATGACGAAATGGAAGGCGGGCGCGACAAGAAGCGCCACCTCGTTTTCAAAAATTACGGCGACACCGAGACCGAACTGAAAGCAAAAATTCAAGACCTGTTTGACAAAGCCCGTAGCAAATGGAGCGGTGTATTCCCCGATGGTGCAAAGATTGACCTCACGCCCAGCCACCTTGCCGTGTGCGTATCGTCGCTGGAAGGTGTGAAGCTGTTCAACTCTAATCTGGACGTGGTGGACGAGGCTTTCGAGTATCTCGTCAACAAAAGCAGCAAGGGCGAGAAAGGGCAATACTTTACCCCGCGCTATGTCATTGACATGTGCGTCAAGATGCTCAACCCCCAAGAGTCTGAAACATTCATTGATACCGCAGCGGGCAGTTGCGGCTTTCCGGTTCACAGCATTTTCCATGTCTGGGAACAGATCATGAATGATGAGGGCTTGAGCAAAAGCCATCTGTTCACCACAGAAAAGAAGCCAGCACGCTGTGAGACCTATGTGCAGGAAAAAGTTTTTGCAATTGATTTTGACGAAAAGACCGTGCGCGTAGGCCGCACCTTGAACCTGATTGCGGGCGATGGACAAACCAACGTGCTGCACCTTAACACCTTGGACTATGAACGCTGGGACGAAAAGACCAAGGACGAGGCATGGACAGACATTTACGGCGAAGGCTGGAAGAGGCTGCGGAAACTGCGCGCCACCAAAGACCAGAACCGCGATTTTGCTTTTGACATCCTGATGGCTAACCCGCCTTTCGCGGGCGACATCAAGGAAACGCGCATCCTTGCCAAATATGAACTGGCTCGAACAGTCAGCCTAGATAAGGTGAATAATGTTGACGAAAACGACAAGAACATCGAGGACGCAACCAAGCGCACCCCGACCTTCCCGGAATTCCTGCGCGTCAGCCACGAGACCATATACAAGATGGCCGATGGCACTTACCGCAAGGTAAAGGTCAAGCCGCAAAACACCGTAGGCCGCGACATCCTGTTTATCGAGCGCAACCTGAGTTTCATCAAGTCCGGTGGACGCATGGCGATTGTGTTGCCGCAAGGCCGCTTCAACAATTCCAGCGATAAAGACATCCGCGAATATCTGGCCGACCATTGCCGCATCCTCGCCGTAGTGGGGCTGCACGGAAACGTATTCAAGCCGCATACCGGAACCAAGACTAGCGTGCTGTTCGTGCAAAAGTGGCATGACGAGTTATGCCCCAAGGTGGATGACTACCCCATCTTTTTCGCCACTATGCGCGAACCCAGCAAAGACAACTCGGGCGACAAAATCTATGTGAAGAATACCGACGGCATACCGTTGCTGGATACCCACGAACACCTGATCGTCAAGCACGACCTATTCAACCATGACGGCAAGACGCAAGACGGCATTGCCGAAGCCTTTATCGAATTTGCCAAGAAGGAACGATTAAGTTTTTTTCGCTAAGCCCTTTCGATGAAGCCCGTTATCGGGCGCTGTTGGAAGGGCTGGAGGCAAGTGAAATACTATTGAGCGACGTATCTCTGAACAATCAATCTTTCCGTATTGATAGCTCGTACTTCATTAAGTCGTCATCATTGATGGACAAAAAACTGCGGGAATGTCCGCACTTTTTCCTGCGGAATAATGAGGTTGTCAGCGGCCCTTTTGGGTCAACGTTGAAAAGTCACGCTTATCTTACGGAAGGTGTTCCATTTGTAAGAGTGCAAAACATTAGAGGTGGATTTGAAATCCAGAAAAACGAAATAGTTTACATTTCTGAGGAAGATAATGACAGGCTGAAAAATAGCCAACTATTTGTTGATGATGTAGTTCTTTCAAAGGTGGGTAACACAATTGGCTACTATGCGCGGGTTGATGAGGAGTTGCAGCGGTGCAACATCAGCGAAAACAATATTGGCATTAAACTTTCAGCCTACTCAGTAGCAAAACGCCACTATATCTTGTCATTTCTGAATTCGGTGTACGGCAACGTATTAACGCTGCGAAAAATTAGTGGGAATGCCCAACCCAAGCTTAACGTATCAGATATATCCGAAATACCAATCCCTCTAAAAGATGAGCATTTTGAAAATGATGTCAGTGCGCTTGTGTTGAAGTCTCGCGAGCTAAAACATCAATCAACAGCGATTTTTGCCAAAGCCGAAACCCTGCTACTAGACACATTGGGTATGGCAGATTTTTCGCCGAGCGCAGAAGCTATCAACGTCAAATCGTACCATGAATCTTTTGCAGCAACTGGCCGCTTGGATGCGGAGTATTACCAGCCGAAGTATGAGGACTATCAAGCCCATGTTCTCGCCTATTCAAACGGCTGGCAACCGCTCATGCAAGCGTGCAATTTGAAGGATAGCAATTTCACCCCGGATGATTTCACCACTTTCAAATACATTGAGCTTGCGGACATTGATAATTCTGGCGGCATTACTGGCTGCACCGAAGCACTGGGCAATGAATTGCCATCACGAGCAAGGCGCATAGTGGGCGAGGGCGATGTTTTGATTTCGTCTATTGAAGGTTCGTTATCGAGTTGCGCTATTGTTCCAAAAATAATGGGTGGGTCACTCTGCTCTACAGGCTTCTATGTTATCAATTCGGACAAGATCAATTCCGAAACCTTGCTGGTTTTATTCAAAAGCCCCCTGATGCAAAACCTCCTCAAGCAAGGATGCTCCGGCACAATTCTCACGGCAATCAATAAGACCGAGTTTCAGAATATCCCTGTACCAATTATTGAAGGTGGCGCGCAAACAAAAATTGCCGCCCTCGTCAAAGATAGCTTCTCCCTCAAGGCAGAAAGCAAACGCCTGCTGGATGTCGCCAAGCGTGCCGTTGAAATCGCCATTGAACAAGATGAGAACGCGGGCATGGCGTACATAGAGGCGAATTCATGAGCGGCGACCTTGACCACCACACGCCGCGCACAAACCGTCAAGCCACTTGCCCGCGCAACGGGATCACTTCCGCCCCGGCCTTGAGTTTGTCCAGATAATCCGCCCATTGCTGCATCATCTTCCGGCGTTCGGCGAGGTGCGCGGTGCGGTTGTATGCGCGCCCGTTCGGATCGCGCACGGT